>Ga0105048_10007793_pt1 | contig 17186 bp, 13 predicted proteins | sample MAT05_FD_78382 | JGI IMG/M metagenome (GOLD analysis project Ga0105048, IMG submission 78382) | Freshwater microbial communities from Lake Fryxell liftoff mats and glacier meltwater in Antarctica - MAT-05 | ecosystem: Environmental > Aquatic > Freshwater > Ice > Liftoff microbial mat | place...
AATGATGTCGGCGATCTTCTTCGACGAGGCCGCAATGTCTTGCATGGTGTTGACCACGGTCACCACCACGTCGCGACCCCTGACCGCCGCAGCCGACGCACGGGTCGCCAGTTGATTGGCCTGGCTGGCGGTTTCGGCACTGGTCTTGACGGTGCCTGAGAGTTGTTCCATCGACGCTGCCGTCTGCTGCAAGTTGCTGGCTTGTTCTTCGGTGCGCTGGCTCAGGTCGGCATTGCCGCTGGCGATCTGCGCGCTGCCTGTGGCGATGCTGTCGCTGCTGGCGCGAACCTGGCCGACGATGCCCACCAGGCTGTCGTTCATGACCTTGAGCGCGACCAGCAGCTGACCGGTCTCGTCCTGGCTGGTGGCTTCGATGCGCGATGTCAGGTCGCCAGCGGCCACCGTCTGGGCCACCTTGACGGCTTGGTTGATGGGGCCGGTGATGGAGCGTGTGACCCGATAGGCGAACCAGGCACCCAGGGCCATGGCAATGCCCGTGGTGGTGAGCAGGATCGTCCGCGCCTGCGCATAGGCTTGGGCCGCGCCCGCAGCCTCCTGTTCATTGAGTTTCGTCTTGAGCTCTTTCAGCGCCTGTACATCGGCCAGCCAGGTGCGCTGAACGGGCCGCAGTTCCTTCATCACAAACTGGGTGGCGTCTTCCTTTTTGTTGGCCAGACCGAGTTCGACTGACTTGGCAAACAGGGGCAGAACAGCGGCCTCGCTGGCCTTTATTTTGGCCATCAGGGACTTCTCTTCGGCCGTGCCGTCGAAGTCCCGCAGCAGCCGATTGATCTCGTCCTCGGCCTTGTCGTAGATCGCCGCCTGGTCCGCGATGCGCGCAACCTGGGACTTCATCTCGTCCTGATCGCTCATCAGTGCCAGGTTGCGCACGGCAATGGAGCGATCCAGGACCGTGTAGGCCATCTTGGCTGCCGCGTCGAGCTGCTTGTTGTTGACCTGCGTGATGGAGGTGACCCTGTCGTTCAGCTCCGACATGCGCGTCAGCGCGACGACGGCCATGGCGATCATCAGGGCGAAGACCGTCGCGAAGGTGAGGGCAAGACGCCCACCAATCTTCAGGTTCTTGAGGAAATCCATGTGCATTGCTCCGATTGCGGTCATGCGATCGTGTTGCACCGCAGCGTTTCCGATGCACGGATGAAGACGCTGTTCGCGGCGCAGATTTGCTTTTCAATGACATCGGCCAGGAAGTGCTCGCACAATCCTTAGGCCATTCACCCGCCGCAGGAAACCCCATGCTCAAGCTTTATTACTCTCTGGCCCCCAACCCGATGAAGGTGGCACTGTTCCTGGAAGAAGCCGGCCTGCCGTTCGAGGCCATTCCCGTGGACACGCGCAAGGGCGAACAGCACGCTGCGGCGTTCACGGCCTTGAACCCCAATGCCAAGGTGCCGGTGCTGGTCGACGGCGACACCGTGGTGTTCGACAGCAGTGCCATCTTGTTGTACCTGGCCGACAAGACCGGCCAGTTTCTGCCGGATGCAGACCATCGCGGCGAGATGCTGTCGTGGTTGATGTTCACAGCCTCGGGCATTGGCCCTTTCACGGGCCAGGCGGTGCATTTCAAACATTACGCGCCAGAACCGGTGCCCTACGCCCAGAACCGTTATGACTTTGAAGTCTGGCGTCATTGGCAGTTGCTGGAAGACCGGCTGGCCACACGCCGCTTCATGGTGGGCGACCGCTACAGCCTGGTGGACATGGCACTGTGGGGCTGGGCTCGCGCGGTGCCGTTTGCGCTGGGCCCCGATGCCTGGGATCGACTGCCCAACCTGAAGCGCTGGCTCGACGCCATCAGCGCCCGCCCAGCGGCTCAGCGCGCGGCCGCACTGAAAGATCGACACGCCTTCAAAACCGACATGGACGACCAGGCACTCCGCGCCATGTTTCCGCAGAACGAACGTCTCAAGACCTGAGAGTGCTGCGGGCGCTGGGCCGTCACAAGCCCCAGCGGGTGTCCAGGCCCTCCAGTGTTTCGTCCAGCACGGCCAGAAAACGCGCCACGTCCAGCGGTTTGGTGACGTAGTGCAGGGCGCCCAGGGTCAGGGCTTCCCGGATGCGCGCGGCGGTGGCGTCGGCTGACACCACGATGATCGGAATCGCTGCCAGCATGTCGTCGTTTTTCATGTGGCGAAGCAGCTCCAGCCCGCTGATGTCGGGCAACTGCATGTCCAGCAACACCAGGTCGGGGCGCAACCGGCGCACGGCGTCAATGCCGTCCAGGCCCATGGTGGACACTGTCAAGTCCACCTGCGGCCGTTGCAACAGCACAGCCCGCATGACCTCGACGTTGGTGGCGTTGTCCTCGATGTAGTGCACGCTGCGCTGCTGGTACGGCGCCGTGGTGGTGGTGGCCATCGGCAGCAGCGGCGCGTCAGCGGTGTCGGCCGCCTGTAAACGCAAAGTGACGGTTGTGCCTGCACCGGCCGCGCTCTGCACGGTCAGCGTGCCACCCATCAAATCGGCCAGACGCTGGCTGATGACCAGGCCAATGCCTGTGCCTTCGATGCCGCTGGACTCGCGCCCCAGGCGGTTGTAGGGCTGGAACAGCGCCGCTTGTTGTTCGGGTGTCATGCCCAGCCCGGTGTCGGCCACCGCAAGGCTCACGCTGCCAGCGGGGTAGGCTCGGCTGCTGATCGAGATGCTGCCGCCAGCGCGGTTGTATTTGACGGCGTTGCTCAGCAGGTTGGTCAGCACCTGCTTGAGCCGCGTGCTGTCGCCCATGACGGCGCCGGCGTCGTCGTCCAAGTCTTGGGTAACGGTCAAGCCGCGCTGCTGGGCTGCAGCGCCCACCATGGCCCGCACAGCGGCTACCAGGGGTGCCAGCGCCACCGGCTTGAGTGCCATTTTCACGGCGCCTGACTCAATCCGCGCCAGGTCCAGCGTTTCGTTGATCAGGTCCAGCAGGTGCCAGCCCGCGCGCTGGATCTGCTGCGTCCATTCCATCTGGTGCGGCACCAAGGCAGGTTCTCGGTCCATGCCAAGCAACTGCGCAAAGCCGATCATGGCGTTGAGCGGCGTGCGCAACTCGTGGCTCATGCGCGAGAGGAACTCGCCCGTGGCGCGATTGGCTGCTTCGGCGTCGTCCAGCGCGCGCTCGGAGGCCTGCAACCGGCGACGTTCGGTGATGTCTTGCACGACGCCCACACGCTGGCCGACAGTCGCGGTGGCGCCACCCGCTGTGCTGGTGAGTTCACTGCTGCTGACCATCACCCACAGACTGGCGCCGTTACTCCGCCGCAGTTGCACGGCCGTGTTGTCAGGCGGCCAGGCAGACCCCTGGGCAGCGTTTGTGGCGAATTCCGAGCCTGCTTGCGCATGGTCCAGGAGCGTGCTGCCCCGCAGGGCCTCTTCGGTCTTGCCCAGCATGCGGCACAGCGGCGGGTTGCAGTCGAGCACGCGACCATCGGCGTCCAGGAACACCACGCCCATGGGCACGTGGTTCAGGATATTGCGCAAGCGGGCCTGGCTCTCAGACTGCGCACTTTGCGCCAGGGCGCGCTCGGCCATCTCACGGCGCAGGTCGGCGGTGCCGGCCAGCACCGCCAGTTCGGTGCGGCGGCTGTGGCCGGTGACGGCCAGCAGCAGTGCGCCCAGCAGGGCTGCGGCCGACAGGCCTGCCAACGAGGCCAACAGCGAGCCTTCACTGCGCGGGAGCGGCACGGCTGCAGCGGCGCTGCGCAAACGCAGCTCGAAGCTGCGGCCACCCAGTTGCAGCGCCCGGGTGGCGAACAGGCCGTCGCCCTGCCGCCCGGCCAGGTTTTCGCAACCGATGGGCCCAGCCAGACGGCGACGCTCAACGCTGGGGTCGCTGTCGACCACGCACCAGTCCACATCGGCTGTGTCGGTCTTGGTCAGGCTGGTAAACAACGCCTCGGCGTTCACGGTCACAAACACGACGGCACGAAAGGCGGCGGTGCGCGTGGCCTCATCGGCCGCGCTGTTCAAAGTCGGTTCGTACAGCGCCTGGTAGAGCACCAGTCCGGTTTCGTCGATGCCTGACTGTGTCAGCCTGAAGCCGGCCGTGGCAGCCGGCTGGCCCGTCCGGCGGCTGGCCAAAACCGCTTGGCGCGCGGCTGGTATGGACAAGGTGTTGACGCCCAGGGCCGCCAGGTTGGCGCCTGCGGGTTCGATCAAGCGCAGGGCAAGCACTTCGCCGTCAGCGGCAAAGGCCGCACCGCTGTCGCGCTGGAAGACGCGGTAGCCGTCCAGCCCTTGAGCTTGGGCGCGTTGTTCGAAGGCCGTTACCTCGGCTGCCATCACCCGTTCTGAAAAACCCACGGCCTGTGGTGGCAGCGGCTGCGCCAGCCACCAACGGCTGGCCTCGCGCAAGGTGCTGGCACTCATGCCAGGCCGGGCCAGCGCGGCGCTGTGCAGCGCTTGCAGCGCGTACAGCGGCATGTCCAGCCGTGCCTGGGCTGCCGCGGCCAAGCGGTCCACGTCGCGCTCGAAAGCCAGGCCCAAGCGTTGTCTGTCCAGCCTTTCCAGTTCCAATACCGCAGCGCCCACCAGGCCCAGTGCCACCAGCAGTGGCAGGCCCAGTGTCAGGCGGCGGCCGCGCCAATCTGCCTGGGGCTGGCCAATCAGCGTCAGCACCGCGGGTGTGGCGATCAGCACGCCCAACGTGTCGCCAAGCCACCAGGTCAGCCAGTTCGCCAGTGCCTGGCTGGTCGGCAAGGTACCCGAGGACAACAGCGCGCCCGTGCCAACGCTGGCGCTCACCGTACAGGCCAGCAAACCCCCCATCAGACCAGCCACGCCGACGTCGCGCAGCGAGTTCAAGACCACTGGTTTGCTGACAAAGCGCCGCACCAATGCCGCACCCACCGCGGCCTGCAAGGCCGCGCCAACGCCGATGAGCAACGGCAGCAGCCACATTTCGGCCCCGTCCACGCCCCGAACCACACTCAAGCCGGCGTTGACCGCTGCGGCCCCCAGCCACACGCCAGGCACGGCGGCGTAACCCCAGGTCAGCACGGCCGCCAAAGCGATGCCGGCGCTGGGGTACAGCGGCGAGGCATAACCCGGGGGCCCGGCCAGCCACAGTGCGAACCAGCCGATGGCCGCGTAGGCCGCAGCGGTGTAGGCCGACGCTTTCCAGGGTGCCCAGCGCTGTGGGGGTGCCTGGGAGGACGGGCGCAAGTGCGGATCCATCAGACCAATGTACGCCTTGCGGCCGCGTCAGGCGGGCCAGGCGGGCGAGACGGGCCAGACACGCCAGACGGGCCAGGCGGGCCAGGCGGGCCAGGCGGCAGCCGGTTCACACGTTGAACAAGAAGTTCAACACATCCCCGTCTTTGACCATGTAGTCCTTGCCCTCTGCCCGCATCTTGCCGTGGTCCTTGGCGCCTTGTTCCCCCTTGAAGCTGATGTAGTCGGCAAAGGCAATGGTCTGCGCACGGATGAAGCCACGTTCGAAGTCGGTGTGGATCACGCCCGCAGCCTGCGGCGCGCTCGCGCCGATGGGCACAGTCCAGGCCCGCACTTCCTTTTCGCCAGCGGTGAAGTAGGTCTGCAACCCCAGCAGTGAAAAACCGGCGCGGATGAGCCGGTTCAGGCCGGGTTCGGTCTGGCCCATTTCGGCCAGGAACAGAATCTTGTCGTCGTCGGTCATGTCGGCCAGTTCGGCTTCGGTTTTGGCGCAGATCGCCACCACGGGGGCGTTTTGTCTGGCCGCGTATTCACGCAATCGGTCGAGGTAGGCGTTGTTCTCAAAGCCGGTCTCCGAGACGTTGCCCACAAACATCGCCGGCTTGGCCGTGATCAGACACAGCGGCTTGAGCAAAACCCGTTCTTCCTTGCTGAAGTCGATGCCGCGCACGGGCTGCGCCTGGTCGAGCTGGGCCTGGCACTTCTCCAGCACGCCCACCAGGGCCGCCGCCTCCTTGTCGTTGCCGGAACGTGCAGCCTTCACATAACGGTGCAGGCTCTTTTCGACGGTGGACAAATCTGCCAGACAGAGTTCGGTCTGAATGACCTCGACGTCGGAAATGGGGTCGATCTTGTTGTTGACGTGGATGACGTTGTCGTCATCGAAACAACGCACCACGTTGACGATGGCATCGGTCTCGCGGATGTGGCTCAGGAACTGGTTGCCCAGGCCCTCGCCCTTGCTCGCGCCGGCGACCAGGCCGGCAATATCAACAAACTCCACGATGGCCGGCACGATGCGCTCGGGCGCCACGATGGCAGCCAGCTGCTGCAAGCGCACGTCGGGCAGTTCGACCACCCCGATGTTGGGCTCGATGGTGCAAAACGGGTAGTTCTCGGCGGCAATGCCGGCTTTGGTCAAGGCATTGAAGAGCGTGGACTTGCCGACGTTGGGCAGGCCGACGATGCCGCATTTCAAACTCATGGCGCGCGTCTCGCAAAAATGAAAACGACGGCCACAGTGGGGACGCCGGAAAGGCGCATTTTATGGGGCTGCCGGTGTGCAGCCAGGTCGTGCAGCCAAGTCGTGCAGCCAGGTCGTGCAGCCGGGTGGTGCAGCCGTGCCGTGCAGCTGGGCCCTGCGGCCGCGTCGACTTGCGGGTGTGCCGCTGGCCTTCGCGGTGCGCTATGGTTTAGGCCATGTTGACCTTGCCACCCCACCTCAAAGATCTCGGCGGCGGCTTCACGGTCAGGCGCCTGTTGCCCGCCGTGCCGCGTCAGTCAGTCGGCCCGTTTGTGTTCTTCGACCACTTCGGCCCGGTCGATGCCAGCCCGGCAGACAACCACGATGTGCGGCCGCACCCGCACATCGGCCTGGCCACGGTGACCTACCTCTTCGAAGGCGCCATGCAGCACCGCGACTCGTTGGGCACGGTGCAACGCATCGAGCCCGGCGCCATCAACTGGATGCACGCCGGCCGCGGCATCGTGCACTCCGAACGCACGCCAGATGACCTGCGCACTGTCTCCAGGCGCAGCCACGGCTTGCAGTTGTGGGTGGCGCTGCCGGCGGCGCTGGAGGAGTCTGCGCCGAGCTTCGTGCACACGCCAGCAGCGGCCATTCCAGAGTTGGAAGTGGGCGGGGCGCGATTGCGGGTGCTGGTGGGCGAAGCCTTTGGCGTGACCTCGCCCGTGGCGGTGCCGTCGCCCACGCTGTACCTGGACATGCAGATGTCGGCCGGTGATGCCTTGCCGATACCGCTGGCCGAAGAGCGGGCGATCTACGTCGTCAGTGGTGCGGTCGAACTGGACGGCCAGCTGCTGCGACCTCACCACATGGTGGTGCTGACGGACACCGATCAAACCGGCGATGAACCCCTGCTTTCTGCCAGCAGCGATGCGCGTGTGGTCCTGATTGGTGGCGCCCCACTGGGTCAGCGCTTCGTGTGGTGGAACTTTGTTGCCAGTCGCAAAGAGCGGATCGCGCAAGCCGCGGCGGATTGGCGCGCTGGCCGGTTTGACGCGGTGCCGGGCGAGACGGAGTTCATCGCGCTGCCGGACGCAGCACCCGGTTGAAACAGTCCGCTAGAACGCCCAGCGCGCCTGCCCCCGCTGCCCGACGCGCAGCGTGAGGCCAAAGCCTTCCACCACCACCGCGTTCATGCCGAAGGTGATGCCGCCGCCCACACGCTTGTCGGTGCGGTAGCTGGCCAGGGTGTCGCTGGGTTCGGCGTGTTGCACGCCTGTGGCCGGGTCGACGCTGGGAATGGTGCAGCGCGTGCAGGGTTTGACCAGACGCAGCACGACAGGGCCATCGACGGCATCAATCACGATGTCGTCGATGTGGTCTTCGTCGAAGGCCTGCAGGCCGTCCAGCACCAGGTTCGGCCGAAAGCGTTCCATGGTCACCGGCGCCACGCCGCGCGTCACCAACCGCGTGTTCAGCTCGGCCAGGGAAGCGGTGCTGCACACCAGCAGCGGGAAGCCGTCGGCAAAGGCGGTTTCCGCTGCCACCGCGCCGGCCCATGCCGGGTCTGCCAGGCGCTGCTGTTCCGGATCAAAGCGCGCCAGACGCAGAGGCTGGCCCAGGAAGTCAGTGAACCACTGGGCAGCCAACGGCCCCATGTCGTAGGCCTTGACCACGTCGCCCCAGACCTGCACGCGCGTCGCCGCTTCCACCGTGTCGAGCTTCACATGCAGGGCCAGCATGCCCGGCGCGCGCAGCACCAGGTCGCCGCTGCGCAGGGCGGTGGTGATCAGCACCATGCGCGGCAGTTCGCGCTGGGTCAGCATCTCGCCATGGGGGTTGACCACCATCCAGGCCCGGTCCAGGTCGAGCCCGGTTTCGACCAGTTCGCTGCTGGCAACGGACAGGCCCGCGCAGGACTTGATGGGGTGCAGGTACAGCGCGGCGATCTGGCACGGCTGACTGGTGTCGGTGCTGGGGTTGCGGGGGTTCGGTGCGTTCACGGCAAAGGATCCTTCAAACGACGCTCGGGCGCAGCGCCAAGTGCCAAAAGCTGGGTTGTGGTCAAGCTGTTCAGCGCAAGAACATCGCAAGAGCAGCGCAAGAGCAGCGCAAGAGCAGCGCAAGAGCAGCGCAAGAACAGCGATGGATACGCCTTCTAGGGCGGCGCATTGTGCCGCGGGGTAGTCTCTAAAATCATTTCGATGAATGGTTCAGACATCCTGGTGCAAGGCACCGGCGCAGTGGCGATGGCAGCGGCATTGGCCTTGTCACGCGAGGGCTTGAAGGTCGCGTTGACAGCGCCGCATGAAGGTGACAGGGCCAATGATGTTCGGGCCTACGCACTGAATGCCAGCTCAGTGGGCTTGCTGCAGCAGCTCAAGGTGTGGGACGCGCTGCCCCCCGATGCCCGCACGGCCGTGCACGACATGCAAGTCAATGGTGACCTGGCTGGCGCGGTGCTGGACTTTTCGGCCTGGAGCCAGGGCGTGACCGAGCTGGCGTGGATCGTTGACGCCGCTGAACTGGATGCGGCCTTGACAGCGGCCGTGCGCTTTGCGCCGCACGTCAGCCGTGTCGACCCGGCGCAGTCTGGACCTTGCGCCTTGCAAGTGCTGGCCGAGGGCCGCGACTCGGCCGCGCGCCAGGCCCTGGGCGTGCGGCTGCATCGCCAGCCCTACGGTCAAAGCGGTGTGGCTGCGCGGCTGCTGGCGACCCAGGGGCATGCCAACCAGGCGCGCCAGTGGTTCCGCAGCCCGGACGTGCTGGCCTTGTTGCCGCTGGACCGCCCACAGCCCGGGCACGGCCTGGCGCTGGTGTGGTCGCTGCCGCAGGCCCAGGCTGACGAATTGATGGCCCTGTCCGACAGCGCCTTCGAGCAAGCCTTGATGGACGCCACGGCCGGTGCTGCCGGCAGCTTGCAACTGGCCAGCCCGCGCGCGTGTTGGCCGCTGGCCCTGGCCCGCGCTGACGCGGTGTCTGGCCCCGGTTGGGTGCTGGTGGGGGACGCCGCGCACCAGGTGCACCCGCTGGCTGGTCAAGGCCTGAACCTGGGCCTGGCCGATGTGGCCGCCCTGGTGCGGGTTTTGACGCAGCGGGAAAGCTGGCGTCCGCTGGGTGATGCCAAGCTCTTGCGCCGCTACGCCCGTGAGCGGGCGGGGCCCACGCTGGCCATGGGCCAGCTCACCGACGGTTTGCTGCAGCTCTTCGCCAGCCAACAGCCCCTGGTGAAGGAACTTCGCAACCGGGGCTTGAGTCTGGTCAACACGTTGTCGCCCTTGAAGCGCGCGCTCACCGCCCGCGCTGTTGGCGGCTGAACAAGCGGCGCGCTGCGCCACAGAAAGATCACCGATGACCCTTCGATTCTTCGTTTCCGCCTGGCGCGCTGGCGTGCTGGCCATGCTGTTCATCACCAGCAGTGCCTTGGCACAAGAGGCCACCATTCGCAAGAACCTGACTGAGCGTCTGCCCAAATTGCCGAAGATCGACGAAGTGCAGAAGACGCCCGTGCCCGGCCTGTTCGAAGTGCGCTTTGGCAACACCCAGATCCTCTACAGCGACGCCAACGCCGACTTCATCATCGCCAACGGCAGCCTCATCGACACCCGCACCAAGGTTGACCTGACCGAGGCGCGCATCGAGAAGCTGTTGGCCATCGACTTCGACAAGTTGCCCCTCAAGGACGCCATCGTCATCACCCAGGGCAAGGGCACGCGCAAGCTGGCAGTCTTTGCCGACCCCAACTGTGGCTTTTGCAAGCGCTTTGAGCGCGACCTGACGACCATCAAGGACGTCAAGATCTACACCTTTCTGCTGCCCATCCTGGGTGAGGACTCGGTCGTCAAGTCGCGCGACATCTGGTGCGCCAAAGACGCGGCCAAGGCCTGGCGCGGTTTCATGGTGGACGGCGTGGCGATACCCAAGTCGGCCGCCAACTGCGACAGCACGGTGCTGGAACGCAACCTCGAGCTGGCCAAGAAACACCGCATCACTGGCACACCGGCCCTGGTGTTTGAAGACGGCGGCCGCAAGCCCGGTGCCTTGCCGGCCGAACAAGTGGAAAAGCTGTTGGCAGCCGCCGCCAAGAAGGGTTGATCCGGCTTGGCCGCGACTGCAGAGTTGCCCAAGGCCGCCCGGCAACTCGGCTGGGCTGGGCTGCTGCCCTTCGTCGGCGGCGCTGGTTTGTTGTGGTTTGTCCGCGCCGAGGCCCACCCCTACGTGGCCCTGGCCCTGACGGCTTATGCCGGGTTGATCGTGTCGTTTCTGGGCGGCATCCACTGGGGATTTGCCTTTCGCCAGCCGCTGCCGGCGGTGGCTGGCCAGACGGCGTTGCTGGTCTGGGGTGTGGTGCCCTCGCTGGTGGCCTGGGTGGCCTTGTTGATGCCCGCCAGCGCCGGTTTGGTGGTCCATGGCTGCATGCTGTTGGTCTGTTATGCGGTGGACCGGCAGGTCTACCCGCAACAGGGTGCAGCGGCCTGGTTGGGCCTGCGCTTTCGCCTGAGCGCGGTTGCCGCACTGAGCTGTTTCCTCGGTGCTGCAGGTACTTGAGGGCCCGCGTCGCCGCCGCGCGGTGGCTGCGGTGGTCCTGGTGCTGGGCGTGGCGGTGGCGCACGGCTGGGCCCTGCACCGAGCCTGGCCCGATCGTCTGGGTCAGGGCGCCGCAGACACCCGGCCCACGCGCATGGAGGTGTCGTTCGTGCGTGAGTTGCAAGCGGCTGCACCACCGCTTGTCGCGCCACGGCCAGCTCCGTCGCCCGCAGTGGCTGCAGCGCAACCCCTATCGGCTGCCGCGTCGGCACCGGCCTCAGCCGCTTCAGCACCGCCCGTTGTCGCAGCCCTGGCCAAGCCCGAGCCCGAACCCGAACCCGAACCCGAACGCGAGCCCAGCCCTGCGGCTGTGCCAGTTGAAGTCATGCCCGACCCATCGGCCGCAGTGGCGTCGGCCAGCAGCGCGGCACTGATTGCGGCCGAGGCCGCGGCTTCTCAGCCCGCACCCAGCAAGGACGAGAGCGTTGTTGCAAGCACGGGTGCAACAGCCGCCGCAGCCTTCGAGTGGCCTCCGTCGACCCGCCTGAGCTACCGCGTCAGCGGCAACTATCGCGGCCCGGTGGAGGGCCAGGCCCGGGTCGAGTGGCTGCGCAGCGGGAGCCGCTACCAGGTGCACATGGAGATCGGCATCGGCCCGGCGTTTGCGCCGCTGCTCAGCCGCCGTGTCAGCAGTGAAGGCGAGGTGACGGCGCAAGGCCTGCAGCCGCGCCGTTATGACGAAGAAACCCGGGCCTTGTTGCTGGAGCCGCGGCGCTTGAAGGTGGAGCTGGCGGACGACAGCGTGCGACTGGCCAATGGCAACCTCGTGCCCCGGCCGCCGGGCGTGCAGGACAGCGCCAGCCAGTTTGTGCAGTTGACGTGGCTTTTCACCACCCAGCCGCAGTTGCTGCAGGTGGGCCAGTCGGTGGACCTGCCTCTGGCCTTGCCGCGACGGGTGCAGGTCTGGACCTACGATGTGCAGGCCGAGGTACTGCTCGACACCCCGGTCGGGCCGGTGCGCACCTGGCATGTGAAACCCCGGCGTATGGCGGGTGAGGGTGCGGGTGGGGGTGGGGGCGGCGACCTCACGGCCGAGGTCTGGTTTGCGCCAAGCCTGCAGTACCTGCCGGTGCGCATCATGATTCGGCAGGAAGGCGACAACTTCATCGATCTCTTGATCGAGCGCCTGCCGCAACAAGCCGGGCGCTGACGCTGAGCCGGACTGCCGTCACTTCGCCCCTGACCTGTTCTCAACGTTTGACCTGACTCTCAACCCGAGGAGACCTGCCATGACCGCCAACTTGACCGCCAACTTGAGCGCCAACTCGACTGACACCCTGATCCTGACCGATGTGCGTGGCAGCGGTGAACGCCGTGTGGGCTTGATCACGCTGAACCGCCCCAAACAGCTGAACGCGCTGAACGACGTCTTGATGGACCAGCTGGGCGCTGCGCTGCTGGCCTTTGATGCCGACGACAGCATTGGCTGCATGGTCATCACCGGCAGCGAAAAGGCCTTTGCTGCGGGTGCCGACATCGGCGCCATGGCCAGCTTCAGCTACATGGACGCCTACAAGGGCGACTACATCACCCGCAACTGGGAAACCCTGCGCCAGGTGAGAAAACCCGTGATCGCCGCCGTGGCCGGTTTTGCCCTGGGCGGCGGCTGTGAGCTGGCGATGTTGTGCGACTTCATCATCGCTGCCGACACTGCCCGGTTTGGCCAGCCGGAAATCAAGCTCGGCATCATCCCTGGCGCCGGTGGCACCCAGCGCCTGCCCCGCGCGGTGGGCAAGGCCAAGGCCATGGACATGATCCTGACGGCCCGGATGATGGACGCAGCCGAGGCCGAGCGCGCCGGGCTGGTGTCGCGCGTGGTGGCGGCTGACAAGCTGATGGACGAGGCACTGGCCGCAGCCGAGATCATCTGCGGCCTGGGCGGCGCCAGCGTCATGCTGGCCAAGGAATGTGTGAACCGCGCTTTCGAAAGTGGCTTGGCCGATGGTGTTCAGTTCGAGCGCCGGGTGTTCCATTCCTTGTTCGCCACCGAAGACCAGAAAGAGGGCATGGCAGCCTTCGTGGCCAAGCGCAAGCCGGTGTTCAAACATCGTTGAGGCTGGGGAGACGAAGGCCGCGAGCCAGCCCTTGTGCAGCGTCACACAAGCCGGGAAAGGGCGCACCGGAAATCACGGCGGGCCGAGGGCATAACGCCTGAACGGAGAGTGAGCTTTTAAAGTTCTGCAAGCGCAGCACGGCGTGAATTTCGCACGTCGGCGCAGCGCACTGGTTCCTGTTCCCTTTTTGCCCGGCTGCCTAGAGTTCATTCCACGGACAAAGCAGCCAACGCATCCACCTGCCACAGGTCCTTTTCTACCAAGGGATGCACAACAAAAAGGGAACATCATGAACAAAGTCAACACCATCGTTTACCCCGCCGTCGTGGCACTGTCTCTGTTGTCCGCATTCGCGGTGCATGCCGAGAACCCGTCCATCGACGACAGCGCCACGCAGCAGTGGGCAGTCACCATGTCCCGCGCCGAGGTGCGCCAGGAGATGCTTGCGGCCCGGGGTCGGGGTGACATGACCGAAGCCCACGAACAACAAGGTCCGGTGTTCGCCGCAGCCCCTGCCAAGACCCGGGCGCAAGTCCGGGCCGAGGCCATCACCGCGCACTTTGGCGACTACGCTGCCACCTGGTACGGCGAAGACAGTGGTTCCTTCGCGCTGGGTCAGGTCAGGCCGACGCGTGAGGCCGCACCGCGGTACGCCGGTGCCGCACAACGCATTCGCTGAACCGGTAGCCCGATAGTCCGGTAGTCCGGTAGTCCGGTAGTCCGGTCCCCGGTCCTCCGGTTGTTTCAAGGTCAGGGAGAGAAAAAAGTAAACCACCGGCAGCGCCATCGGGCGCGCCGGTGGTTTTCAACTTGTGCGGCGCCTCAAGGCACCAGCCAACGCGAGCCTGTCTCGTCAAACAGCGCCCGGCGGTGGCCCTCGGGGTGCAGTTCCAACCAGTCCAGGGTCAGGACCTGCGCTTCGATGACAGCGAAACAGGCCCGGTGGCTGAGGCCCATGGATGTTGTCGCTTCGCTCATTCCCGCCCCGCCCGCCGCATCCAACCCGGGTGCCGCCTGCGCCCCTTGGGCCCCGTGCGCCCCTTGCGCCCCGTGCGCCTCACTGCCGGGGGCCGCAGTCGACAAATAGTCCTGCGCGGCGCGCGTGAGCTTCAAGCGCTCCCAGCGCGAGGCCACGGCCAGTCCTTCTTCGTGGATCACGCAGCGCAGTTTGCAGCGCAGTTGCCAGCCCAGCCGCGCAGACCACAGCACCAGCGTTGCCTTGGGCTGTTCTCGCAACTGCGCCACCTTGGCCGCGCGCGAGTCGGTGTAGATCACAAGTTGTCTGGCCACGGCATCGACCTCGCGCAGCACCACCGTGCGCGCGTCGGCGCCGTCGCCGTCGCGGGTCGCGGTGGCCAGCACGGGCGTGCGCCATTCGTGGTGCTTGTCGCGGGGCGCGCGCGTGAGGTGCTGCCAGACGGCGACCTCGATGTCGGCCAAGGTGGGTGGCCTGGGTTGTGTCACGCCCAGCCCTCAGGTCCCAAGGCGTTCTTCAGCTCGCTCATCGATCTCGCTCATTCGGGTTGCTCATTCACGTCGCTCATTCATGTCGCTCATTCATGTCGCTCACTCATGTCGCTCATTCATGCCGATTCCCGGCGCAGTGCCGGGAACAGGATCACGTCGCGGATGCTGGGGCTGTCGGTGATCAACATCATCAAGCGGTCGATGCCGATGCCGCAGCCGCCGGCTGGCGGCATACCGTACTCCAGCGCGCGGATGTAGTCGGCATCGAAGTACATCGCTTCTTCATCACCCGCGTCTTTGTTGGCGACCTGGGCGTGGAAGCGAGCGGCCTGGTCTTCGGCGTCATTCAATTCGCTGAAGCCGTTGGCGTATTCACGGCCGGTGATGAACAGCTCAAAGCGCTCGGTGACGGCGGGGTTGGCGTCTGAAGCGCGGGCCAGTGGGCTGACCTCGACGGGGTAGTCGACGATGAAGGTGGGTTGCCACAGCTTGTCTTCGACCAAAGCCTCGAACAGCCCGAACTGCAGTTCTGGCAGTGCCCAGTGGGCGGGGGCTTCAACGCCTGCGGCATGCAGTTTGCTTTTGAGCACATCGGCATCCACGGCCTGTGCGTCAGACAAGCCGGCGTGCACGACCAAAGACTGCGTGACTGACAAACGGGCAAACGGCTGGTCCAGCGCGACCGCCTTGCCGGCATAGGTGACAGCGGCCGAGCCTGTGGCCGCCACCGCAGCGTGGCGCAACACGGCCTCGGTGAAGTCCATCAGGTCGTGGTGTGTCCAGTACGCGGCGTAGAACTCCATCATCGTGAATTCGGGGTTGTGCCGAACGCTGATGCCTTCGTTGCGGAAGTTGCGGTTGATCTCAAACACCCGCTCAAAGCCGCCCACCAGCAAACGCTTCAGGTACAGCTCAGGCGCGATGCGCAAGAACATTTCCTGGTCCAGAGCGTTGTGATGGGTGCGGAAAGGTTTGGCATTCGCACCGCCCGGAATGGGGTGCAGCATCGGCGTCTCGACTTCCAGGAACTGGTGCTGCACCATGAAGTTGCGGATGGCACTCACCGCCTGGCTGCGCGCCACGAAGCGCGCGCGGGCGGTCTCGTCGGTGGCCAGGTCGACATAACGCTGTCGGTACTTCTGTTCCTGGTCGGTCATGCCGTGGAACTTGTCGGGCAACGGGCGCAGGCTCTTGGTCAACAGCCGAATCTGCGTGGCCTTGATCGACAGCTCACCGGTCTTGGTTTTGAACAGCACGCCCTGGCAGCCGACGATGTCGCCCAAATCCCAATGTTTGAACGCGACCAGCACCTCGGCACCGACCTGGTCCTGGGTGATGTAGAGCTGGATGCGCCCGTGCATCGGCCCTGCCGAGCCGTCTTGCAGCGTCGCAAAACAGGCCTTGCCCATGACCCGCTTGAGCATCATGCGGCCAGCCACGGCCACGTGCAGCGCCAGCGGTTCGAGCTGGTCGTTTTCTTTCTCGCCATGTTCGGCGTGCAGGTTGGCGGCGTGGTGCGTGGGTTTGAAGTCGTTGGGGAAGGCCACACCGGCCTGGCGCAAGGCGCGCAGCTTTTCGCGGCGTTCGCCGATCAGCTGGTTTTCATCGGCCGGGGCGGCCGGGGTTGTCTCTGTCGTGGCGGACATGGTGGGCAATCAAAAGTAGTGGCCGAAGTTTAGGCGGCCGCTTTGGGGTGGACGCCGCCAGGGGTCACGCTCCGCAGCAAGGCCAAACCATAGAATCGACCGCGCTTTGAACCCCCCGCTTTGAACCCCCGGATGCCAGCGACTTTCCCCATCACCGACCGCCCCGTGCGCTTTGCCCTGGTGGGCTGCGGCCGCATCAGCGCCAACCACTTCGATGCCCTGCGCCAACACGCCGCGCACGCGCAACTGGTGGCGGTGTGCGACTCGAACCCCCAAGCCTTGGCCACGGCCGTGGCGCGCACAGGGGCCACGGGTTTTGAATCACTGGACGCCCTGCTGGCGGATGCAGCACCTGAGCACCGCGCCGACGTGGTGGTGCTGGCCACGCCCAGCGGCCTGCACCCGCGCCAGGCGATGCAGGCCGCGCGTGCCGGCTTCAATGTGCTGAGCGAGAAGCCCATGGCCACCCGGTGGGACGAAGGGCTGGAGATGGTGCGTGTGTGCCGCGATGCGGGGGTGAAGCTGTTCGTCGTCAAGCAGAACCGCTTGAACAGCACGCTGCAGGTGTTGAAGGCCGCACTCGACGCTGGGCGCTTCGGCCGCGTCAACCTGGCCACCGTCAACGTCTTCTGGACCCGGCCGCAGAGTTATTACGACGACGCCCCCTGGCGCGGCCGTTGGGACATGGACGGCGGCGCCTTTCTGAACCAGGCCAGCCATTACGTCGACATGGTCGACTGGCTGTTGGGCCCGGTCGACAGCGTGCATGCCTACACCGCCACGCTGGGCCGCAACATCGAGGCCGAAGACACCGGCGTGATGAGCCTGCGGCTGCGCCACGGCGGCCTGGCATCGATCAACGTCACCATGCTCACCCACGGCAAAAACCTCGAGGGCAGCCTCACGGTGCTGGGCGAACACGGCACGGTGCGGGTGGGTGGCGTGGCCGTGAACCGCATCGAGCACTGGGAGTTTGCCGACAGCCAGCCCGAGGATGCTGCCATCAAGGATGCCAGTTATGCCACGCCGTCCGTCTACGGCCACGGCCACCCGCTGTATTACGACAACGTCATC
>Ga0105048_10007794_pt1 | contig 17185 bp, 13 predicted proteins | sample MAT05_FD_78382 | JGI IMG/M metagenome (GOLD analysis project Ga0105048, IMG submission 78382) | Freshwater microbial communities from Lake Fryxell liftoff mats and glacier meltwater in Antarctica - MAT-05 | ecosystem: Environmental > Aquatic > Freshwater > Ice > Liftoff microbial mat | place...
AGAAATCGCCTTCGCTCGGTTTCCGGCGGGCCAAGCCCCCCGGAAACCCGCTCGGCGCGCGGCCCCTGCGGGCCCGCGCTTCGCGGCTGTGACGGAATCTTCGATTCCCTCACAGCCCCTCAGCGCGTGATCTTCACGACGTCGGACGTCGTGCCGTCGCGGAAGCGCAGCCGCACCGTCGCGAACTTCGTGGACGCCGGCACCTCGACGTAGAGCGTGTCGTCGGGATTCACCGCGTACGGGTGCTTCGGGTCGGGCGCGCTGAAGGGCAGCGTCCGGTCCGGCGCCTCGACGTCGAGGCCCCACCGGATCTCCTCGAAAGCGGCGCGGTACGACAGCAGGCCGGTGAAGTAGAGGAGCACCTTCCCGTCGTAATCGCGGAACGACAACCACGACGACTTCAGCATGTCGAGCGCTCGCTTCGCGCCCAGGACGACCTGCGCCGCCGGGTCGAACACCAGCGGGAACGGCCCGCGCTCGCGTCCCCGGCCGTCCCTGTAGCGCACCTCGAGGGCCGTGCGCGGCGCGTCGAGGGGCAGCTCGACGGCGTACCTGGGGAGTAGCCCGCCGCCCGGCGCCTGGTAGCCCTCGAGGAACCCGGTGCTGCGGAACTCGCCCTTCCCGTCGGCACGCCAGCGGATCTCCTTCACGGGCTCGGCGAACGTGAACGTGAGCGTCCACTGCTGGTTCGACTGCATCGCCACCACCGACACCGGGCGCCCGAGCACCGCGTCATCGAGCGAAGCCGCCGCGGCCAGCCGCCGCTCGGCATCTTCGACCTGCGCGGCGGCGACGCTCTGGTCGAGGAAGTGGGCGAGAAAGGCCCCCGTCGCGCGCAGGTCGAGGAAGGTGCGGAGATGGGCGCGCTCGAGCCGGCGGTCCTCGAGCGCCTGCGTGCCGAGGCGCGCGGCGGAGAATTCGCGCGAGAGTTCGTAGGCCGCGGGGGCGAACCGCGGGTGCGCCGCCGCGTACGCCTCGAGGGCGGCGACGCGCGCATCGCCCTCGAGGAGCAGGGTCGCGGCGAACGCGGTCACATCGTCCCGGGACGTCGCGCGCAGCGCCTCGTAGGCCTCGCGCGCGCCGCCGGGCCCCCGCTGGACCTTCAGCAGCGCCTGGTAGCGCAGGTGCGGGTCGAGGAGGCCGAGACCCGCCGCCGTGGCGAAGTAGCGGCCGTAGGCGGCCATGGCCTGCGCGGTGTCGCCGCGCTGCTCGTAGACGCGCGCGTTGTGGTAGTGGGCCTCGGGCCGGTCGGCGTCGGCGATCACGCCGCCCTGCTTCGCCAACGCGTCGAACCCCGCCTTCAGGCTCTCGAGCGTATGGACGACGCGGTCGTTCGTCGCCGCCGACGCCTCGGCCGCGGCCTTCGCGCCCTCCGCCGCCGCCTTCGCCGCCTCGGCGGCCTTCGTCGTCGCGTCGGCGGCTGCCTCCACCCGCTTCCCGCTCGCATCGGCGGCCGCGGCGCCGGCGTCCAGCTGGGCCGCCAGCGCGCCCGTCGCGGCCTCGGTCCGCGCCGTCGCGTCGCGGACGTCCTCCACCACGGTGCGCGTCGCGCCGCCCTGCCGCAGCAGCAGGAACGCCGCGCCGACGAGCACGAGCACGCCCGCCCCGACGAGGGCGAGTTTGCCCTGCAGGCCCCGCGTGGCCTCGCGGACGGCGCGTGTGTCGTCGGCGATCCCGCCGAGCCGCGCCGCGAGGTCGGTCCGGAGCGCGCCGAGGTCGTCGCGCACGACCGCCACGTCGTCCTTCAGGCCCGCCGCGAAACGGTCGAGCGCCTCGCGCCCGACCTCGAGGTGCGCACCCGGGTCCACCTTCGTGCGGCCGTGGTCGAAGGCCGTCTGCACGGGCCCGACGACCTCCTCGTAGTAGAGGTCGAGCAGCGTGAGCTGCGCGTTCGTCACGCGCTTGTGGTGGGACAGCGCGTTGCGGAAGCGCCGCACGTCGTCGAGGAAGGCCTGGATCGTCCGTCGGCGCTCCGTGAGGAGCGTGAGGAACGGCGTGTCGGCGTAGAGCGCCTCGTAGCGCGCGAACTCCTCGCGGTTCACGAACAGGCTCGCGAGTTCCCCGAACGAGCAGCCGGAGAGCACGTCGCCCGCATCCGCCGCGGCCTGCCACTGCGCGACGACGCGCGGGCTCAGCGCCTCGCGGAGACGCGCGAGCAGCCGCTCCTGATCGCCGTAGCTCTCGGTGATCAGGCTGCGCACGACCAGCTCGAGCGCGCGCACCTGCTTGCGGCCGACGTCGGGCGACACGAGCGCCTCGACGTCGCCGTCGAGCAGCGGCGGCGGCGGGACGTGCGGCGCCACCGTCTCGAGCCACGAGACGAGGCGCACGCCCGCCAGGACGGCGTTGCGCTCGTCGGCCGGCCCGGTCGCGGGCTCGGCCAACCGGCGCGCCGTCCGCTCGACGTCGCGCAGCGCCGCCTCGAACGCCGCCAGGTCGGCCTCCTCGAGGTGGAGCGCCGCGCGAGCCGCGGGGCCGCCGGACTCGGCCTTGGCGCGGAAGTACGCGCGCACGAGCCCCGGGAGGTCGTCCGCGCCCTCGAGGTCGGACCCGCCGACGTGGCGGACCAGGCGCGCGAGCGCGCGGACGAGGAGCGGGCGCAGCGAAGCGGAAGTGGGCACGGCTACTTCTCCGTGAGGTCGAGGACGAGGTCGTCGGCGGGCAGGTCGCCGCCCGAGAGGCGCCGGGCCGATTCCGCGGCAAGCCGCGCGAAGGCGCCGCCGCCCGGGCCCGGCGCGTCGCGCAGGGCGGCGAACCGGCGCTCGGCGTCGCGGAGGTCGCCGGCGGCGAACCGCGCCAGCGCCTCGTGGGCCGCGTCGGCGCGGGCGGCCGCGGCCCGGGCCTCGGGGCCGCCGTCGCGCCGGCCGGCCACCGCGTGGACCGCGACCGGCGCGCTGCGCCCCACGGGCCGATAGAGCCCGAGCGGCACCAGCACGAGCCGCGCGGGCTCCGTGAGGCGGGCCACCACGTCGCCGGTGACGAGCACCGGCGCGTCGAGCAACTTCGTCATCCCCTCCACGCGCGACGCGGTGTTCACCACGTCTCCGATCACCGTGTAGGAGCGCTTCTGCGGCGAGCCGAGGAGCCCCGCCACCACGCGGCCCGCGTGGAGCCCGATGCCGGCGCGCAGCGGGCCCACGCCCGCGAGCGAGCGATTGAAGCGCGCGAGGTCGGCGGTCATGAACAACGCGGCCGCCGTCGCGCGGTCGGCGTGCCCCGCGGCGCCGGGGCGCGCGGCGAACACGGCCATCACCGCGTCGCCGATCAGCTTGTCGACCCGGCCGCCAAAGTGCTCGACGCACCGCGTCATGTGGCCGAAGTAGCGGTTGAGCAGCTCGACGAGCGCGTCCGGCGCGAGCGTCTCGCTGACGCGCGTGAAGCCACGGAGGTCGCTGAAGAGGACCGTGACCTCCTCCTCGTGGCCGCGGAAGCCGCCGCGGCCCGCCTCGCCGAGCAGCTCCTCGAGTTGCGCGTGCCCGACGAAACGACCGCTCGCGTGGAGCATCCACGCGGTCTCGTCGAGACGGTGGAGCGTGTCGTCGATCCGGGCGCGCATGCTCTCGGCCGACGTCGCGTCGAGCGCGCGGAGGGCTCGACGCAGCGACGCGACCGCCTCGCGCCGGCGGCCGGCGGCGTCCGCGAGCGAGGCCTGCAGCTCGAAAAGCTCGGCCCGCTCGACGGGCGTGACGCGCGTCGAGGCCTCGAAGGCATGCCCGGCCTCCTCCGCCGCCGCGATCGCGCCCGCCGCGTCGTCGCGCGCCCACCGCGTCCGGGCGACGAGCTGGGCGAGCAGCCCGCGGAGCTCGGGCACGGCCTCGGCGGCGAGCGGCGCGAGCGCCTGCCCGGCCGCGGCCGCGTGGGCCGTACCGCCGTCGAGGTCTCCCGCGCGCAGGCTCGCGCGGCCGAGCCCCACCTCGGCGAACGCGACGCCCACGGCGTCGCCGGACGCGTCCGCCGCCGCCCGGCCGCCGCGCAGGCAGCGCCGGGCCTCGTCGAGTTCGCCGAGCTCGGTCCGGCACGTCCCGAGCTGCGTCATCAGCTGGCTGACCAGCCGTGGGACCGGCGGCTGCTGGGCCTCGACGACGGCCAAGTCCTCGGTCAGGTGGCGCGCTGCAGCGCGAAAGTCCCCCAGCGCCATACACAGCCGTCCGAGGTTGCCGAGCGTCAGCGCCCGCCCCGCGGCGTCGCCGCCGGCCTCCTTCGCCGCGAGCGCATGTTCGTACGCGGCCCGCGCATCGACGAGCAGGCCTTGGTGGTGGAGGAGCTGGCCGAACGTGTCGTGAACCCGACCGACATAGACGCGAGGACCGGGTTCACCGAGGGTTTCGAGTGCGTCGAGGCTTCGGTTCAACTCCTCCACCGCCGCGGGTACGTCCTGGTCGACGCGCCACGCCACGAGGCCCCGCAGGTGGGCGGCGATCCCGGCGGCGAACGGCGAGAGGCCGTCGCGGAACGGCGCGAGGGCCCGCAGGAGGGCCGGGAGGACCCGGGGGAGGTACCGGGGGTCGCCCGCGACGCCGACGGCGGCGCGTACCCCCCGGGCCGCGGCGGGGTCGCCTCCGTCGCCTCGCCCCACGTCGAGCCCGGGGGACGCGTCCGCCGCGCGAAGGACCTCGGCGACCTCGGACGGCGAGAGGCCAGCGGCGGCCAGCGTGGCGGGGAGATCGAAGGCCATTCCGCTAGCCTACCCCCGGTCGATGGAAGGGCCTCGCGCCCGGAGCCGCGGCAGCGGGCCGTGCGGGCGTCTGGAGCGCCCCCCTCGAGCGCTCGCTCGGCGGCGCGCTGGGGCCCGCGGCCCGGGGTTCGTACCTTCGAGGCGGAGGTGACCGTCGATGGACTTCCCCGTCTGGGACATCGACGTCGGCTACGGGCCGCTCATGGCCTGGGTCGCCGTCGTCCACGTGTTCGTCGCGCACTTCGCCGTCGGAGGCGGGCTGTCGCTGGTCGTCCTCGAGCGCCGCGCCCGCCGCACCGGCGACCTCGCCCTCCTCGCCCATGTCCGCCGCCTGTCGGCGTTCTTCGCCCCCACGACCCTGGTGGTCGGGGCGCTCACCGGCGTCGGCATCTGGTTCGTCATCGGGCTGCTCTCCCCCACGGCCACCGGCGTCCTCATCCGGACGTTCGTCTGGGGCTGGGCCATCGAGTGGACGTTCTTCCTCGTCGAGATCCTGGCGGCGATCCTCTACGCGAAGGGCTGGGACCGCTTGGCGCCGCGGACCCACGAGGCGCTCGGCTGGGTCTACTTCGTCGCCGCCTGGGCGAGCCTCGCCGTCATCAACGGCATCGTCACCTTCATGCTCACGCCGGGCGCGTGGCTCGAGACCGGCGCGCTCGTCGACGGCTTCTTCAACCCCACGTACCTGCCGTCCCTCGTGATGCGAACGGCGATCTGCCTCCTCCTCGCCGGCCTCTTCGGCGCGCTCATCGCCGCCCGGACCCCCGACGCGAAGGACCGCGCCCGCCTCGTGCGGACCGACGCCGTCGTCGCCCTCGTCGGCCTCGCCGCGGCCTGGGCCGCGCAGCGCTGGTACGGCGCGGCGGTGCCCGCCGAGCTCGCCGCGACGATCGGCGCGCGGCTCACGATCCCGGCCCGCGCGCTCGAGGCGTTCCACGCGCTCTCGCTCGCGCTCGGCGCCGCGCTGGTCGTCGTCGCCCTCGTCCCGCGGACCGGCCGGACCGCGGTGGCGGCGGTGCTCCTCGCGCTCGGGCTCGGTTGGTTCGGTGCGTTCGAGTGGTGGCGCGAGGGCGCGCGCAAGCCCTACGTGCTCGCGAACGTCGTCTACGGCAACGGGATCGGCGTTGCCGAAGTCGCGACGCTCGCGAGGGACGGCGCGCTGCCCGCCATCCGGGTTCCCACCGGCGACCCGGGCCGCGACCTCTTCCTCCACCAGTGCCGGGCGTGCCACACGCTGTCGGGCTACAACCCCGTGCTCGCCGCGTTCGCCGGCACCGACGCGACGTTCGTCGAGGGCGTGCTCGGGGGCCTGCACAAGATGCGCGCGCCGATGCCGCCCTTCGCGGGCACGGCCGCGGAGCGCGCGACCCTCGCCGCGTGGCTGGCGGCCCGGGCCGACCGCACGCCGCTCGCGGCACGCGCGCGCCGCGACGGCCGCGACCTCGGCGCGCTCGTCTACGAGGTGCGCTGCGGCGTCTGCCACGTCGAGGGCGGCTTCGGCGACAAGGGGAGATCGTTCGAGGGGCTCTCGGCGGACGACGCGAAGGACCTCCTCGCGAGCGTCTCCTTCGACGAGATGCCGCTCTTCTCCGGCACCGACGAGGAGCGCGACGCCCTCGTCGCCCACCTCCTCGCCCGCGCGGAGGGAGGGGCCCGATGAGCCCGGTCCTCGCCCTGCCCGACACCTCCGCGCTCCCCGCGCCGCCGTGGCTGCTCGCGACGCTCCACCTGCTCACGTTCGTCCTGCACCTCGTCGCCATGGCGGGGCTGCTCGGCGGCATCGTCACGCTCCTCGCGGTCCGCGCGCCGGACCGGTTCGCGCGCCCCGCCACGCGGCGCGTCCTCGGGCTCCTGCCCGTCGCCATGGCGGCCACGGTGTCGCTCGGCGTGGCGCCGCTGCTGTTCCTCCAGCTCTCCTACGGCCGCGTCGCCTACGCCGCCGCGATCACGAGCGCGGTCCCCTGGATCCTCGTCCCCCTCCTTGCCATGCTCGCCTACGCGAGCCTCTACGCCGCGTCGCACGCGCCCGCCGACGGGCGCGGCGTCGGCGTACGCCTCGGCGTGGCGACGGGCGCGCTCGTCGCCGTCGGGCTCGTCTACGCCTCCACGTTCGCGCTCGCCGAGCGCCCCGACCTGTACGCGGCGCAGTACGCGCGGACCGCGTCGGGCTGGACGCTCCACCCCGAGCCCCTCACCTGGCTGCCGCGCGCGGTCCAGGCCCTCGCTGCGGCGGTCGCGCTCGGCGCGTTCCTCGCGCGTCGCGTCGCCTACGACGACGCCGACGCCCGCGACGCCGGTCGCCGCGTCCTCGAGGCGGCGCTCGTCGTCGCGGCGCTCGCCGGCCTCGCGCGCCTGGCGATCGACGGGCGCCTGATCCCGGCGCTGGGCGCCGTCGGCGTCGTGCTCCACGTCCTCGGGGTCGTCGTGCCGCTCGCCGCCGTCCCGCTCGTCCGCCGCGGCGCCGACCTCCCCGCCGGGGCGGCGCTCGGCGCCGGGCTCGTCCTCGCGGTGCTGGCGCGTCACCTCGCGCGTCTCGGCACGCTCGAAGGCGTCTTCGCCCCGTCCGACGCCCCCGTCCGGCCGCAATGGGGCGCGTTCGCGCTGTTCGTCGTCTGCCTGCTCGCGGCCGTCGTCACGATCGCGGCGATGCTGCGGGCCTGGTTCCGCGCGACGCCGCCCCCGAACGCGACGGACCCGGCCGCCTGACGTGAGGCCCCGCGACCGACGGGCCTCGCGTCCCGCGTCAGCGGCGGGGGCGGAGCCGGCGCCAGGTCCGTCTCCACCACGACGCGCGGCGGCGGGCCTTGCGTCGCGCGTGCGCGAGCCGGCGCGCGAGGGCCGCCGCGAGGTCGGCGCGGCCGACGTCGGCGAGCCCCTGCAGGAGCGGCGCGCTGAAGATCCCGAGCGGGTCGCTGCCCGGGGAGTACCTCACGAGCTCCGCGGGCTCGAGGCCCGGCCGCGGGAACGACGTCGTTCGGCCGGGCGCCCCGAGCGCCAACATTCCCATCCGCGTGCGGAGGCACTTCTCGCACGCTCCGCAGTTCGCGACGCCCGGCGGGAGCGGGTCGTGGGTGAGGCAGACCTGGAGGGCCTCGAGGCCCTCGGGCCAGGCCGCGACGGCCGCGAGCTTCTCGTGGCGGAGCACCGCCGCCTCGCCATGGTGCAACTCGACGGCGCCCGACGACAGGTTCGCGTCGACGAGCGGGTGCGAGGAGTACCGCCCCTGGTGGATGCCGTAGCCGTTCGACGCGACCCACGCGTCGGTCACGCGGCGGCGAAAGAGGTGCGCGACGGCGAGCAACGACGGCCCGAACTGGAGGTACTTCCACGCGTGGAAGTCGGGGCAGAGCGCGCGAGCGTTGGTGCGCACGGGCACCAACGTGAGGCCCGTCGCGTCGCAGAGCGTCCGCAGGCGCGCCTGCTGCTCGAGGTAGCCGCGGCGCCGGTCGGGGTCCGGGGCGTCGCCGCGGACCTCGTCGGGGTGGAGCCCGAAGACGTGGAAGGCGTCCTCGAGCGCCGCCGGGTGGCCCACCGGCAACGCGGCGCGGTGGCTGCGGAGCAACGCGAGGCTGTCGACCCCGCCGGAGAGGAACATCGCGACGCGGCGCGGCGTGCGGGACCGCGGCGCCACGAGCCCGCCGGTGGGCTCGACGGGCACCGGTCGGAACGCGGGCTCCCAGCGGTGGAAGAGCCGCAACACGCCCTCGAGGCCCGCGACGAACCGCGGGCAGACCGGCGCGTCGATCGCGACGCGCGGTTCGCCGTAGCGGACGGCGGCGGCGGCGCCCGCCAGCAGGAACGCCTCGGGCGCGGCCTCGAGGTCGTCGGCGAAGGCCGCGTCGGTCTCGAACCACAGGCGCTCGGGCCCCGCGTAGCCTCCTTCGGCGACGACACGGGCCGACACCCGGCACCCGGCGGGCCCGACGTCGCGGCGGAGGTCCTCGATGCGCACGCGCGGAGTGTACGGACGGGACGCGCACGGCGCCCGCGGCGCCGCGGGCGTCGTCGGCGCGACGGGCGCTTCCCCGCCGGGGCGTTTCGCGTAGCGTGGCGGCCGACCCTGACGGAGAGCGCGCGTGCCCCATCCCCTCGGCGAAGCCCTGCGCGCGACCATGCGCCGTTGGGCGAGCGGCGTCACCGTGGTCACGTCGGCCTACGAGGGCCGGCGCGGGGGCATGACGGTGAGCGCGTTCCTCTCGGTGAGCCTCGACCCGCCGACGGTGCTCGTGTCGCTGCACGAGGGCGCCGACACGCTGGCGAACCTGCGCCGGTCGGGGTTTTTCGGCATCTCGATCCTCGGGGCGTCACAGGAGGCCGCGTCGGCGCGGTTCGCCGGGTGGGGCCTGCCGGCCGACGCGGACCGTTTCGAGGGGTCGCGCCTCGACGTGCGGCCCTCGGGGGTCCCGGTGCTCGCCGACGCGGTGGCGTGGCTCGAGTGCCGGGTGGCGGCGCTGCACAACACGGCGACCCACGTCCTCGTGCTCGGCGAGGTGATCGCGACGGCGGCCCGCGACGGCGCCGAGGGCCCGCTCGTCTACACCGACCGCGGCTACCGACGCCTCGCGACGTAGCGCGGGGCGACCGCCCCTTCCGATCGGAAGAAGCCCCCCGAGAACGCCGCGCCGCCGCCGCGGCCTGCACCCGGCACGGGTCGCCGTCCGCGGAACGACCTCCGCGGAACGACCTCCGCGGAACGACCTCCGCGGAACGACCTCCGCAGAACGACCTCCGCGGAAAGACCTCCGCGGAAGGACGCCTGCGGCGAAGGCCGCCGCGAGCGCGAGTTCGGTCGGTCCCCGGCCCCTCTCCCCGGCGACGAGCGCCGTCGCAGGGACGCCGCCGACGACGACGCCGCGCTGGGGAATTCGACGTGCGCCACGCGACCGGGCGCCCCGGCGCGTCCGACGCCGGCCCCCCTCGCGGGTAGGCTCTGCGCGGGTGCACACGGTGTGGGCGGTCGTCCCCCGAGGGAGAACGCTCATGGCGGATCCGATTTCGACGAAGCCCGAGGAATTCACGACGGTCATCGGCCCGGACGCCCAGTTCAAGGGTGAACTGACGTTCCAGGGCGCGGTGCGCGTGGACGGCCAGTTCGAGGGCTCCATCCAGACGACGGGCAAGGTGTTCGTCAGCAAGGGCGGGAAGCTGAAGGCCGAGGTGAAGGCCGGCAGCGTCGCGCTCGAGGGCCAGGTGGACGGCAACCTCACGGCCGACGACCGCGTCGAGCTCCGCGCCACCGCCCAGTTGCGCGGCGACGTCCGCGCGGCGAAGTTGCTCGTCGTCGAGGGCGCGTCGTTCGTCGGGCGGTGCGAGGTCGGGCCGAACATCGGCGCCGCGGCCCCCCGGCCCGCGGACGGCGTCGCGCGCCCGGCGAACGTGCCCGTCGCCGTGGCCCGCCACTAGTCCCGACCGAGAGGCGCCGGGCCCGTGGCGGTCCGCCACACCCTCTGCACGCAGTGCGACCTGACCCTCGACGTCGACGAGACGGCGAAGTCGGTCAACTGTCGCCACTGCAACACCCGCGTGATCACCGAGGCGATGGTGGTGGCCGAATACGTCGCGGTGCGACGGTTCGCGACGGCGAACCGGATGCGCATCACGAAGAAGGGCATCGTCTACGCCTCGGTCCGCGCCGACGCCCTGGAGGTCGAGGGGGTCCTCCAGGGCGACGCCGTCTCGCTCACGTCGATCCGGATCACGAAGACGGCGAACGTGAAGGGCAGCCTGCGCGCCGCGAGCCTGTCGCTCGAGCCGGGCGCCACGTTCGTCGGCGACGTGGCGATCGGCCCCGCGCAGGTCCCCGAGGTCGCCGCGGCCCTCGACGCGGCGGCGGCCCGCGGCGCCTCCCGATGACGCCGCCCGATGACGCCGCCCGCCCCGCTCACGGCGGCGGCGGCACGGGCGGCGCCGGGGCGCCGTCGTCGGCGGGCCGCAACGTCGCGAGCGGACCGATCCGCGCCAGCTGCGGCCAGCGGAGCGCCACCGCCGCGACGGCGACGAGCGTGCCGACGCCGCCGATCACGACCGACGCCACCGGCCCCGCCAGCGCCGCGAGCGCGCCACTCTCGAACCCGCCGAGCTCGTTCGACATCCCGATGAACACGAACTTCACCGCCGCCACGCGGCCGCGGAGCGCGTCGGGCGTCACCATCTGCTCGAGCGTCATGCGCACGACGACGCTCACGCCGTCGAAGAGCCCGGTGAAGAAGAGGCAGCCGAGCGAGAGCAGCAGGTGCCGGGACAGCCCGAAGCCGACGGTCGCGAGGCCGAACCCGACGACGGACGCGAGCAACACCCGGCCCGGCCGCCGCCACGGGACCATGCGCGTGATCGCGACCGCGGTGACCAGGGCCCCGAGGCCGGGCGCGGCGCGCAGCCACCCGAGCTCCGTCGCGCCCACGCGGAGCACGTCCTTCGCGAACATCGGGAGGAGGGCCGTCGCCCCGCCGAGGAGCACGGCGAAGAGATCGAGCGTGATCGCGGCGAGGAACACGGGCGTGCGGCGCATGAAGGAGAAGCCCGCGAACAGCGCCGCGAGGCCCCGCCCGCCCCCCACGACCGTCGGCACCGGCGGCTTCGGGACGCGCAGGAGGCACAGCAGGAACACCGCCTGCCCGACGGCGCCCGCGACGAACGCCGCGCGCGCGTCGCCCGTCGCGTCGATGAGCGCGCCCCCCGCGACGGGGCCCGCGACCGACGCGACCTGGAACGCGGCCGACATCCACGCGTTGGCGTGGGCGAACTGCAGCGGGTTGAGCAGCTGCGGGAGGATCGTGCCGACCGACGGCGCCGCGAACGCGCGCGCGACCCCCACCACGAGCAGGAGCGCCCACGTCCACCAGAGCGGCGCGTCGGCGGCGGTGGTAGTGAGGAACCCGAGGGACGCGAGGCCCAGCAGCGCGTGGGCGAACATCGCGATGCGCCGGCGCGAGCTGCGGTCGACGAGGTGTCCGACGGGCACGAACAGCAGCAGGACCGGGATGAGTTCGAAGACGCCGACGAGCCCGAGGGCCCACGCGCTGCCCGTGCGCTCGTAGAGCTGCCAGCCCACCGCGACGAGGAGCGTCTGCATCCCCAGCACCGCGAAGATGCGCCCCACGGCGAACGCGCGCACCCACGGCAGGCGGATCGCGGGGACGGGCTCGACCGGGGTCACGGGACGCGACGGTACCGCATGCGGAATGCGGAACGCACTCCTCGCCCATCGTCGGGCGTCCCGACGTGCGTCGAGGCGGCGGCGGCCCGCGCGACGCCCGACGGCCCCGAACACCCCGACCTGCGCCTCCTCGACGACGCCCCGACGGAGATCGAGCCGGCGTCTCACCCTCAGGTTCTCTTCCGCTGGAACCTCTCCGATCGGGCCCTCTTCCCCCGCCGGTGGGCGTTCCCGGAGGCGAGGCACGCGAACCCGGACGCCCTGCACGGGTACGGCGGGGCCTGCCGCACCGAAGGGAGCGGGGCGACGCGAGGCCCGGCGCACGCCGGGCCTCGCGTCCCCGCCAGCGCGTCCCCGCCAGCGCGTCCCCGCCAGCGCGTCCCCGCCAGCGCGTCCCCGCCAGCGCGTCAGCCCGACGCGGCGCGTCGCGCGGCCACCGCCGCCCGTCCCTCGTCGTAGGTCTCGCACCACGTGACGTCGGGAACGTCCGCGGTCCACGTGTGGTGGAACGACCGCAGCTTCCCGTGCCGATCGGGCATCACGACGACGGGCCGCCCGAGGAGCAGGGCGAAGATCGACGCGTGCAACCGGTCCGTCGCGACGACGCGGGCCGACCCGATCAACGCGAGGCCCGTCGCGAGCCGGTCCTGCTCCTCGGCGTGGTCCCGGCGCGCGATCGCGGCACGACGTCGCGGGGCGTCGCCGCCGAGGACGCCGAGGCTCTTCGCGAGCCAACGCCTCGTCCGCCGCGCCCCCGCCCGCGGCGCGGGCCAGTCCACTGCCGTGGACACGGGCGGCGGCTCGATGACGCGCCCCCGGCGCGTGCGGACCGACTCCTGGTCCGTGCGCAGGAGCCACAGGACGTCCTGGGTCGGCGGCGCGGCGGGGAGGTCACGGAGCAGGAACGCCAGGTCGGGCGCGAGGATCGCCTCGAGCCCCCACCGCGCGCGCACGTGCGCGACGCTCTCGTGGTCGCGCAGGAGCAGCGTCAGCCGACGCGCGCCTCGGAAGACCGGCGCCGCCGCGTCGAGGGCGGCGGGCGTCGTGTAGTGCACCGTCTGGGGCAACTGGACCGCGCGGACCTCGGCCAGGTCGGCGAGCGCACGCGCGCGGAGCGCCGCCTGCGACGGCCAGACGTCGCCGAAGGTCCCGCCGCCCGCGAGGAGGAGGGTCCCGTCGGCCCCGAGGAACCGCCGCGCGACCGCGGCGTCGTAGGTGCGCCGGTCCATGTCGAGCACCGGCGTCCCGCGCGCCGCGAGGTAGCGGTGCGTGGCGACGGCGATCGCCGCGTCGCCGACGTTCGTGATCCCCGAGCCGACCAGCAGGGCCGGTCGGTCGCGGGGCACGAGCCGGTCGAGCGTCCGCTCGAGCTGCGCGGCCAGGCGGGCGCAGCGCTCGGGGGCGGCGAGCCCCGTCATGCAGGCTCCCCACGGTCGGGGAACCGCGCGAGCGCCGCCTCGACCCGCGCGACGAGGGGGTCGGTGGACCCACGCGCCTTCGCGTGCCTCGCCAACTGTCGGAGGCGGATCCCGGACATGGAGTCCGCGATCGCGACGACGCGGTCGAGGTCGGCGTCGGCAAACGCGCGCGGGAAGCAGGGCAGCGCGCGTCCGAAGGCGATCCGCGCGAACATCATCACCACGAGGCACTTGAAGCAGCCGCCGCAGTTACGGTCCCAGACGCCGGGCCGAAAACAGACCCGGAGGTCCGCGACGGCCTCGGGCCAGTCCCCCACGGCCCCGAGTTTCTCGAAGCGGTCGGCCTCGTGGCCGTCCGCACGGACCGGGAATGCGGGCGTCGCGAGGTGGAGCGGGTCCTCGACGTCGGCCGGCCACCAGCGGCGGGCCTCGTCGGCGGTGAACCCCACCGCGAGGAGCCCGACGCCCCGCGTCGCGCGGAACAGGCCGAGCATCGCGCTGAGCGCGGTGTTGTTGCTGTGGGTCCAGTTCTGCTTGGCCGTCCGCAGGTTCGTCGTGACGCGGACGAGCGGCACCCCGCGGCTGTCCGTCAGGCGCCGCGCGCGCGCGTAGGCCCGCGCGAACGCGTCCCGCTCGCCCACGGGGATGTCGGCGCCCGCCACCATCATCGCGGTCCCCACGGGGGCGACGTCGGGCCCGCGGTCCGGGCGCGTGTGGCGGTGGAGCGAGTACGCGGAGTCGAGGCCGCCGGAGAACGTGAGGATCGCCGGGCCGGTGGGCGCCCGGGACCGCACGGTGCGGTCGGCCTCGAGCCGCGGCACGCCGTACTTGTCCGGACGGCGCCCGTGCCAGACCTCGGCCAGCCGCGCCGCGCTCGGAAGGCGTTCCTCGGTCACCTCGCCGTGCACGTGCAGCACCTCGGCACGGCGCATCGCCCCGAAGAGCGTGACGAGGAGCGCCGCGTCGCCGACCGCCGCGGGCGGGACGTCGGTCCCCGCGGGGACGCGGATCCACAGGCGCTGCCGACGCGCCCGCCACACCTTCAGGCCCTGGAGCAGGTCCGTCAGCCGTCGCGGCCACTCCACGGTCGCGGCCACCTCGACCACCGGACCGCCGCCGTCGGGGTCTTCGACCGTGCGCGCGGGCTCCGGCCAGACGTGGGCGACGCGCGACATGGGACCAACACGACCTCCGCCGTCCGCACGACGACACGTCGCTTCTACCAGAAGCGACCCCGCCGCACGCCGCGGGCCCCCGGGCTCAGGCTGGCTGCGTCGCGAGGAGGCGCTCCGCGAGCGCGGCCGGCGCCTCGCCGTGGGCGTGAATACGCCCGAAGAGTTCGACGCTCACCAGCGGGAACCGGCGCACCGGGTCGGCTTCGATCGCCGGCAGCAGTTCCTCGGTCGCGGCGCGGCTCCAGCCAAAGGCCTCGGCGACGTACCCGTCGCGGAGGAGCGCCGACGCGCCGCGGTGGTGGGCGACGTTCACCGGGAAGCCCTTCTTCCGGGCGTACACGATCTCGCGCGGCAGGCGCTCGGCCGCCACGCGCTTGAGCAGCCACTTCCCCACCCGGCCCCGGAGCTTGTACTTCAGGGGGAGGTGGAGGCCCACGTCGGCCAGGCGGTTCGACACGAACGGCACACGCGCCTCGATGGACGCCGCCATGGAGACGCGGTCGTGCCGCAGGAGGATCCGGCTGAGGTAGCGCCGCATCGCGTCGACGCCGTTCGCGACGACGGCGCGGTCCGGCCACGAGCCCACCGACGCGAACCGGGCGAGGAGCAACCGTGCGCGGGCGTCCTCGATGGGCGTCAGCAACGCCTCGAACCGCCGGTGCGATTCGCGCTCGCTCCGCATCGTCTGGTAGCGGAACGGCACGGCCTCGAGTTCGCGGAGCCGGGTCCGACCTGCGTGGGACCACCGCGCCCACGGCCGCGTGGCCCGTACCCACTGTCGGTGCGTCCGGTAGAAGAAGTCGTAGCCCCCGAACGCCTCGTCGGACCCCTCGCCGGTGAGGGCGACCGCGATGCCGTCGGCCCGCGCCGCGCGCGCCAACACGAGGGCCGCGACGTGGCTCTCGTGGCTGCTCGGGAGCTCCTCGCGCTCGACCGCCTCGGGCCAGGCGCGGAGGAACGCCTCGCGGTCCACCCGCACCGGGCGCAGCGGCAAGCGGCGGTGCCGGGCGGCGAGCGTGGCCGCCGCCAACTCGCTCTCCGGGCCGCCGCTGTCCATCGTGTAGGCGACGAGGTCGGGACGGACCTCCAGCGCGATCGCGGCGACGAGGTTGGAGTCGACGCCGCCGCTCGTGAACGCGGCCACCGGCGCGTCGCTCACGACGTGCGCACGCACGACCTCCTCCACGGTCCGCCGCACGCGGGCGTGCGCCGCCTCGAGCGGTTCGCGCGCCCCCTCGACGATCCGCGCCGGGTCGACCTCCGCGACGAGGTCGCACCAGACGCGGCGCTCCGTGCCATGGGGACCGACGCGCCAGGCCTCGCCGGGGCCGACGTCCTCCACGCCCAGGAACGGCGGGGGCGGGGCGTCGCACAGCCACGGCACCCCCTGCCGGACGATGCCGTAGCGGTCGATCGGGAACGTGGTGCCCGGCAGTGCGCGCAGCGCCCGCACCTCCGACCCGAACGCGACGCGGGCCGTCGTCGCGTGGACGTGGAGCGGCTTCGTCCCGAAGCGGTCGCGCACGAGCCACAGCGCCCGCACGCGCGCGTCCCACCACGCGAACGCGAACATGCCGTCGAACCGCCGCGACGCCCGCTCGACGCCCCAGCGCGCCACGGCGTGCATCACGACCTCGGCGTCGCCGTGGCTCCGGAACGCGACGCCCTCGCGGGCCAGCTCGGCCCGCAGCTCGCCGTCGTTGTAGATCTCGCCGTTGTAGACGAGCACCCCTGCGCCGTCGGGCGCGACCAGGGGCTCGGCCGCCGCGTCGGACCGGTCGCGGATCGCCAAGCGGACGTGGCCGAGCGCGACCGGGCCGTCGGCCCAGGCCCCCGCGCCATCGGGGCCGCGGTGCGGCATCGCCGCGGCCATGCGGGCCGCGTCCTCGCGCGACGCCGGCGCACCGTCGCGTCGGTAGAACCCCGCGATTCCGCACATCAGGCGCGCCTCCGGGACGAAGGGCGCCACGCTACCCCGTCGCGGGCGCCCCGACGAGGGCAACACGTCCGACCCGGCCGCCCGGGCTCGACACCCCCCTCCCCCACGCGGTTCACTGTCGCCGCTGCCCCACGGATCCCCCCCAAGAAGATCGTCGGCATCCTCGGCACCGGCACCGTCGGCGACGTCCTCGCCGACGGCTTCCTGAAACACGGCTACGCGGTCGTGCGCGGCTCGCGCGACCCCGCGAAACTCGCGACGTGGAAGGCGAAGGCCGGCGCGAGCGGCCGCGTGGGTACGTTCGCCGACGCGGCGAAGGCCGCGTCGATCGTCGTGCTCGCGGTCAAGGGCACGGCGGCCGAGGAGGCCCTCGGGCTTGCCGGCATCGAGCACCTCGCGGGGAAGGTCGTGATCGACGCGACGAACCCCATCGCCGACGTCCCGCCGAAGGACGGCGTGCTGTCGTTCTTCACGACCCACGCCGAGTCGCTCATGGAGCGCTTGGCGCGGCGCGCGCCGAAGGCCCGCTTCGTGAAGGCGTTCTCCTGCGTCGGCAGCGCGTTCATGGTGAACCCGACGTTCCCCGGGGGCGAGCGGCCGACGATGTTCGTCTGCGGCGACGACGCGGCGGCGAAGCAGGAGGTGCGCGAAGTCCTCACCCAGTTCGGCTGGGACACCGAGGACGTCGGCGGCGTCGCGTCCGCGCGCGCGATCGAGCCGCTCTGCATCCTCTGGTGCCTCCCCGGGTTCCTCCGCAACCCGTGGACCCACGCCTTCCGGCTCCTCAAGGCCTGAGGGGCTCCTCAAGGCCTGAGGGGCTCC
>Ga0105048_10007795_pt1 | contig 17185 bp, 28 predicted proteins | sample MAT05_FD_78382 | JGI IMG/M metagenome (GOLD analysis project Ga0105048, IMG submission 78382) | Freshwater microbial communities from Lake Fryxell liftoff mats and glacier meltwater in Antarctica - MAT-05 | ecosystem: Environmental > Aquatic > Freshwater > Ice > Liftoff microbial mat | place...
AAACGACGAAAACTAAGTCTATCTGTAATCTGAAATTCAACCTGTTCATCACTCAAATTATAAAGACGCTGAACAAATAATATCTTTACCATTACAACCACATCGTAGCATGGTCGGCCTTTGCCTCGCTTTTCAATGTCTAAAGTGCGACCCGAAAATTTTAAAATAGTTTCTCTAAACAAATTAAAAACCCTGCTTCTGCAAGCTAAAACACTGAACGTTGCCGCAAGTGTCCCGCTTGTGGTTTACCATTAGCTTTCCCTCCAACCCTTCCCATCTGAAATTCAAAATTCAAAATTTAGAATCTATATTTCAAAACCATTTCTACATAAAAAAAGCCTCTATAATTTCTTTAATTCTAAAGCTAAACAAAAAAAGCCTCGCTATTGCGGGGCTTTCCACAGCATCTCGGCTCTTTGCTGAGATGCACTTATTTTTGGGCATCTTGCCCTACTTGTTACTCATTTATTAATAGCACTTTATTATAATTGCTTATCCATTGTGCTCAAACTCCGCAGAAGCTAATGTAACGGTGTTATTCTAATGCTCTTGTTTCCGTTAGCGGTGCAGGCAATTGGGGCTATATATGCGGGCAAAATAACTATGGCGCCAAAGCCAAAGCAGAACTAATAAGCCAAATAGCTGCAAACTCTTTAATTAAAAGTTGTTTTATAAAATTTGCTTTATTGGCTTATGCATCTACAAGTTCTAACTTTACCGTAAAAGTATGGAATGGCTCAAGCGGCGCACCAGGTAATGTAATTGCAAGTAAAGTAGTTAATTATGCTTCTTAAAGCGCAAGTACTGATGCTGGCCTCGACTCTTACTTAAAGTTTACCACTCCAGTTTCGGTTACTAGCAGCATATTTATTGGGGTACAGTTTGCATACAATGCTGGCGATACACTTGCAATAGTTTCATCGGGCAATGGCGAAGTAGGCACAGGACTTGGCACCGCTTATGAACTACAATCAAACAATGTATGGTATCCATTTTCCTCTACAAGTGCTAGGAACTTTGATTTTTCATTGAATATAAAAGGTGTAATATGCGGAGCAGATGATACTGGCATTGAAGAAGCGCGTAATGGCATTTCATTTAACTTATACCCAAATCCTGCAAGCCAAACACTTAACATAGCATGTAATAACCTTAAAGACAATGCCACTTTGCAAATGCTTAACACACAAGGTCAAATAGTATTACAAAGCAAATTGTTAAATGCCAATACCAAATTAAACATTCAACATTTACCATCTGGACTTTACTTTGTAAAGGTGGGTAGTGAGGTTAGGAAGGTTGTGAAGGAGTAATTGATGTAACTATTCAATAGTTTTCAATTAAGAATATGTAGGAGGCAATTCTTATTAATTAAACGTTCTAACAAGCCTACCATGATTAGAAATACACTCAAAGCTTTTCTCCGTGAATTCCGTATTTCCGTGGCTAAACAATAAGCTATCAGATTACCACAGAAAAAACCTTAGCGTCATTGTATCGTCCTAAGAACTAAATGGCAATATATTTTTTTGAGAACCAAAGAACTTAGAACCAAAGAACCTAAAACCAAAGAACTTTCTACATCTCACACCAAACAAATTTCACAACTACCTAATAATCAGCTAAAAAAAATATCAAAGAATTATTTGTTATTAAAATAAAGTTTTTACATTTGCCACCCCTAAAAAAGCGGGGATACGTTTAATTTTTATAAAAAGAACTAAATTTAAAATGCCTACAATACAGCAATTAGTAAGAAAAGGACGCGAAAAACTTGTAAACAAAAGCAAGTCAGCAGCCTTAGATTCATGCCCACAACGCCGTGGAGTATGTACACGTGTTTACACAACTACACCAAAAAAACCAAACTCAGCAATGCGTAAGGTTGCCCGTGTACGTTTAACAAACTCTACAGAGGTTACAGCATACATACCTGGCGAAGGTCACAACTTACAAGAACACTCTATTGTACTTATCCGTGGCGGAAGGGTTAAAGATTTGCCAGGTGTACGTTACCATATTGTACGTGGTGCATTAGATACATCAGGTGTTGACGGACGTAAACAGCGCCGTTCTAAATACGGAGCCAAACGCCCTAAACCAGGACAAGCAGCACCAGCAGCAGGAGCAAAAAAGAAAAAATAATTAAGAATATAATATAATTCCTTACTCAACATGAGAAAGTCGAAACCAAAGAAACGTATTACGTTGCCAGACCCTAAATTTAACGATGTGTTAGTAACACGTTTCGTTAACAATTTAATGTACGATGGAAAGAAAAGTACAGCGTATGAAATTTTTTATGATGCCATAGATGTAGTTTCGCAACGTACTGGCGAAGACGGATTAGAGGTATTCAAAAAAGGATTAGCAAATGTATCACCAACAGTAGAGGTTAAAAGCCGTCGTGTAGGTGGTGCTACCTTCCAAATTCCAATGGAAGTGCGCCCCGAACGTAAAATTGCAGTAGGTATTCGTTGGATGATTACTTATTCACGCAAGCGCAACGAAAAATCAATGGCCCTTAAATTGGCTGGCGAAATTGTTGCCGCTTCAAAAGAAGAAGGTTCAGCACACAAAAAGAAAGAAGATACGCACCGTATGGCAGAAGCAAACAAAGCATTCTCTCATTTCCGTTTCTAATATTCTTTTAGATAATTTAAAACTCATAATTTATAATTTATAATTCAATTCAAAGGTGTCAGATTTAAGATATACGCGTAACATTGGTATTGCAGCTCACATTGATGCTGGTAAAACCACTACAACCGAACGCATACTTTACTATACAGGTGTAAACCACAAAATTGGAGAGGTTCATGATGGCGCAGCTACCATGGACTGGATGGTGCAGGAGCAAGAAAGAGGTATCACAATTACTTCGGCAGCTACATCATGCTCATGGAAATACCGTGACCAAGATTATAAAATTAATATTATTGATACCCCGGGTCACGTTGATTTTACGGTTGAAGTAAACCGTTCATTGCGTGTACTTGATGGTTTGGTATTTTTATTTTCTGCCGTTGATGGTGTTGAGCCACAATCAGAAACAAACTGGAGACTAGCAAACAACTATAACGTAACACGTTTAGGATTTGTAAATAAAATGGACCGTGCCGGTGCCGATTTTTTAAATGTTGTAAAACAAGTAAAAGAGGTATTAGGTGGTAACCCATTACCATTGCAATTACCAATTGGTGCTGAGGAAACTTTCACTGGTGTAGTTGATTTGGTTAACTTTAAAGGTATTGAGTGGAATGAAAGCGACAAAGGAATGACTTTTAAAGAAGTTCCTATTCCAGCAGCAATGCTTGAAGAAGCTACAGAATGGAGAGTAAAACTATTAGAAGCTTGTGCAGAATTTGATGATAACCTAATGGTTAAATATTTTGATGACCCTGCTTCAATTACCGAAGACGAAATGTTAACCGCTTTGCGTGCAGCTTGTGTTGCAAACAAAGTAGTACCAATGTTATGTGGTTCGGCATTCAAAAATAAAGGTGTTCAAACAATGCTTGATTATGTGATGGCTCTTATGCCTTCGCCAATGGACAAGCCCGAAACAATTGGTACACACCCCGATACTGGTGCAGAAGTTTCTCGCCGTCCCGATGTGAAAGAGCCTTTTACAGCATTAGCATTTAAAATAGCAACTGACCCTTTTGTAGGCCGTTTGTGTTTCTTCCGTGCTTATTCAGGACGTTTAGAAGCTGGTTCTTATGTATTAAATACACGTAGCGGCAACAAGGAACGTATTTCTCGTATATTCCAAATGCACGCCAACAAACAAAATTCAATTGAATTTATTGAGGCGGGCGATATAGGTGCAGCCGTAGGTTTCAAAGATATTCGTACTGGCGATACTTTGTGTGATGAAAAACACCCAATAGTATTAGAAGCGATGAATTTCCCTGAACCAGTTATCGGTATTGCAATTGAACCTAAAACTCAAGCTGACTTAGATAGATTAGGTGTATCACTTAATAAATTATCTGAAGAAGACCCTACTTTCCGTGTTAAAACTGACGAAGACTCAGGACAAACAATCATTAGCGGTATGGGTGAGTTACACTTAGAAATTATTGTTGACCGCTTACGCCGTGAGTTTAAAGTAGAAGTAAACCAAGGACAACCGCAAGTTGCATACAAAGAATCTATTAACGCATCAGTTGCACACCGCGAAGTTTACAAAAAGCAAACGGGTGGACGTGGTAAGTTTGCAGATATTCAAGTAGTAATTGCACCAGCAGATGCTGACTTTGAAATTACTGACAAAAACGGTGGATTACAATTCGTAAATGAAGTAGTGGGTGGTAACATTCCACGTGAATATATACCTTCAGTTGAAAAAGGCTTTAAATCGGCAATGGTAAATGGCGTTTTAGCTGGATACCCAATGGATACTTTAAAGGTAACTTTAAAAGATGGTTCATACCACGCTGTCGATTCAGATTCTTTATCATTTGAAATTTGTGCACGTTCAGCTTTCCGTGAGGCATTGCCAAAAGCAAAACCAATTTTGTTGGAGCCTATCATGAAAATTGAAGTTGTTACACCAGACCAAAACATGGGTGATGTGGTAGGTGATTTAAACAAACGTCGCGGACAATTAGAAGGCATGGACTCAAAAGGTACTTCGCAAGTAGTAAAAGCAAAAGTTCCACTTTCAGAGATGTTTGGTTATGTAACTACACTACGTACAATTACTTCGGGTCGTGCATCTTCATCAATGGAATTTTCACACTATTCAGAGGCTCCACGCAATGTTACTGATGAAGTAGTTGCAAAAGCAAAAGGCAAAGCAGAAAAAGTTTAATTATTTTAGTTCTTTATAAATCCGTTCTTTATAAAATACAATGAGTCAGAAAATTCGCATTAAATTAAAGTCGTACGACCACAACTTGGTTGACAAATCGGCTGAGAAAATCGTAAAAACAGTAAAATCAACTGGTGCAGTTGTTAATGGTCCAATTCCATTGCCAACCAACAAAAAGATTTTCACGGTATTACGTAGCCCGCACGTAAACAAAAAAGCTAGAGAGCAATTTCAATTGTGTTCTTACAAGCGTTTGTTAGACATTTACAGTTCAACTTCTAAAACTGTAGATGCGCTTATGAAGTTAGAGTTACCGAGCGGTGTAGAAGTAGAAATTAAAGTTTAGTTATAAAACACTCATACCTTTTCAGTAATGATAGGGTAGGTGGCAAAATAAACATCGTTCCCTCAAAATCCTCTTGAGGTTAGGGATGAAACAATTATTATAAATACAGAAAAATGGCAGGAATAATAGGTAAAAAAGTAGGCATGACAAGCATCTACAGTGCAGAAGGAAAATCAATTCCTTGTACTGTAATAGAAGCAGGGCCTTGCGTTGTAACACAAATTAAAACTATTGAAATAGATGGTTACAATGCTGTTCAAGTAGGATTCGGAGAGAAAAAAGACAAACACACAACCAAAGCTTTGCAAGGTCACTTCAAAAAAGCAGGTACAACACCAAAACGTAAAGTTATGGAGTTTACTTACAACGATGAAAAGAAAATTGGTGATGTAATAACTGTTGAAACATTTGCAGAAGGTGAGTTTATCGATGTTATCGGAACCTCAAAAGGTAAAGGGTTTCAAGGTGTTGTAAAACGCCACGGTTTTGCGGGTGTTGGTGGTCAAACGCATGGTCAACATAACCGTTTGCGTGCGCCAGGTTCATTAGGTGCTTCATCTTGGCCTTCACGTGTATTCAAAGGTATGCGTATGGCTGGCCGTATGGGTGGCGATAGGGTTAAAGTTCAAAATTTAGAATTAGTAAAAGTTTTGGCCGATAAAAATCTATTAGTAGTTAAAGGCTCTATCCCAGGGGCTAAAGGTTCATACATAATTGTAGAAAAATAAGAACATGGAATTAGCAGTATATAATACAAAAGGGGATACTACCTCTAAGAAAGTAAAACTAAATGATGAAATATTTGGTATAGAACCAAATGATCATGCCATTTATTTAGATGTTAAACTTATCATGGCTAACCAACGCCAAGGTACGCACAAATCAAAAGAACGCAACGAAGTTGCTTATTCAACCCGTAAAATAAAACGTCAAAAAGGTACAGGTGGTGCACGTGCTGGTAGCCGTAAATCAGGTACTATGATTGGTGGTGGTAGAATGTTCGGGCCACGTCCGCGCAACTACACTTTCAAATTGAACAAGAAAGTAAAAGACCTTGCACGTAAATCTGCACTTACTTATAAAGCTAAGGAAAGCAGCATTACAATGTTAGAAGACTTTACTTTTGATACCGCAAAAACCAAGAATTATTTAGCTTTAATGAAAAGTTTAAAATTAAATGATAAAAAAACGCTTTTAGTGCTTGCAGATTCAAATAAAAGTATATATTTGTCATCCCGAAATTTAAGCCATGCAAAGGTAGTAAGTGTCTCAGACATAAATACTTACGACATATTAAATGCAAATAACTTGGTTTTAACCGAAGGGTCTGTTAAGTTAATAGAGAGTTTATTAAACTAAATTTAAAGGTAAAGAGATGAATAACATATTAATAAAGCCAGTAATTACGGAAAAGCAAACCAAAATTACTGATAAGTTTCCAAACCGATTTGGTTTTATAGTTGCAAAGTCGGCTAATAAATTACAAATTAAAAGTGAGGTAGAGAAAATGTACGGCGTAACTGTTGAACGTGTAAATACCCAAAATTATATTGGTAAACTGAAAACCCGTAACACTACTAAAGGTGTTGTACAAGGTATTCAAGGTCGCAATAAAAGAGCAGTTGTATTTTTAAAAAATGGTGATGCCATTGATTTGTACAACCACATATAGCTAAATTAGGTTTTTAATAAAAATATAGCTGGAACTCCAATCAGCTGATAAGAAAAAAATGGGATTAAGAAAATTTAAACCGCTAACGCCTTCGCAGCGTTTCAAACTTGTAAGTAATTTTGATGAAATTACTGAATCGACGCCTGAAAAGTCGTTGATGGTACCAATCAAAAAGTCGGGTGGACGTAACCAAACTGGTAAAATGACCATGCGCTACATTGGTGGTGGTCACAAACGTATGTATCGTATTATCGATTTCAAACGCGACAAAGATGGTATTCCAGCAATAGTTAAAACTATTGAGTATGACCCTAACCGTTCAGCACGTATTGCTTTGTTGTTTTACAAAGACGGCGAAAAAAGATATATAATAGCTCCAAATGGTTTAAAAGTTGGACAAACATTATTATCTGGTAAAGGTATTGCACCAGAAGTGGGCAACACATTATTCCTTTCAGAAATTCCTTTAGGTACAATTATCCACAATATAGAATTACGTCCAGAACAAGGTGGTATTATGGCACGTAGTGCTGGTAATTACGCACAGTTGTTGGCACGTGAAGGAAAGTACGCAACTTTAAAAATGCCTTCAGGCGAAACAAGAATGATTTTAGTAACTTGTAAAGCTACTATCGGTTCTTGCTCAAACCCCGACCATAACCAAGAGGTTTCTGGTAAAGCGGGTAGAAGCCGTTGGCAAGGTCGTCGTCCTCGTACCCGTCCAGTTGTGATGAATCCTGTTGACCATCCAATGGGTGGTGGTGAAGGCCGCGCTTCAGGTGGACATCCACGTTCACGTAACGGTATTCCAGCAAAAGGTTACAAGACAAGAGCACCTAAAAAAGCTTCTAGTAAATATATAATCGAAGGTCGTAAAAAATAATTAGTATAAAGAAATGGCAAGGTCATTAAAAAAAGGTCCTTTCGTTGACTGGAAACTTGAAAAGAAAGTTACAGCAATGATGGCTTCAGGAAAAAAAGTAGCGATTAAAACATGGTCAAGAAAATCAATGATTATTCCTGATTGGGTTGGACAAACTTTAGCAGTACACAACGGTAATAAATTTATACCTGTTTATATGACAGAAAATATGGTAGGGCACAAGTTAGGCGAATTTTCTCCTACTCGTAACTTCCGTGGTCATGCAGGTGCAAAAGATAAAGGTAAAAAATAGTAACACACACAAAGATGGGCGTTAGAAAAAAAAATGTAGCCGACGCAAAAAAGGAGGCACGTAAAACAGAATTTATAGCAAAGTTGAATAATTGTCCAACTTCACCACGCAAAATGCGTTTGTTGGCCGATTTGATTAGAGGTATGGAGGTTGAAAAAGCCTTGAATATCCTAAAATTCAATACCAAAGAAGCTTCAGGACGCTTACTCAAGTTATTGTTAAGCGGCATGGCTAATTGGCAAGCTAAAAATGAAGGCGTAAGAATTGAAGAAGCTGACTTATATATAAAAACTATTTTTGTAGATAGTGGCTTTCAATTAAAACGCCTTAGGCCAGCGCCTCAAGGTCGTGGTAACAGAATTCGCAAGCGTTCAAACCACGTTACATTAATTTTAGATTCAAAAGTAAACTCTTAATTAGCAAATAATATATAATGGGACAAAAAGCTAATCCGATAAGCAATAGATTAGGTATCATTAGAGGTTGGGACTCAAATTGGTATGGCGGAAATAACTACGCAGACAAGTTAGTAGAAGACTTCAACATAAGGAAGTATTTGATGGCTCGTTTGGCTAAAGGTAGTATCTCTAAAATAGTAATTGAGCGTACAATGAAGCTAATTACTGTAACAATAAATACTTCGCGCCCAGGTACCATTATTGGTAAAGCTGGTAAAGAAGTAGATAAATTGAAAGAAGAGTTAAAGAAAATAACTAAGAAAGAAGTTCAAATAAATATATTTGAAATTAAACGTCCAGAAATTGACGCTGTATTAGTTGCTGATTCAATTGCACGTCAAATTGAAGGTAGAATTTCTTACCGTCGTGCAACCAAAACAAGTATTGCCTCGGCAATGCGTATGGGTGCCGAAGGAATAAAAGTTTCAATTGGTGGTCGTTTAAATGGTGCTGAAATGGCGCGTACTGAACATTATAAAGAAGGACGTACTCCATTGCATACTTTTCGCGCTGATATTGATTACGCTAATGCAGAAGCCCACACTACTTATGGCCGTTTAGGTATAAAAGTATGGATATGCAAAGGTGAAGTTTACGGAAAGCGTGATTTGTCCCCTAACATTGGTTATGCAACCGCAAATCAAGTTGGTGGCCCAGGTCAATCAAACGAAAGAAGCGGCGGACGTGATGACCGTGGTCCACGTGGTGGTGGTGGAAGAGATGACCGTGGCCCTCGTGGCGGCGGCGGACAAGGCCAAGGTGGCGGACAAGGAAAACCACAACAAAGAAGAAAATAACAGTTTTTACTGGATAAAATAGTATAATATTTTTCGAATAAAATAGAAAGTCATGTTACAACCGAAAAGGACGAAATTTAGGAAAATGCACAAGATGAAAATGAAAGGCAATGCCAATCGTGGAAATCAAATTGCATTCGGTTCATTCGCTATAAAAGCAGAAACAGGTGTTTGGATAACATCACGTCAGTTAGAAGCTGCCCGTGTTGCCGTAACCCGTTTTATGAAACGTGAAGGTCAAGTGTGGATACGTATATTCCCTGACAAACCAATTACAAAGAAACCGGCAGAGGTTCGTATGGGTAAAGGTAAAGGTGCTCCTGAATATTGGGTAGCAGTTGTTAAACCTGGCTGTATCATTTTTGAAGCTGATGGCGTTCCTTTAGAAACTGCAAAAGAAGCTTTACGTTTGGCAGCTCAAAAATTACCAGTAGTTACTAAATTTGTAGTGCGTAGAGATTATGCACCTGATGCTGCTTAATTTTTAATAGAAATTAGAGATGAAAAAAGAAAAAATAAATATTGCTGAGCTTACTTTAGAAGAGCTTCATGCAAAATTGGATATCGAAACAGCCAATGTTTCTAAAATGAAATTGAACCATGCAATTTCTCCAATGGAAAATCCAATGGTAATCCGTCAATCACGTAGAATGGTTGCCCGATTTCAAACCGAATTAACAAAACGTAAAAATCAAAATTAATTCTTCAGAAAAAATGGAAGAAAGAAATTTCAGAAAGGAAAGAATAGGTGTTGTTTCTAGCAATAAAATGCAGAAATCTATTGTTGTAAAAATTGAACGCAAAGTAAAACATGCCAAGTATGGTAAGTTTTTGAAGTTGACTTCAAAGTTTGTTGCACACGATGAAAAAGACGAATGTAACATAGGCGACACAGTGCGCATTATGGAGACACGCCCATTAAGCAAAAACAAAAACTGGCGATTAGTAGAAATATTAGAAAGAGCCAAATAAATAATAATTCAGTTTGTGAAAGCAAATTGTAAAATTAATTAAGATGATACAACAAGAATCAAGGTTATTAGTAGCAGACAACAGCGGAGCAAAAGAAGTTTTGTGTATTCGTGTGTTGGGTGGCACAAAAAGAAGATATGCTTCTATTGGCGACAAAATTGTTGTCTCTATAAAGCATGCTTTACCATCGGGTAACGCAAAAAAAGGAACAGTATCGAAAGCTGTTGTTGTTCGCACAAGTAAAGAAATCCGTCGTGCCGATGGTTCTTATATTAGGTTCGACGACAATGCAGTTGTATTGTTGAACAATCAAGATGAAATAAAAGGTACACGTATTTTTGGCCCTGTGGCACGTGAGTTACGTGAAAAGCAATTTATGAAAATTGTTTCATTAGCACCAGAGGTGTTGTAATATTAAAAATATTATTAAGAACAAGATGTCAGTTAAATTAAAAATAAAAAAAGGAGATACCGTATTGGTAATTTCTGGAGACTCAAAAGGAAAGTTGGGTAAAATTGTAGAAATAGACAAAGTTAAAGGCCGTGCAATTGTAGAAGGCGTTAACTTGGTTAAGAAACACTCTAAACCTAACAACAAATACCCACAAGGTGGTATTGTAGAAATTGCAGCTCCGATACATTTATCAAACCTTAAATACTCCGAAGCTGGTAAAGCTACTCGCATTGGACGTAGAGTAGAGGCTGATAAAATTGTACGCTATTCAAAAATATCTAATAACACCATAAAATAAGAAAAAAATGGCCGGTTATGCACCACGCTTAAAAGCGAAATACAGAGAAGAAATTATCACTGCGTTGCAGAAAGAGTTTCAATATAAAAGCCCTATGCAGGTACCTCGTTTAAACAAAATTTGTTTAAATCAAGGTTTAGGTATTGCGGTTACTGATAAAAAACTTATTGATGTTGCCATTGCAGAAATGTCAACTATCTCTGGTCAAAAAGCAGTACCAACAAAATCTAAAAAAGATATCTCAAACTTTAAGTTGAGAAAAAACATGCCAATTGGTGTTCGCGTAACTTTACGTGGTGACCAAATGTATGAATTTTTGGACAGATTAATTTCTGTGTCTTTGCCACGTATCCGCGATTTTCGTGGTATCAATGACAAGGCATTTGATGGCAAAGGAAATTACACGTTAGGTGTAACTGAGCAAATCATTTTCCCAGAAATTTCAATTGACAAAGTAAATAAGATATTGGGTATGGATATTACTTTCGTAACATCTGCCAATACTGATGCAGAGGGTTTTGCATTATTAAAGCAATTTGGATTACCATTTAAAAACCAAACTAAACAATAAAACGAGATGGCTAAAGAATCAATGAAGGCTAGGGAAGTTAAAAGAGCTAAACTAGTAAGTCAATACGCAGAGAAAAGAGCTGAATTAAAGAAGAACAATGATTCTGTGGGATTGCAAAAATTACCACGCAACTCAGCACCTTCAAGAATGCGCAACCGTTGCAAATTAACTGGACGCCCACGTGGATACATGGCAATGTTCGGTATTTCACGTAACACTTTCCGCGAAATGGCGTTGAATGGGAAAATCCCAGGAGTAACTAAAGCTTCTTGGTAACAAAAACAAAATTATAAACAATACATATTTTCGGATATCGATATTTAATTAAATTAAAATGACTGATCCAATTTCAGATTACTTAACCAGACTTAGAAACGCTATTAAAGCTAGCCACCGCGTTGTAGAAATACCGGGTTCTAATATGAAGAAAGAATTAACTAAAATTCTTTATGAAAAAGGCTACATCCTTAGCTACAAGTTTGAGGAAGGCCCAACGCCGCAAGGTACCGTAAAAATTGCTTTGAAGTATAATAATTCTACCAAAATAAGTGCAATTACTACATTATTAAGAGTAAGCAAACCAGGTTTGAGAAAGTACAGTGGTGTAGAAACTATGCCACGTGTAATGAACGGCTTAGGTGTTGCAATTATCTCTACATCTAAAGGTGTGATGACTGACAAGGAAGCGCGCAAAGAGAATGTAGGTGGTGAAGTACTTTGTTATATTTCTTAACCCTTTAATACTATTATAGAATGTCACGTATAGGAAAATTACCAATAAGTTTACCAAAAGGTGTTGAAGTTTCAACACTTGCTGATGTAGTAAAAGTAAAAGGAGCTAAGGGAGAGTTATTTCAAAAAATGAACCCAGCAATAAAACTTTCTGTTGAAGACGGAGTTGTTAGCTTAACAAGAGAGTCAGATACTAAAGAACACAAATCATTGCATGGTTTATACCGTGCATTGGTTGCCAATATGGTTAAAGGTGTTTCGGAAGGTTATACAATTAAACAAGAGTTAGTAGGTGTAGGTTATCGTGCTGCAAATACTGGGCAATTGCTTGAGTTAACACTTGGCTTTTCGCACAACGTAACTTTTGATTTACCAAAAGAAGTGAAAGTGGAAACACTTACTGAAAGAAGTAAAAACCCAATTATTACATTAACATCTGCTGATAAAGAATTGATAGGAATGGTTGCTTCTAAAATTCGTAGCTTACGTACGCCAGAGCCTTACAAAGGTAAAGGTATTAAGTTTGTAGGCGAACAATTGAGAAGAAAAGCAGGTAAAGCAGCAGGTAAATAACAATTAATTTAAAGAGAATGTCATCTACAAAATCAACAAGAAAAATAAGCATCAAAAAACGTATTAGAAGCGTTGTTAGTGGTGATGCTACAAGCCCACGTTTATCTGTTTTTAGAAGCAATAAAGAAATTTATGCTCAACTGATTGACGATGTTGCTGGACGTACATTGGCTGCAACCTCGTCGCGAGTGGCGGATGTAGCTAACAAAAAAGTAACAAAAACTGAGCAAGCTGGTTTGGTAGGAAAAGCTATTGCTGCAAAAGCTATTGAGGCAGGTATTGCTTCGGTACGTTTTGATAGAAATGGTAATTTATATCATGGTCGTGTAAAAGCTTTGGCTGAAGGTGCACGTGAAGGCGGTTTAAAATTCTAATTAATAATCTTACGATTAATACAATATAAATGTCAACATTAAACGAAAAAAAGGTAAGAACAAGTGATATTGAACTAAAAGATAAATTAGTATCGGTACAACGTGTTACAAAAGTTACCAAAGGTGGACGTACTTTTACTTTCTCAGCAATTGTTGTGGTAGGTAACGAAAAGGGCGTTGTAGGATATGGTTTAGGAAAAGCAAAAGAAATAACCGATGCAATAACTAAAGGTATTGAAGATGCTAAAAAGAATTTGGTTAAAATTCCGATTTTGCACGGTACTGTGCCTCACGAACAATCGGCTAAATTTGGTGGAGCAAGGGTTTTCTTGAAGCCTGCGGCTCACGGTACTGGTGTAATAGCTGGTGGTGCGATGCGTTCGGTATTAGAAAGCGTTGGTATTACTGACGTACTTGCAAAATCTAAAGGTTCATCAAACCCACACAACGTGGTAAAAGCTACAGTTGAAGCATTAATACAAATGCGTGATGCTGTTTCGGTTGCTCAACAACGTGGTATTTCATTGGATAGGGTATTTAACGGGTAAACATATTTGGCAATTAGCAAATTAGCTAATCAGCGAATTATCAAATTAAAAATAATGGCAACAATTAAAATAAAACAGGTTAAAAGTGGTATTGATAGAACTGAACGTCAAAAGCGTACGCTACAGGCTTTGGGTTTTACCAAAATGAACCAAGTAATTGAAAAAGAAGGAACACCACAAATTTTAGGTATGGTACATGCCATAAAACATTTAGTTAGTGTTGTTGAATAAATAAAAATATACAGATGAATTTAAGTAATTTAAAACCTGCAGAAGGTTCAACCAAAAATAGTAAAAGAATAGGCCGTGGTCAAGGGTCGGGTAGGGGTGGTACTTCTACACGTGGACACAAGGGTGCTAAATCACGTTCGGGATATAAATCGAAAGTTGGTTTTGAAGGTGGTCAAATGCCTTTGCAACGTCGTGTGCCTAAATATGGTTTCAAAAACATTAACCGTGTTGGGTACCGTGGTGTAAACTTAGACATATTACAAGAATTAGTTGAAAACAAAAAAGTTTCAACTTTAACGTTGGATGTTTTTGTTGCTAATGGTTTGGCACATAAAAATGACTTGGTAAAGGTATTGGGTCGTGGCGAAATAAAATCGAAATTAGATGTAACGGTTCATGCTTGTTCGGCATCTGCGAAAGCAGCTATTGAAGCGCAAGGCGGTACAGTAACAATATTATAATACTAGTATGAATTCCTTCTCAGAAACGAGAAGGAATTCGTATGTATATACAACAATAACTTCTTAATAGAGTATGAAGAATTTTATAACAACGCTTAAAAATATTTGGAGTATTGAAGACCTGCGTATTCGTATATTGAATACGATTGGTTTTTTGCTTATTTATCGTTTAGGCTCATTTGTAACATTGCCAGGTGTTGATGCCATAGCATTAAAAGAATTGAAAGGTAGTCCTGAGGGTTTGGCTGGCTTAATTAATATTTTTGCAGGAGGTGCGTTTTCACGTGCTTCTATTTTTGCATTGGGTATTATGCCATATATTTCGGCATCAATTGTAATGCAGTTATTAGGTATGGCTATTCCACATTTTCAACGTTTGCAGCGTGAAGGCGAAAGTGGACGTAAGAAAATTAATCAGTACACACGTTTGTTAACTGTTGTGGTAACTTTATTACAAGCTCCGGGTTATATTGCATCGCAAATACCTAAAGAGGCTATATTAGAAAGTGCTAACATGTTTTGGCTTACTTCGATGACGATACTTACTGCGGGCACAATGTTTATAATGTGGTTAGGCGAAAAAATTACTGACAAGGGTATTGGTAACGGTATCTCTTTAATTATCATGATTGGTATTATTGCTAATTTGCCTGTAGCTTTCATTCAAGAATTTGTTGCACGTTTAGAAAACCAAGGTGGTGGTTTAGTAGTATTGTTGGTTGAACTTGTTTTCTTGTTCTTAATTGTTGTGGTTACAATATTATTGGTGCAAGGTGTGAGGAAGATTCCTGTTCAGTTTGCTAAGAAGATTGTTGGTAATAAGCAATATGGCGGGGTACGTCAATACATCCCTTTAAAAGTTAATGCTTCGGGTGTAATGCCTATTATATTTGCTCAGGCAATTATGTTTATACCTTTAACAATTGCTGGTTTTGCACAATCGCAATCTATGGGTTCTTTTGTATCTGCAATAAGTGACTATACTGGCTTTTGGCATAATTTAATATTTGCCTTGTTGATTATTGTATTTACTTATTTCTACACTGCAATTACAATTAACCCTAACCAAATGGCTGATGACATGAAGCGCAATGGTGGTTTTGTTCCGGGCATTAAGCCAGGTAAAATGACTGCTGATTTTATTGATGCTGTAATGTCGCGTATAACTTTACCGGGTTCAATTTTCTTGGCATTGGTAGCTATACTACCTGCATTTGCTACTAAATTGGGTATAAACGCACAGTTTGCACATTTTTATGGTGGTACATCATTATTGATTTTGGTTGGTGTTGTATTAGATACTTTACAACAAATTGAAAGTCATTTATTGATGCGTCATTATGATGGGTTGATGAAGACTGGAAAAATTAAAGGACGTTCGGTAACGAATTCGGCTGTGCCAATGTCGTCGAATTTATAATGTTTTGTTGGTATGATTTATTACAAAACGGCGGAAGAAATTGAAAAGATAAGGGTTAGTTCTTTACTTGTTGGCAGTACATTAGCAGAGGTTGCTAAACATGTAAAGCCGGGTGTTACTACTCTGGCTTTAGATAAAATAGGACACGATTTTATAAAGGATAACAATGCAGAACCTGCATTTTTAGGTTATAAAGTTGGCAACAAATCATTTCCATTTTCATTGTGTATTTCGGTAAATGCTGCGGTTGTTCATGGTTTTCCTTCCGAATACATTCTTAAAGAAGGTGATATTGTTTCGGTAGATTGTGGTGTTTTGAAAGATGGCTTTTTTGGCGATAGTGCTTACACATTTGCTGTTGGCGAAATTGCAAAAGAAACGCAACGACTTATGGATGTTACAAAAGAATGTTTGCAACGTGCAATTAATATTTCTTTGCTAGGCAATAGAATTGGCGATATTTCTTATTCAATACAGAACCACGCCGAAAGAAATGGTTATAGCATTGTAAGAGAATTAACTGGACATGGTTTGGGACGCAAATTGCATGAAGAACCAGAAGTTCCTAATTTCGGTAAACGTGGTTTTGGACCAAAAATGTTGGAGGGTTTGGTAATTGCAATTGAACCAATGGTTAACATGGGTAACAAAAGAGTAAGAGAGTTACCTGATGGTTGGACAATTATTGCTGCCGACAACAAACCTTCGGCACACTTTGAACACACAATTGCAATAAAAAATGGCAAGGCGGATGTACTCTCGAGTTTCAAGGAAATTGAAGCTGTACTAGGAATAAAAAATTGACGATTAACAATTAACGATTAAGGTAAATCGTACTAAATAAAATGGCTAAACAAGCATCAATAGAACAAGACGGTACAGTAATAGAGGCATTGAGTAATGCTATGTTCCGTATTGAACTAGAAAACGGACATATTCTTATTGCACACATTAGCGGTAAAATGCGTATGCACTACATTAAAATTTTACCCGGCGATAGGGTAAAGGTTGAAATGAGTCCGTACGATTTGAGTAAGGGTAGAATCAGTTTTAGGTATAAATAGTTTAAAGTTAAAATTGTAAAGTGTAATTTACTTTGTATAATAATAGTGAAAGCTGTTTCCCGGTGTTGGAAGCGGCTTTTTTGTTAAGGGTGGGTTTGGTTTATGTATTTTATAAATGGATACTGTTCAAAAAAGTGTGTAAAGAAAATTTTTCGATTTTTGTTTTGAACTAAAAAATAAAAACAAAAAAATGAACTTTACACAAACACAAATTACATCT
>Ga0105048_10007796_pt1 | contig 17185 bp, 12 predicted proteins | sample MAT05_FD_78382 | JGI IMG/M metagenome (GOLD analysis project Ga0105048, IMG submission 78382) | Freshwater microbial communities from Lake Fryxell liftoff mats and glacier meltwater in Antarctica - MAT-05 | ecosystem: Environmental > Aquatic > Freshwater > Ice > Liftoff microbial mat | place...
ACCCGGAAGCATTTTCATTAATCCGAGATCTTCGAGAATCTGATGCGTGGCACCATCTTCACCCAACGTTAAACCGGCATGGCTCGCACATATTTTTACGTTCTTTCCGCTATAAGCTATACTTTGACGGATCTGATCGTACACACGACCCGTACTGAAGTTTGCAAAAGTGGTAGTAAAAGGTATTTTGCCTCCAATGGTTAGCCCTGCGGCAACACCCATCATATTGGCTTCGCTTATTCCACACTGTATAAAACGATCGGCGTAATCTTTCATAAAGGGACCTAGCTTGAAGGAACCTGCGAGGTCTGCTGTTAAAACAAGCACGTTAGGATTGGCTTGTGCAAGTTCGTAAATGCCTTCTCCAAATCCGGCGCGGGTTTCTTTTTCATTCAGCAGTTGAATATCGTTGATGTCCATCGTTGTATAAATGTGGTTAATAATTATGTTTACTAAAAAAAATGTCAAATTAGTTCAGCAATGGATCCTGCCTTTTGTGCAAGGCTTCATCTGCTTTTATTTTCAATTCCCATTCCCAGGCAGTTTTCATCATGGCCAGCAGGTCATATTTTATTTCCCATCCCAGTTCTTGCACCGCTTTTTCGTTGTTGGCAAAAATAGCTACTACATCACCGGGTCTTCTTGGGCCGGTTTTGTATTCCAGTTTTAAATCGTTTGCTTTTTCAAAGGCACTAATAGCCTCCAGTACGGTTACCCCATTGCCTGTACCAAGGTTGAATACACTTATTTTATCTGAAATCTGCTCATTTTCCATCAATTGAATACCGAGCGTATGGGCATGTGCAATATCGCAAACATGGATATAGTCGCGGATATTACTCCCATCACGGGTATCGTAATCTGTTCCAAAAATAGTAAGCGGTGGTATTTTACCGATAGCACTTTGGGTAATGGCTGGTACCAGATTGGCTGGTTTACCTAAAGGCAGTTCACCAATCAATGCAGAAGGATGCGCACCCACCGGATTGAAATAACGTAGCAAAATAAACTGGGTATCCATAATTACACTGCTGTGCCGGATGATGTCCTCCCCCATTTGCTTGGTAAGGCCGTAAGGACTTTCTGCTGGTTTGGTAGGCGAGGTCTCGGTTACAGGAATAACATCAGGGTTGCCATAAACGGTGCAACTTGAGGAGAAAACAAAATAAGGAACCTTGAATTCTGCAGTACACTTTAGCAGGTTTACCAGAGAGGCAATGTTATTTTCAAAATACAACAGTGGATTGCCAACAGATTCACCTACTGCCTTATAGGCGGCAAAGTGTATAATCCCCGTTATATCCGGGTTTTCCTGGAAAACAGCTAACGTATCATCAAAGTGGCAAAGGTCCACTTTGTAATTTTTCACTTTTACACCAGTTATTTTCTCTATCCCGGATATGAGATAAGCGTTGCTTCTGCTATTATCGTCTATGGAAATAACTTCATATCCGTTTTCAATTAAATCAACGAGTGTATGTGCGCCAATATAGCCACAACCTCCGGTTACCAGAATTTTTGCCATGATGGCAAAGGTAAGGATTGTAAACAAGTGACCCCGTCAAACCGAAATCTTTTACAAGCAGTTTTTGCCTTGCTTTTATTGCAGACCTTCTGTAATTTTCCTTTTCGTTTTATAAGTTCAGTTATAGCTTTATTTGTATGGCGTTAGGTTGTAGTAAAATCCTTTATTTAGCGCAGCCGCTACTACATTATTTTAGAACCCCGAAAAGGCAATTGCCAACACCAAACAATTAGCGCAAATGTCACTATATTTTAATAGAGATCTGAAAGGTTATATTATGGTGATATTAACTCCAACGACAATAATATGACGGATAAATGGCCTGTCAAACTCTTGTAGTTGGATAAATATATAAGCATGCTGCTTTAAGTTTGTTTTTTAAAAAGTAAAGGCTATAAAATATAATATTGTTATCCTTTACTTTAGGTCATTCCTTGAACTTGTATCCTTAAAACAAAAACCTGACAATATAAAATATTAAGGCTGCCAGTATAGCGCTTACGGGTATGGTTAAAATCCAGGCCCAAAGCAGGCTTATAGTAACCCCCCAGCGAACCGCACTTAGTCTTTTGGTAGCACCCACCCCAATAATAGCACCGGTTATGGTATGGGTGGTAGAAACCGGGATACCGAGATATTCAGAAAGGTATAAGGTAAGTGCTCCGGCCGTTTCGGCACTCACGCCTTCCAGCGGTGTCACTTTGGTAATACGGGTGCCCATGGTTTTTACAATTTTCCATCCACCGCTTAAAGTACCCACTGCAATGGCTAGAAAACTGGCAAAAGGAACCCACCAATAATCTACTACAAAATGGGCAAAACGCTCTGCGGGAGGTATGGCAAGATAAACAGGATCCCCAATTTGAAGTTCGTAATAAATGATGGCAGCCCCTATAATACCCATTACTTTTTGGGCATCGTTACCTCCATGACCCAGGCTAAAAAGGGCACTCGAAACCAATTGTAATTTGCGGAACCAATAATCTGCCTTTCGCGGATTTACCCTTCGCCAGGTCCATAATATAAGCAGGGTTATTAAAAAGGCAATAATCATACCAAGCAGGGGTGCAAGAAAAATAAACAAGAAAGTGGGAACTACTTTGGCATAATTGATTACCTCAAGACCATTTGCATTAAATCCGCCTGCATTGGCAATGGCAGCTCCCATAAATCCACCGATTAGGGTATGGCTGCTGCTTGAGGGGATACCGAACCACCAGGTGAGCAGATTCCACATGATTGCGGCGATAAGTCCGGCAAAAATGACATGCAGGTTAATAAAATCTTCGGTAACGGTTTTTGAAATGGTATTACCAATCTTGAATTCACCGATGAAGTATTTGGAAATAAAATAAGCGGAAAAATTGAAAAAAGAGCCCAGACTACCGCCTGAAAGGGGGTGAGAACTTTTGTACTTACAATGGTTGCTATGGAATTGGCTGCATCATGAAATCCATTGATATAATCGAAAATGAGAGCCAGTATAACAATAATAACCAGGAGCGTAAACATTGAATAGAAGATAATTAGATGTAAATGGGAAAATGCGATTAACAGCCTTGCTTAAGCATATTTAATAATAATTGACTCAATTACATTTCCGGCATCCTCTATTTTATCGGTAGCAGTTTCCATAGATTGGTACAATTCGCGCCGTTTAATAAGCATTTTTATATCTGTTTCTATTTCAAACAAACGGTCAATACTAAAGTCAAACAGGTCATCCGCTTCATTTTCAATAGCGTTTACCTTAATTAGCGCAGTCGTAATTTTTCTTACATCTTTCAGGTTGCGAAGTTCATAAACCGCTTCGGAAATAGCAACGGTGCCTTCCTGTATGAGTTTGGCAAGCTTGTGAACCCCTTCTTCATTAGGGTCAAGACGGTAAAAATTGATCTTTTTGGCACTTGAATAAATATAATCTGCAATATCATCCAGTGCCGAAGCAAGGTAGTGGATATCTTCTCTGTCAAAAGGCGTTATAAAATTACGACCGAGTTCTGTAAAGATAATATGTGTGGTATCATCACATGAGTGTTCGAGATTTTCTAATTCTTTTACTAGTTTTTCCCGCTCTTTAGCATCCCGCAGGTGTACCATCTTCAAAAAGGTATCCGACATTTCTTGCAATTTGTCAACCATTTGTTCGAAAAAATCGTAAAAAATCTTGTTTTTGGGGGTGAAAATTGATAAAATTGAATTGATACCAGCCATAATTGGATTTATTATTAGTTGCAAAGGTAATCCTGGTAGCATTGGTAACATTCGCTTAACAATTACTTAATAATGTATAAGTCATTTTCTTTTCGTTACTCAGCCGTTTCGCTTGTTCACAATTCCTTAATAATGGCTTAATGAAGCCTTAACATAAGCCCAACACCTTTGCATCGTAAATAAACACTACTTTCTGTGAGAACATTTATAATAAGTGCCTTTTTTCTTTCCTTATTAGTTTCCCATAGTTTATGGGCTCAATCCACTGTAATAGTTAGCGGTAAAATTGTAAATAGCAGCAATCAACCCATAGCCGGAACTTCTATTGCGGTAGAAGGCGGTCCACAATTATCTGCCAATGCGGATGGCTTTTTTACCATTACGCTTGCTCCTGGAAAGTACGTTATGACTTTTACTGCTGTAGGTTATCAACCAAAAATTGTGGACGAAATTATAGTAGGAGAAGGGCTTGATAACATTATTGATGTGGTTTTAGATTTCGCAAAAAACGAATTGGAGAGCGTGGTAGTGCGCAGTAGCCGTCGTAAGGAAAGTACCAATGCGTTGTTGTCGTTTCAGAAAAATAATACTTCACTTTCAAGTGGTTTGGCCTCTGATTTTATTCGTCGTACACCTGATAAAAATACAGGAGAGGTATTAAAGAGGGTGAGTGGAGCCTCTATTAGGGACAATAAATTTGTAATTGTTCGTGGGTTGAGCGACCGTTACAACAGTGCCTACATCAATGGTGCGCTGTTACCAAGCACCGAGCCAGATAAAAAGTCTTTCTCTTTCGATATCATTCCTTCGCAGTTGGTTGACAATATTATTATCAATAAAACCGCTACACCTGACCTCACAGGCGAATTTGCCGGAGGTCTTATACAAATTACTACCAAAGATATTCCCACTTCAAATATACTTTCTTTTGGTGTCAGCCTTGGTTTCAATACACAGTCATTTGGTAAAGACTTTTTAAGCAATCCCCGTGGCTCAACCGATTGGCTCGGTTTTGACGATGGTCAAAGAGACTTACCTGAAAGCTACCCTCTGCGTTTCAGGGCATACAATCGGCTCACTTTGGAAGAACAGGTAGCCATCAGCAAGGATTTTAATGATGAGGTGTTTGAAAGGGAAACCTCTAAGGCAGGACCCATTCAGCAATACAATGTTACATGGAGCAATGTCGTAAATGATAAAAAAGGGGGTTCTTTTGGATCTGTTTTCGGAATCACTTATCGTAATTCCAAACTTATTTTCCCTGACGTAGACCGTCAAATTTTTGAGGAAGGCGGGGATGTTATTTTTGATTATGTAGATGCACAAAATAGATATTCCACTACAGGTGGAGCAGTACTGAATCTTGCCTATAGCCGTAAGAAAACTAAAATTGCTTTCAAGAACCTCTTCAACCAGCTTTTTGAAGACAATTATTATGAGCGTAACGGTTTGAACAACGATAACCTGCAAACGGTGCAGTTGCGTTCTTCCTTCCTGAATCAAAGAACTTTATACTCTTCGCAGGTAGAATTGTCCCATCAACTTAAAAATCGTTGGAAATTGAGTGGTAATATCAATTACTCACTTAATATGAAGCAACAACCAGATTTGCGGGTTCAGACCTTTGCCCGTCCACCGGCTTCTACCGATCAATTTTCGCTAAATAACCGGGGAAATAATACCAACCGCTTTTGGAGCGACCTGAACGATCAGGGATTTGGCTATACTGCCAAATTGGAAATACCTTTTGAAATGTTTGCCAACAGGCAACAATTCACTGTCGGTGGCGGAAGTTTGGCAAGAATCCGCGAATTCCGGGCAACCATCATCAACGTGGATGAACCCCGTAATCTCAATCTTTTTACATTATCTCCTGAAAATATTTTTAAAAAGGAAAACTTTGGTGGCAACGGATTTATATACAATACTGCTTTGCAAAACCAAACCGACCGTTACTTCGGTGCTTCGGCCTTATCGAATGTTTTCATGATGTTTGACAATAGGTTTAGTGAAAAATGGAGGCTCGTTTGGGGAGCAAGAGGGGAGTATTTTGAGCAGTTGCTTGAAACAAGCGCCAGCAAGGAATTGGCAGTTGATTCTGATAAATTTGATTTCTTACCTTCTTTCAACCTTACTTATTCACCCAAATCGAGCACCAACCTGAGGTTTGCAGGAAGCAGAACTGTTGCACGACCTGAGTTCCGTGAAGTAGCACCTTTTGCTTTCTTCGATTTTGAAGAAATCGCTTCTACACAGGGTAATTCGGCTCTTAAAAGAAGCAGCGCATGGAATGGAGATGTACGCTACGAAATTTATCCTAATACAGGAGAGGTTTTGTCGGCAGGTGCTTTTGTAAAAGGCTTTAAGGATCCCATTGAGTTGCGCCTGAATAGCGGTAGTGCTGCTACCCGTCGTCAATACGAATTTCAGAATGCAGAATCAGCTATTTTGTATGGTGCAGAATTTGAATTTCGTAAAAAACTCAGCTTCCTGAATACGGAAAGCAGTTTCCTTGGAAATTTATATTTTAATGGAAACGTTTCGTTGATTTTCTCAGAAGTAACTTTAATTAGCCAATCACCATCTGGTGAAAAAGAAACCAAGCTCAACCGTCCTTTACAGGGCCAAAGTCCTTATCTGATCAATGCTGGTTTTCAGTATGATGGCCAAAATGGCTTGAATGCTTCTATTTTATACAACCACATCGGGCCTCGTTTATCTTTTGTAGGTGCAGAAGGTGTATTTGGTGATATTTATGAAAAGCCCCGCCACCTGCTTGACCTGCAGATTGCCAAAAAAGTAATGAAAAATAGAGGAGAGGTTAGGCTTACCCTAAGTGATTTATTGAATATGGACATCCTTTTGTATGAGAAACCAAATTCAAAATCTGAAAGAGCTTATGACGAATCAAGGGATAGGATTTTTACCCGCTACAAGCCTGGTACTACTATATCCATTGGATTCAATTACGATATCAATTTATAAAAATCAATACGCCTCATTTTAATTCAAACGTAAATTACAAACAAGAAATATGAAAAAGCTGACAATCATTCTTGCAGCCATTACTATCGCCTTTACATCCTGTATCAAGGTTGAAATTGATAATTCAAGTACAGGTGGAGATACCGGTGGTGGCAGTGAGCAGGACGAAATTATTAGAACCAAAGTTATTACAGGCACTGTGGAGTCATCGGTCACCCTTCCAAAGGGTAAATACACTTTGCGCGGTTATGTATATGTGTCTAACCGTGCCACCTTAACGTTTGCCCCCGGAACAGTAGTTGTTAGTGACTCTGTATTAAAAGGAGCACTTATAATAGAGCGCGGTTCCAAGTTGTTTGCGGAAGGTACACAGGCAGAACCTATTGTTTTCACTACAGGCCGCCCACCTGCAAGTCGTCGGCCGGGAGACTGGGGCGGTATTGTATTGCTGGGTAGTGCACCTACCAATCGTTCTACAGCTCCTGTAATCGAAGGGGGTATTTCACGTACTTATGGTGGAAGCATTGCCAATGACAATAGTGGTGCGCTCAGATTTGTAAGAGTTGAGTTCGCAGGTATTGCTGCTGACCCCAATTCGGAGATCAATTCCATGACGCTTGGTGGTGTAGGTAGCGGTACTATTATCGAAAATGTGCAGACTTCATATGGAAATGATGACAGCTTCGAATTTTTTGGCGGAACTGTAAATGCGAAAAACATCATTGCTTATGCTACCGCAGACGATGATTTTGACTTCGATTTTGGCTTTACTGGTAGTATTCAGTTTGGTGTAGCTCTTCGTGATCCTGATTTTGTAGATCCAGGTGATGCAGGTAATGGCGTTGAGTGTGATAATGACGGAACTGGTACTACTGCTCAACCTTATACCCGTCCGGTGCTTTCTAACTTTACCTGGATTGGGCCCAACAACCAAATCGCATCAAACGGTTTAGTATTGGCTAATCATAACTTCAACATGAGGTGGAGAAGAGCCACTCAATTTGAAGTTAGAAACTCCATTTTGATGGGATTTAACAGGGCTGGTTTTTCTATTGAAAGTGATAGCACCGTGCAGTTTTACAAAGATGGTCGCTCTATTTTCCGTAATAACCTGGTCAATGCAATTACTGCTCCTTTCCGGGCTGCTACTAATCCTATTATGACCTCGGCAGAGGTAGAAGTGAAGGCGCTTGCAGATGGTAATATAAAGTATGACGCTCCAGCCGGAATTGGTTTGGCTAGTCCTTTTAACCTTACCGCACCTGGCTTCCTCCCCAATGCAGGAAGTCCTGCCTTGACCGGTGCTAATTTTTCCGGATTAAATTCTTTTTTTACGCAAACAACTTACCGCGGTGCGTTTGGTACTACCAATTGGGCTGCCACGTGGACTAGCTTTACTCCTAAGACTAATGTTTATTAATTAATCAGTCAGTAAAACATTAAACCGACCGCTTGTGTAATAACAGAGGTCGGTTTTTTTATAAATAAAGAAGCATTAAATGAAGTATATCTCTGTTTGTATTTTTTTGGCTCTTGCAGCTATTACCTCTTGCGTAAACAACGAATCCAATACAGCCACGGTTGATGCCAATGAAGCTTATTATCAATCTATCAAAAACCTTACAGGGCTTAAACATCAACCAAGGATGCAAAATGCCGATAGTACTGAAGTTATTTTTTATGATAATCCTGATGGAGACCCCAAGCGCTATACCCGTTTTTACAAATCTATTTCAAGCAATAGCAACAGCTTGATAAAAGCACTGAAAAATTCAGTGAACAAACATTTTGTACGAATTGAATATATCCGTAAATGCCGGAGCGAAGGGAAGTTTTATTTATTTGCCGAAGGCAATCCTATGCAAACCGTTTACTTCAGCAATAGGGGAGATAGTTGCAGCCATCTTTATTTTATAGCAGACGGATGGTTTTTTTATATGGATATGGACCCAGGTACTTTGCAAGTGCTCGATAGTCTCAAAACAATAGCAAAGAAGCCCGAAGGGTCAGTTATGTAAGAATATTAACAATTAATAATTTGTTTACGTTTAGGTTACAGTGGCTTTATATTTGGGTAATACTTTTATGGTTTAAATAAATAAAGATTCATAGCATTACGTAGAGTAGATTTTCTCAGCATCACCCCGGTTTCTACCGGGGTGTTTTTTTTTGCATGAAGCCTGTTCCGGTTTCTTATACGATCGTATGTCCCTCCTTTTCTTAAATTGCTTCATCTTTGTGGCATGGAAAAGATAGGAGTTGAAATGGTATCTCGAAGAGCGATTTTTATAATCCTGTTTCTTTTATTCTCTGCTTTTGGGCTTTTTATCCTCCAAACGGATCAGCTTACTGCTTTTCGGATGCTTACCCGCTGGCATTCGTCGGCAGGAAATATCTTTTTCCGGGGAGTTACTTTTCTAGGTGATGGCCTGTTTATAATAGGGCTTGCCATTGTTTTTATTTTTTTGAAAAAGTATCAGTGGGCAACAGGTGTTATAGTGGGGTATTTATTATCGGGTTTGTTTGCGCAGTTTGCTAAAAAAATACTTAACCGACCAAGACCTAAAGCCGTTTTTGAAGCTATTGGTCAAAAAGTATATGAAGTGCCGGGTGTGGATGTGCATTTGCATGGCAGTTTCCCATCGGGTCATACGGCCTCGGCCTTTGCCTTGGCTATTTTCATGTTACTTGTGATGCCATTCCGTTGGTATGGTTGGTTGCTTTTGGTTGTGGCTTGTGGTGTAGGCTATAGCCGTCTGTATTTGTCACAGCATTTTCCTGAAGATGTATGGGCAGGTGCTCTTATTGGTACCTTTAGTGGTTTATTAGTGGCGGCATGGCTAAACCGTTATCAGCAAAAAAATCCCAACAGCAAATGGCTGCGCTAAAAAAAGACTCCTGAATATTTAGATAAGTAAGTTCCATGTGATACGGGCAACTGTTAATCTCTTTTACTTTCGAGTGTAAACCCTATTGTGGTGCCTACATCGGGTTTACTGCGCACATGGATGGTTTGCCCATGCGCTTCTACTATATGCTTGCAAATTGATAAGCCTAGCCCGCTTCCCCCAACTTTTCGGCTTCGGGCAAGATCGGTGCGATAAAACCGTTCGAAAACCCGGCCTAAATGTTCCTCGCTGATGCCGATGCCATCATCGCTTATTTCAACAAGCAGCCTTTTGCCGTCTGTATTATATACACTGGCAATAATTTGCCCCTGTTCGTGACCGTATTTAATGGCATTATCAACGAGGTTGATGATTACCTGTTTTATTTTTTCCTTATCAGCAAAAACCGTTTCCGGTGTTTCGGTTCCTTTTTTAAGTGAATAACGGATGTTTTTCCGTGAACTTTTAATGCTTAATATTTCAAATACATCTTTTACAAGATCCTGTATCACAAAATTCTCCTTGTACAATGGCAACTGCCCGCTTTCGAGCTTACTTATTTCATCAAGATCGGTAAGCAGACTTACAAGCCGATCTACATTGCGGTCGGCTTTTCCAAGGAATCTTTGTAAAACCTCGGGGTTGGAAGAAGCTCCGTCGAGCAGTGTATCAATATATCCTTGTATCGCAAAAACCGGTGTTTTTAATTCGTGTGCCAGATTTTGTAAAAATTCTTTCCGGAAGACTTCATTGGCTTTCAGTACTTCAATTTCCCCCTGCCTTTGTTCGGCCCATTTTTCTACGTCTTCGCGTACTTCATCAATACTTTTTTGGGGTAAAATATATTTATAGTAAGTCTCCTCACGACGGCTTGCTTTGGTTTGATAAATAAATTTATAGATCAGTTTTATTTTACGGTATATAAACCTTTGAAGCGTTGTAAGAATGAGAGCATAACTGAGCCCGGCAAAAAGGATACTGCAAATGATTAAAATCCACCACTCCTGCCGCAGGATGAAAACTCCCAAACCAACAGGTATGGTGAGGATAAGTGCTGTAAAAAGCGATAATTGCTGAGGTGTTAAATTTTTTGTTTGTAACATATTATCTGCTCCTCTGAAATATAAAATTTTGACGTGTAAATGTAGGATAAGGGGGTGGAAATGTGTATTTTTGAAGTGAAGTTATGTATGCTCAAGTCGAAAGAATTGAAAGATAGAGAATCTCTTATCTTTATTGTGGTTTAATTTACAATTTTGAAAAATACAAGACTGTTAAATAATCACCTCATAGGGTTACCACTCAAATTTGTATCCAACACCTTTTATGGTTTTAATGCAATCAATTCCCATTTTTTGGCGGATTTTACGAATGTGAACATCAATGGTTCTATCTCCTACAATTACTTCGGTGCCCCATACCATACTCAGTATTTCGTTGCGTAAGAAAACCCTGCCCGGTTTGGAGGCAAGCAACGATAATAGTTCAAATTCTTTTTTTGCAAGGTTTATATCCTGCTCGCCCAATATTACCATATATCGGTTGGGATCAATGGTCATATCCGATATTTTTATGATTTTTGAATCACCATCTTTATGAAACCTTCTGAGCAAGGCATTGATACGGCTCATCAGTATTTTTGTACTGATAGGTTTGGAAATATAATCATCTGCACCGCTGTCAAGGCCTTTAATATGTGAAGTTTCATCATTCAGTGCCGTCAACATCACAATCGGCGTTTCTCTAAAATCGGGTAACTGTCGGAGCAAATTACATACCTCTATACCTGTTTTATAAGGCATCATGATATCGAGAATGATTAAATCGGGGCGGTGTAATTTGCTCAGATCAAGCGCCTGCTGTCCATCTTTTGCTGTAATTACTTCATAGCCTTCCTTTTCAAGATTATAACCAATGATGTCGAGGATATCCGGCTCATCATCAGCAAATAGAATCTTTATTTTGGGCTCCATTTAACAATTTATTTACGCAAAAGTAACAATCCAAAAGGGAAAACTACTCTTTTAAGGGAGTTACCAAATTGTTAACAGCCTTGTCATAATACCGTTAATCTATGCAGGTGTCTTTGCTACCCGCAAATACTCTGTAAATTTGAAGTTACATTTGCAATAATAGTGTATAGCATGAATCAATTTTTCCTCACCGTAGTCACCGTTTTTACTTTTCAGTTTATATCAGCGCAACCTGTTGATTTTAAACCTGATATTTCAAGAGCCCTGTTCCATTCAAGGCTCGATGAAGCACAGAAAGCATTGTTATGGGCAGATGGCAGAAAGGATAAAATGCTGACACCATTTCAAAACGAGGAGCTTAACCTACAGCTTACCTACTATGTGCAAAATTTTATAGATCAATGGCAGATAAACATGGAAGCCAACGATAGCATTGCCAGTCAGGAGAAAATTGGATTGATTCGTGGCTTGACAGACTTGCTAAATGGTTTTAAGGGACAGGCACCCCGGTTTACCATTCCCACCAAATCGGGTTACCTTGGATGGGAGCATTTCCCCGGTATGCTCGAAGGGTTCGAACAAGCTTCCATGCTGAACAGAGAAGGGAAATCTATTACAACAGCCCTTACTTCTTTGCCTTATGATGGAGCTTTATTGCTTACCAATTCTATTGTTTTTATTGACAATCCTTTTGCGATTGAAACAAGACAATACATGCTTTTGAAGTACCTGGAAAAGTTTCAGGAACGTACCCTTGATGAAATGACCAAACGTGAAAACCTTAAATATCCGTTTGCCGACAGCCTCATTGCAGAAGCCGCCAAACGCAATCCAGATAGGCTGATTCGTTATGCGCAGGCATCAGGCACCGCACTTAGCCGTAAAATATTTGAAAGCAAAAATCCTTTTGTGAGGTTGCTTGCTGATTTTTCAATGGATCCTAAAGGTCAGTTGTACATGCCTTTTTTACATATGATCAGCAAAGGATATCTCGATAAAAAAGTAATAACAGATGCCATTGGCGACTCTACCAGGTATTATTCGTTGCTTGTAAAAACCCAGATTGAATACGCTCGTCGTTCGCAAAAGGGTGAAATCTTTTCTTCCGCCAAAGATCTTACTGATAGGCTTAAACGCAAAACGATGGAAGTTTATGTAAATACCATTAATGGTTTGCATGATTATGGCGCCGAAATCCGTTTTAAAAGTATTCAGAAACTTACTCCTGAAGAACTTTATTACCTAATGGTGTTAAATGAGGTGGAGATTTATACCAGCAGTTATTTATATGTTTATAAACGCATTTTTGAAATATTGCCGACACAAGGTGCAGATAGTATTCTTGCTCTGGTACATTATGACCGTTACAAGAAATTTTTGACCATGGCTTCCAACTACAATACCCTCGATGATTTTTTGGGGCGTATGAGCAAAGAGAGTGCGCATGGACTAATGATTAATTTTGTAAACAATTTAGATAAAGGTAGCGGAGAAGATGAAATAGAAGATGCGGTAGATGTAGCCAACGCTTACGCCACCATTACCGACACCACCCTTCGCAAGCTCATTCGCAATCAGGTAGATCTTAATTTGAATAGAGCTTTGGCAACCAATAACCGTAAGGCATCGGTTATTTATCGTTTGGAAAAATTAATAATGGAGAGCAACGATCCTCATGCTACCATCAACATAAGCGACTCCTTAGGAATTTTACCTGTTTATCAGGTACCTAATCAATACCTAAAAGATGATAAGGGCAGGGTGGTGATGCAAATGTATTTTTATGGCGATGCCGGGGGCAAAGGTTCTTTCAATACGCTGATGAACCTGATGAGCAATCGCAGCCAATGGAAAATTAACAGTACCGCCCAATGGGTGCAGTTTACCAGTATAGGAACCGATGTACCCTTTGTGCTTTTTGCCAATAGAGCACTCGATGAAGAACAGGATCTTGATGACAAGGCGCAGTATGCCCTGATAGAGTGGATGAATGCAAATGGTTTTCAGCCTTCTATTACGGTACACCGCGGCCACAGCTATTTTCTTGGACAAACCATTGAGAAAATGCTGCCGAGTAGTAAGGTGGTGGTATTGGGTAGTTGTGGTGCTTACCACAATCTTGCCAATGTGTTAAAGATTTCTCCCGAAGCCTACATTATTGCCAGTAAGCAAGTAGGCTATGGCGTTATCAACATACAGGTGTTTATGTACCTTATTAATGAACTCAAAAGAGGGCGCGATGTAGTGTGGCCCTCTATGATGGAAGATGTAGGTAAAAGTGTAGGTGCTGGTCGTAAAAGTGATTTTGAAGATTATATTTTTCCCCATAAAAACCTTGGAGCTATTTTTATAAAAGCCTATCGTAAGGCCATGGAAGAAAAAATTTAAAAACTTGTGCCATCGGGCTTGTTTTTACAACTATAGTCTTCTGAATGCTTTGTGGGTTTTTTAAAAATAGGATAGATAGTTTATTTCAAAAAATTTATGGCTGATCAGAATACTGCTTTAAAATTGTCGCTTGTGCGGCGGGTTTACGCCTTTGTAAAACCCTATGGATTGCAATTTTATGTAGCTGTGTCGTTGGCTATTTTACTGGCAGTTATTTCCCCGGTACGGGGTCTTTTTATACAGTTTACCATTGATAAGGGTGTGCGTGGCGATGCTTCGCGCATTCCACAATGGCTAAACCAATGGTTTGACGGCCTATCGGGTGGAAGCGTCATAGAGTTTATCATCCTTATAAGTATGCTGCAAATAGGGGTTCTCGTAATGGAAACCGTTATGCGATTTGTATTTACTTTCAGTACTGCTTCGCTCGGACAATACGTTATAAAAGATCTGCGGCTTGCTGTCTATAAAAAGGTTTTACGTCTCAATCTGCGGCAGTTTGATATAACTCCCATTGGCACCCTTACCACCCGTACAATCAATGATATTGAAAGTGTCAATGAGATTTTTTCGGATGGATTAATTCCTATTATTGCCGATCTGCTTACTATTGTTTTTGTACTTGCTACTATGTTTTGGGTAGATTGGCGGTTAACGCTCATTTGCCTTATTCCTTTTCCGCTGCTTATTGTGGCTACTTATTATTTTAAGGAGAGTGTAAAAAAATCTTTTACTAAGGTGCGTAATGCCGTGGCAAGCCTGAATGCATTTGTGCAGGAACACCTGACAGGTATGCAACTGGTACAGGCTTTTGCAGCCGAAGACCGGGAGTACAAAAAATTTCAGGGTATCAACAGGCAGCACCGCAATGCCAATGTAAAAGCCATTTTTGCTTATTCTATTTTCTTTCCGGTGGTGGAGGTTATTCTTGCAGTAAGCATTGGGTTGCTGGTATGGTGGGTGGCCGATGCAGCCGTTGCCAACCCTTTGGATACTTCTATGGTGGGTAAACTCACCGCTTTTATTCTTTTCCTCAACCAGATTTTTAGGCCGCTTCGTTTTATAGCTGATAAGTTTAATGTAATTCAGATGGGACTGATTGCAAGCGAACGCATCTTTAAGGTACTCGATAATGATGACATGATGCCCGAAAAACCCGAGGATCAACTCGTGGTAAAATCGGGGAGTGACAAAAGATTAGAAGGTAAAATAACCTTTGATAAAGTAGGGTTTGCCTACAATGAACCCGATTATATACTAAAGGATATTAATTTTACCTTGGAAGCAGGGCATTCGTTAGCCATTGTGGGCAGCACCGGAAGTGGTAAAACCACCATTACTGCGCTTATCAATCGCTTGTACCAACCACAGCAGGGCGAAATACTTATAGATGATGTGTGTATTGAAGATTATGCACTTGATACGCTTCGTGGTCAAATAGGTGTGGTGCTGCAGGATGTGTTTTTATTCAGCGGAAGCATTACCGATAACCTGACCCTGCGCAATCCTGACATTTCGCATCAAAGGGTAGAAGAGGCAGCAAAAATGATCGGCCTGCATGATTTTATCCTGCAATTACCGGGCGGATACGGTTTTCATGTAAGGGAAAGAGGTGCTACCCTTAGTGTGGGACAAAGGCAATTGCTCAGTTTTGCACGCTGTCTGCTGTACAATCCCGCCATTCTTATATTGGATGAGGCTACGAGCAGCATGGATACCGAAAGCGAAATGCTGATACAGGCAGCTACCGAAAAGCTGATGGCAGGGCGAACCTCTATTGTGATTGCCCACCGGTTAAGCACCATTCGCAAGGCAAATCAAATACTGGTTATGGATAAGGGCCGGGTAAAAGAACTTGGCACCCACCAAACCCTGTTAGAAGCAGGAGGTGCCTACGCCAAACTGTACCACATGCAATTTGAAAAAACCGAAGCCCTTGCTTAAACCCATTGGTTTATAAGGCATTGGGAAGGTACATACTTCCTTTTGGATTTGTTTTTTGCACAATATTCCCCGTTTCTGTTTTTTAAATGGCTCGTTTGCAATCCTTCAGAACGAATACTTCGGAGGATAAATTTATTTAGACACTGTTTTTTGGCGGTTGAGCCGTACATTTGCGGCCAAATTTGGAGTGAATTATGGCTATTGGACACATCAGATCAAGAAGGATTGCGGTTTTGACCGGTTTAATCATGCTTGTATCGGTTAATCTTTTTGCACAGCATGAGAAAGAACATGGAGATCAGGCAGGTGCAGGGGAAACCACCGCGCCTATAACCAAGGAGGAAATGAATCCTGGATTGATCCTGATGGAACACATTCTCGATAAACACGAATTTCACTTTGCTGATTACAATGGTCATTCCATTTCTATACCACTCCCTATTATTCTGTATGCTCCTGATAAAGGTGGATTAAATGTTTTCATGTCATCTAAATTTCATCATGGACAGGAAGACCACAATGGATTCCGCATTTTAGCCGATCATGAAAATGGTAAGGAAACCATAGTGGCGGTAGGTGGAGACGGAAAGGTAGCCGAGAACGTTGCTGTTTACGATTTCAGTATGACCCGCAATGTGGTTCAAATGTTAATTGCCCTTTTGCTATTGGTATGGATTATGATTTCGGTGGCACGCCGGTACACAGGGGTAGTAAAAGCACCTACGGGTTTGCAAAATGCTATTGAGCCAGTAATTACTTTTATAAGAGATGATGTGGCCAAACCAAATCTGGGTTTACGGTATCAGAAGTTTATGCCATATCTGCTCACGGTTTTCTTTTTTATCCTTATAAATAACTTGGTGGGACTGATTCCCGGGGCTGCCAATGTTACGGGCAATATAACCGTCACAATCGTGTTAGGTTTAATAAGTATGCTGGTTATATTGTTTAGTACCAACAGGCATTTTTGGGCACATATATTCAATCCTCCGGTTCCTGTTTTTGTAAAACCCATTCTTACCATTGTTGAATTTTTAGGGGTATTTATTAAGCCCATCGCTTTAATAATTCGTCTGTTTGCCAATATGGTTGCGGGTCACATGATTATAGCATGTTTAATCCTGATGATTTTCATTTTTGCAAATCTGGCACCGGCTGCGGGTATTGCTTTTAGCCCGGTAAGTATTTTATTTACCGTGTTTATATATGCCATCGAATTGCTGGTAGCCTTTATACAGGCTTATATATTCACCAATCTTACTGCTGTA
>Ga0105048_10007798_pt1 | contig 17178 bp, 14 predicted proteins | sample MAT05_FD_78382 | JGI IMG/M metagenome (GOLD analysis project Ga0105048, IMG submission 78382) | Freshwater microbial communities from Lake Fryxell liftoff mats and glacier meltwater in Antarctica - MAT-05 | ecosystem: Environmental > Aquatic > Freshwater > Ice > Liftoff microbial mat | place...
GGCGTAGGCGTAGGTCGGCCCGCCGACGAGCATGTCGCCGCCGAGGTCGAGGACCGCGGTGGCGCCGGTCACCGCCAGCACGCGTCCGTGGGTTGCGAGCTCGGCGCCGACCCGGGCGGCGAGCCCGTCGCGGTCGCGGTCACTGCGGAGGTGGAGCACCGAGGGCGGATGGGCAAGACGTTCGGCCCGCACGCTGGTCACCAGATCGTCGAGGAGGCGCGTGGTGTCGCGCACGGTCAGCGGGCCGCGCGCCGAGGTGCGCCGCAGGTAGCCGCGCTGCTGGCACTCGGTGAGCAGGCGCAAGATCGGCGTCTTGGTGCGGTGCAGCGTGGCGGTGAGCGTGGCGGCGGTGAGCGCGGCTGCATCGCCGAGGTGCAAGAGCTCCAGGCACAGCGCGTAGCCGGTGCCGCGGAACAGCGACACGCCGGGTGGCCGACCGCGGCCACGCTTGATCGGCTGATCGGTGGCCCAAGCCGGGCGCAGCGTGGTGATCAGCTCCCGGAACTCGGGCGAGCAGGCGGCGAGGAGCCCGAGGTCGAGGTGCCGCGCCAGCGCGCATCCGTCGACGGTGATGCTGTAGCGGCGATCGCCCGCGAGGTTCCGCGCGCGCAGCCAGCCGTCGGCGTCATCGGCTGAGGGGACCTCGCGCGTGCCCAGCACCTGCTCGTTGGCGTCGGCGTCGCGGGTGAGCCAGGCGGCCAGCGACGGCGCCAGCGCGACCGAACGTACCGGGAGCGCGCGCGCGGCTGCGCCGACCCAGACCAGATCCGTGAATTGGTCACGCAGCGCGGTGAGCTGGTCGACGAGGCCGGGCTCGTCGTGGCGGGTGGTGTACGCGACCGCGTCGATCCCCGCGCGCGCCAGCAACGTCTTGAGCACGTCGCCGACAGGCACGTCTTCGGCAAAGATCGCGACGGTCATGGCGCGCCCGTCAGGTAGCCATCGTGGAGCAGCGCGCCGATCTCACCGATCTCGAGCAGGCGCGCGAGCTGCGGGTCATCGCCGATCGACACGATCGAGCTGGTCTTGTCGTTGCGCCGCACCAGTCGCACCTCGGCGCTGTCGAAGCTGCGCACCACCCGCGCCGAGTGCGTGGTGAGCACGATCTGCGTGCGGTGCGAGACGCTGCGCATCACGTCGATGAGCCGGGCCGCGAGGTCACCGTGTAGATGATTCTCGATCTCGTCGATCGCGAGCAGCGTCGGCGGTTCCGGATCGAACAACCGCGCGAGGAGGTCGATGGCGCGCACCACGCCGGTCGCGGCAACCGCGCGCGGCACCTTGTGGCCGGCGCGGTCGACCACGAACAGCGATCGCGCCTCGCGCACGATCTCGACGCCGGTCACGGCTCGGATCTGCGCGCGCAAGATCTCGAGCGCGTCGGGGTGCTCGTCGTAGCGATGCCAGACCAGGTCGAGGGTCTTGTCGTCGGTGAGCTGCGCTGCTGCCAGCTCGATGTGCCATCGCTGGAGGTGCTGCCGGAGCGCGATGAGCTGCCAGTGCGTGGCTGGCTCGGTCGCAGTGGTGAGGGCGAGCTGATCGGCACGCATCGAGTGCTCGACGAGGCGCTGGTCGTCGCCCATCCAGCGTCCAGTGCCGCGATCGAAGCTCGCGAGCAGCGACTCGTCGCGTCGAAGGAGCTCGCTGCGCGCGTGCAGCCGGCCGGCGCGTCCAACGTGGAGCTCCCATGCGACACGCTCCGACGTCCCGGCCCGGTTCAGCTCCGCCACCGCACCCAGCTCGAGCTCGTCGGCTCCCGAAGGCAAGCGCGCGTGGTGCTTGGTGATCGCGGCCAGGCCCTGCCCCGCGAGGTCCTTGAGCATGGCCAGCGCGGCCAGCGCGGTCGTCTTGCCCACGCCATTGGCGCCGACGAGCACGGTCATCGGCGTGCGCAGGTCGAGCGTGGTCTCGCCTTGGTACACGCCGAGCTGGCGCCACCGCACCTGTTTGATTACGGCAGTTATTGCGATCGGGGCTTCGGCAGGGATGCTCGATCCGACTCGGTGCAGGCGCTCGCCGAGGAACTCCTCGAACGACGTCCACATCAGCGCGGTCGAGGGCAGCGTCACGCGCTCCGCGTTTCCCAACCTGCCCAGCCGTGCGAGCCGCGCGGTGTGCTCCCGCTCGAGTCCGAGCGCGGCTGCGAACGTGTCGATCGGAAACGTCTTGTGGTCCGGCGTGTAGCTGGCGTTGGCATGGCGAACGATGAGCTCGAGATCCGCCAGGTCGGCGCTCGCGTCTTCGTCCGCGGACAGCGCGATGGTGGCCGCGAGGGTTGGGAGCATCTCGCGGTCGCGGCCGGACTCGAGAAGGCTAAGACGCTCTGGTTGCGACAGCTCGATCGCTTGCACCGCCGCGTCGGCCTCGCGCGGCTTCGCGCCCGCCTGCACCAGGTCGAAGACCACGTGCTCGCGGTCGGTCGGCTTGCCCGCGCGCCACGCTCGGTAGAACGCGAGCAGGGCGTCGTACTCGAGCTTGGAGAGCGGAGCGCTCTGCCAAATTTTGTAGTCCGATAGCATTAATGTGGATCCAGCGTACGCAGATCCAGGATATCGATCCAACGACTTTCGTGGACCAAGACTATTTTAGTGGTCTATGGATGCTACGACCAATCAAAAATTAGGCCAGATTTCAGCCGGTTAGGTCGAGCGGCGGCGGCGGAGCAGGGCTCGTCGACCGCGCACGACGCGAGCGCAGCGGCGAAGGAGACGGCGGCGAGGCGGCGCAGCATGCGCGCATCCTACGCGTGAAGCGCTAGGTCGTCGCGGGTGGCGGGGCCGGTGCCGCCACCTTGCGGCGCACCAGGAACAGCCCCACCAGCCCGGCTGCCGCCGCGGTCCAGGCCCACACTCGCCCGAGGTCGTGATCGATGAGGGTGCCGGCGATGGGCGGCGCGATGATCGCGGCCACCGACGACAACGACTGGGTGAGCCCGAGGATGACGCCCTGCTCGGTTCGATCGGCGAGCCGCGTCACCAGGCTGGTGAGCGCCGGCCGCAAGAGCGAGTTGCCGATCGACGAGAAGAAGATCGCGACCCCGAGCATGTACAGCGAGTCGCTGGTGCCGAGGAGAAAGTAGCCGACGAACAGCGTGCCGAACCCGACGCCGCTCAGGTTGGCCTCGCCGAAGCGCGCGACGAGCCGGCCCATGAGCCCGCCCTGGATCACCAGCCCGACGACCGAGCTGCCCGCGAAGGCGAACCCGATCTCGCGCGGCGTGAAGGGGTGGCCGTTCCAGGTGTAGTGCCGCTCGGCGAACAACGCGAAGCAGCCGATGAACATCGAGAACGAGAACATGTAGACGAAGAACTGCGCCAGCAGCCGGCCCATCCCGGGCCGACGGAAGTAGACGGCGTACATGCCCCAGTCGAGGATGCCGAGGCGTCCGCCGCCGGCGGTCACCGTCTGCGCGCCGGGTAGCGTGGGTGCGGTCGGCGCGTCCTTGGGCAGGATGAAGATGGTGCCGAGGATCGAGCAGCCCGACAGCGCGGCCGCCGCCCAGAACGGCGCCTCGAGCGAGTAGTGCGACAGCCAGCCGCTGATGACCGGGCCGATCGCGAACCCGAGGCCGAACGCGATGCCGATGAGCGCGAACGACTTGGCGCGCTTCTCGGGCACGGTGTGATCGGAGATGTAGGCCTGGGCGATGGCCAGGTTGCCGGCGGTCGCGCCGTCGAGGATCCGGCCCGCGAACACCATCCACAGCGCGTGGGCCTCGGCCATCACGACGAAGCCGGCGAGGGTGCCGAGCTGGCTGATGAGCAAGATCGGGCGGCGGCCGTATCGATCGGAGAGCTTGCCGAGGATCGGCCCGCTCACCAGCTGGCACACTGCAAACGACGACATGATCAGGGTCGCGACGAACGGGCTCGCGCCGAACCGCTCCGAGTAGATCGCGAGCAGCGGGATCACGATCGTCAGGCCGAGGACATCGACCAGGACGATCAAGAAGATCGGCAGCAACGGCGAACGACGCAAGCGCGGCCTGTATAGCACCAGCCACAACGCGCCGACGCGCCGGGTACCGTGGTGTGACGAAAACGTACGGGTCACGACCGCACACCGGGCGCCAGCGCGCGGTTGCCGTGGACGCTGACATTCCGAGGAACCGACTTGGCTCGCGCGCGGCGGAACTAGTACGTTGACGGGCCGCGATGACCGCTCCGTCCTTGGACCCGAGCTCGAGCCTTGCCGAGGCAGGCGTGGTCCGGCGCGCCACGTCGCGCGACATCCTCGTCGTCGACGACACCGCCGCCAACCTGATCGCGATGGAGGCCGCGCTGGCGGCCGACTCTCTGTTCAAGCCGGTCCACCCCGAGGTGCTGCGCGGCAAGGTGTCGGTGTTCGTCGAGCTGTTCGACGCCCACGCCCGCGAGCGGGCCCGCGTCCTCGACGATCAGCGTCGCGTGCTCGAGTCGGCGGCGCTGCGCCGCGAGGCCGAGCGTCAACGCGCCGCCGCCGACGAGCTGGCCCAACCCAACACCGCGCTCGCGCTGGCCGACCAGCGCAAGGACGAGCTCCTGGCGATCTTGGCCCACGAGCTGCGCAACCCGCTGGCGCCGATCCTGGCTGTGCTCGAGCTGGTGCGACGCATCGTGAAGCTCGACGACGTGATCGACGAGTCGGTCATCGCGTGTCGGCCCCAGCTCGAGCTGCGGCGCCACACGCTGGTGAGCCGGCCGCCAGCCGGCTCGCCGATCGTCGTCGGTGACGTGGTCCGGCTCACCCAGATCGTCGCGAACCTGCTCAACAACGCGGTCCGCTGCACCAACCCGGGCGGGCGCATCGTGCTCGAGTGGGGCGAGCAGGGCAGCCAGGCCTTCGTCCGAGTTACCGACAATGGGCGGGGCATCCCGGCGGCGCTCCTCGACCGCGTCTTTGACATGTTCGTGCAGGAGCGGGTCGGCTCCGACGGCTCCGACGGCCTGGGCCTGGGCTTGGCGCTGGTCCAGCGCCTGCTGACCATGCACGACGGCACGGTCAGCGTCGTCAGCGCTGGTCCCGATCAAGGCTCGAGCTTCGAGATCCGGCTCCCCCAGGCCGACGCCGCCGCGCTGGCCGAGCTGGCCGGCCCCACCGCGCCTGAGCTCAAGCCGGCCCGGCCCCAGCGCGCGGTCGTCGTCGAGGACAACGAAGATCTGCGCGAGCTGGTGTCGGAACTGCTCAGCGCGCTCGGCCTCCAGGTCACCAGCGCCGGCGACGGGCTGGCCGGCCTCGACCTCATCCGGGCCGAGCGCCCCGACGTCGCGCTGATCGACATCGGGCTGCCCGGCCTCGACGGCTACGGCGTCGCCCGCGCGGTCCGCCACGAGCTGTCCGATCTCTCGATCCGCCTGATCGCCATGACCGGCTACGGCCAGGAGAGCGATCGCGCCCGCGCGCTCGACGCCGGGTTCGACGTCCACATCACCAAGCCCGCGACCGCCGCGACGATCCTCCGCGCCCTCGCACCCTAGGAGCCACCTTGGCCACGACGACCCCGACCCCGAAGCCGACCGGGCGCGGCAAGAACGGCCGCGGGCCGACACACCGCGCAGGTCAACGCCAGGGCTAAAAGCGGCGCCGACACCGGCACGCCCAGCCGGTTGCACGCGATTCCGATCGCGCAGGTTCGCGAAGTTCGTACACATTTCGCGGAACCCGCGCGGTCGACCGCTGTCTACTCCGACGAACGCCGACGCTGATGCTGCTCGCCGAGCAGCGCGCGTTGGCGACCGCGCGCGCCGCAGGTTGCGGTCGCGTGCCCTCGGTTCGCCCTCGTTGGAGAGGTCGTCATGTCCACTGTCATGCCCATCGTCGCGCCTGCTGCTGCCATCCCTGCCACCGCGGTCGAGGTCGTCACCTCCCTCGGCGGATCGATCGTCTCGGTCGACACCCTCACCGCGACCACCGCCTCACGGCGCCGCGGCTGGGCCTTCATCGGCGTCGGTGCCGCGCTGCTGATGCTCGGGCTCGGCACGTTCTTGTACGGCGTCGCCGGCGCGAAGCACGACGCCGCGGCCCGCGCGCAGTGGACCGCCGAGAAGCGACCGTCCTGGGCGTTCCGCCCGACTCGCCACGGCGCCGGCGCCGACCTGGCGGCGCTCCTCGGCGCGGTCGTGGGGCTCGGCCTGGTGGCCACCGGCCTGATGCGCCGCACCGGCGCGGCGCGGACTCGGCTCCGGGTCGGGCAGAACGACGGCGTCGACATCCCGCTCGCCGACGCGCCGCCCGAGCGCACGCTGGTCGAGCGCGACGGCGCCGGCGGGTTCGTGACGTCGCTCGACGGCCTCGACGGTGAGGTCGCCTTCGCCGGCACCGCGACCACGCTGGCGTCGATGCGCGCGGCCGGGCACGTCGCGCTGCCGCTCTACGTCGGCACCCAGGTGCGCACCACGATCGGCCACGCCTCGTTCTTCGTGCGCGGCATCGCGGCGCCGGCGCGCTCGGCCCCGGCCGGCTTCGGCTGGGAGGCCCGCGCCTTCGGCTTCGTCGCGGCGTCGGCGGTCGCGCACTTCGGCCTGCTCGCGATGGTCCGCTCGGCGGCGCCCGACGAGCAAGGCGCGCCCACCGACATGTCGCTGAGCGAGGACACCTCGCTGCGCGCCGTCAGCACCGGGCACGAGGAGCCCGACCCGCTCGAGCCCGAGGTCAGCGACGACGACGACGGCGGCGGCGAAGGCGCCGCGACCTCGCCCACCGCGGTCGCGCTCGAGGACGGCACGCTCGGCACCAACCGCGCCAACCCCAACCCGGCCCGCCTGCAGGTGCAAAACCATGGCGGCACGCCCAAGTTGTCGCGCGAGCAGGCCCTCGCCATCGCGGCCGAGTCCGGCATCCTGGCGTCGTCGGTGTTCAGCGGCCCGATCGCGGTCGCCGACGGCGCCAACCTGGCCGACGGGTTCGACGACCTCGACATCACCGGCGGCTTCTACGACGGCGGCGGCCAGGGCGCGCCGGCCGGCAGCTTCGGCTGGGGTGTGCGTGGCACCGGTCGCGGCTGCGGCAACGTCGGCGGCCTGCCGTGCAGCGGCATCGCGAGCGACGCCTTCATGACCGCCGGCAACGACGGCAGCGACCGCTACACCAGCCCGCTCGGCAACGGCACGCCCAACACCCGCCGCCACGTCAACCTGATCCCGACGGTGACGATCTCGAAGCCGACGACGTGCAAGCCCAACAGCAACGACGCCACCGACTGTCTCGACGGCGCCATCATCCGCCGCTACGTGAAGCGCAACATCGAGAAGATCAAGTACTGCTACGAGCGCGAGCTGCTGGCTCGCCCCGACCTCGACGGCACGGTGACCGCGCTCTTCACGCTCAACGCCAACGGCGTCGTGATCGACTCGAAGGCGTCCGGCGTCGATCCCGCGGTGTCGAGCTGCATCGCGCAGGTCATCTCGAGCATCGCGTTCCCCAAGGTCGCCGAGTCCGGCATCTTCCCGATCAAGTACCCGTTCCAGCTCCACCGTCGGTAACCGGCGCCAGCGGCCAGAACCGACCGCACGCGACCAGCCCCAGCTGGCGGTTTTTTTCGTCCGCGCGCTCGAGCAGCGTGTGCTGGGCGATGGTCGTGAAGCGGGCGTCGAGGCGACCGTCGCGCAGCTTGCAGCGCATCCGGTCATCGGCGTCGACGGTGAGCGAGGCCAGGTCGAGGGGGGTGTCGCTGCCATCATCGGCGAGGACGTGGGGCACGTCGCCGTCCCAGCGCGTCGAGACGATCCGCAGCGGGGTGTCGTCGACGTCGATGTACGCGAAGCGCTCGGCGTCGAGCCGCACGATCGGACGGCCATCGGGGAGCACGTCGAGCCAGCGCAAGATGGCGTGGCGCAGCCCGGCGTGGGTGATCTCGTCGCCCTGATGCCACATGCGGCCGCCGCGATCGAGGCGCAGCCCGATGGTGCGCAGCCGCTCGATCACCTCGGGCGGAAGGGCCGGTTTGTCGTCGGTCATCGCGGCGCCTGGAGGCGCGCGATCCGGTCCTTGGCCAGGAGCTTTTGCTTTTTGAGCACGCCGTACTCGACCTGCTCGGAGGTCGTGAGCGACCGCTGGGCGTCCAGCTCGCGCAGCCGGGCATCGAGGCGGCGATGTTCTTCCACCAGGGTATCGAGGGTGACCGAGGCGTCGGCGGCGGGTTCGTTCACGTCGAGCTCCAGCCGCTGTGGCGGCCCACGCCAACGGTAGTAGACGGCCGAGGGGTGCGCAACCACCGCGGGAGGGTCCGAGGCGGCTTGGGCGTCGAGTTGACACCACAACAACAGTTGATATAATATCAACCAGTCACATCTCGCGTACCGAAGGGTCGTGTTCATGAAGTGTCCGAGCTGCCGAGCCTCGATGGAGGCGCGGCGCGAGAACTTTCGGTACGACGCGTCGGGGTTGCCCAACGTGGTGCTGCTGGACGTAGAGGTGCGGAGCTGCGCGGCGTGCGGCGAGCGGGCGGTGGCCATCCCGCACGTCGAGGCGCTGCACCGCGAGCTGGCGATGGTGGTGATCAGGCGTCCGGGCCGGCTGGCTCCCCAGGAGATCCGGTTCCTGCGCAAGTGGCGGGGCTGGTCGGGCGCCGACTTCGCGCGCCACCTGGGCGTCGACCCGGCGACGGTGTCGCGCTGGGAGAGCGTGGACGCGGCCCAGCCGATGGGCCCGGTCGCCGATCGGCTGTTGCGGCTCGCGGTCGCCCACGGCGAGCCGGCGGACGCCTATCCGGTGTCGACCCTGACTACCGTCGACGACGAGGGCGATCGTTCGGCGCTGGTGCGGATGAAGGCCAGCCGCGCCGGGTGGAGCGAGCAGGTGTCGGCGTAGCTCAGCTCGCTCGGCCGCGGGCGCCCGGGAGGCCGTCGGGATACTTCACCTCGGCCTCCGAGGGCCGAATGTACGCCGGCGCGCCGGTGGTGAGCTGATCGGCGCGGTCGCTGGCGAGCGCGGCGCGGGCCACGCCATGGGCCGAGGGCGTCGACGGGGCGGTGGGCCAGCGCGTTACGTCGAGCGGCAGCGCGTCGGCGTGGACGACCAGCGCGTCGCCGGCGAGGTGGGCCACGCCGCCCCCGAGCGCGGCGATGGCACCGGCGAGGTCGCGCGGCGGCAAGACCCGCTCGGGCCCGACCGACACGATCGCACCGCCGACGCGGCGATAGAATCCGGCATAGATCTCGCCGCGGCGGGCGTCGAGCACCGGCACCAGCAGCTCGTCGCCGGCGACCCGGTCCGACAGGTCCCACGCGATCGCGGCCAGCGACGACGCCAGCCACAGCGGACGTCCGAGCGCGTAGGCCAAGCCCTTGCCGGTGGCCAGGCCGATGCGCAGGCCGGTGAACGAGCCCGGACCCGCGCCGACCGCGATCGCCGCGAGCTGCCCGACCGCGAGGCCGGCCTGCTCCAGCACCGCCGCACACAGCGCGAGTACGCGATCGCTGTGCACCGCGGGATCGCCGGCGATCGACGCCACGAGCCGGCCATCCGCGGTGACGACGGCGGCGCTCGCGGTCAGGGTCGCGGTGTCGATCGCGAGGATCGCCATCAGCGGAACACGTACTGCATCATGTCGTTGCGCAGCGCCAGGATGGTGATGAGCCCGACGATGACCAGGCCGCCGGACTGGATCTTCTCCTTGACCCGGGCCGACAGCGGCTTGCGCGAGAAGCCCTCGATCGCGAAGACCAGCACGTGGCCACCGTCGAGGACCGGCACCGGCAGCAGGTTGATGAGCCCGAGGTTCACGCTGATGAGCGCGATCAACAGCAGGAAGCTGTCCCAGCCTTGCTCGCCCGACACCGAGGCGACTCGGTACATCGTGAGCGGGCCGCCCAGGCTCTCGCTCGGCGAGTCGCCGCGCAGCACCTTGGTGAAGCCCGACACCATCAGCACGATCGTCTCGCCGGTGCGCTCGGTCGCTTTGGACACCGCGTAGCCGATGCGGCCCTCGATCGGGACCATCTTGCCGCGGCCGCGCTCGACGTCGTTGCGCGCGCCCAGCACCAGCCGGTCGACGCTGTGGCCGTACTGATCGAGCTCCTTGCGCCAGACCTGGGTGAGCTGCGCGGTGCGCTCGACGACCTTGCCGGCCTCGGTGCGGCGCCAGGTCAAGGCCCAGGTGCGGCCGGGATCCGAGAGCAGCTTCTGGTCGAGCGTCGCCCAGTGGGTGACCGGCTGGCCGTCGATCTGCGTGACCAGATCGCCAGGGCGCAGGCCGGCCAGATCGGCGGGCGTGCCGGCATCGACGTGGGCCACGAACATCTCGGCGTTCTCGAGGCCGGTGTACGCGGTGCGGGCGAGCGTGGCGTCGATGCGGGTCTCGGGCATGAGATCGGCGAAGCGGGCGTCGAGGAGCCGGATCTGCGGCAGGCCTGGCACCGGGGTGCCGCGCAGGTACACCAGGTTGGTGCGGCGGGCGCCGTGGCCGAGGCCCTGCGCGACGTCGCTCCAGTTGTCGACCGCGTTGCCGTCGATGTTGATGATGAGATCGCCGGTGACCATGCCGGCGCGTCCGGCTGGCGAGGTCGGATCGATGATGCCGACCATCGGCACGAAGGGCGCGCGGGTGATGCCGATGCGGCCCTGGGCTTGGACCTGGCCGTCACGCTTGCGGATCACGTCGGCGACCGGCACGACGTACTTCTCGAACACCCGCGGGCCGCGCTGGAGGCGCAGGTGGACCTCGGCGCCGCCGCGGGCGCGGATGGCGCGCTCGAGCTCCTCCCAGTAGCGCACGCTCTTGCCGTCGACGGCGAGGACGGTGTCGCCCGACTCGATGCCGGCGCGCGCGGCCGGGGAGTCTTCATAGACGTCGCCCACGACCGCGGCTGGCAGCTCGGTGTGACCGGCGAAGAACACGAAGTAGATGAGGATCGGCAGCAGCAGGTTGGCGGCCGGGCCCGCGAAGATGATCACCAGGCGCTGCCACAGCGGCCGGGTCGCGAAGGAGCGTCCGCGGTCGCGCGGCTCGATGTCGGGCGAGTCCTCGACGCCGAGGATGCGCACGTAGCCGCCGAGGGGGAACACCGCGATCTGGTACTCGGTCTCGGCGCCTTTCACGCGGATGAGCGGCCGGCCGTAGCCGATCGAGAACCGCAGCACGCGCACGTCGAGCAGCTTGGCGGCGACGAAGTGGCCGAGCTCGTGGATGAGCACGAGCACGCTGACCAGCAGCAGGAAGTAGACGATCGACACGCGGAGCCCCCGCGTATCACGGCGCGTCGGTGGACGGGAGCGCGATCGTGCGAGGCCTCAGCACCCGGGACGCGTGCCGAGATAGTCCTCGAACGTGGCCACGAAGTACGCGCCAGGCGCGGGCCGCAGCTCGACGCCGTTGACGACGATGACGTACTCCAGCTCGGCGCGCTGGTACTGGCCGTCGGGGCTCGGCGTGGTCGGGAGGTTGGGGCACTGGTAGGGGCGGAACGGGTCGAGGGCGCGCAGCCCGACGGTGAAGCGGGCGTCGTTGCCGACCCGGCGATCGAAGCTCGCGTAGACCGCCTGCAGCGGATCGCTCGAGCCGCGTCCGCGCCAGCGCAGGGTCGCGTCGAGCTGCTGCCATAGGTTGGCGTCGTCGCGATCGCTCACGCCGGGCGACCAGACCCGGAAGCAGACGTTGGCGTAAGCCGCGCGCTGGCGGGCCCAGGTGCCGAAGACGAAGCCGCTGGCCGCGTCGCCGCCGCCGTCGCAGGGGTCGGTGGTTTCGCGGCTGGTCAGCACGGTGGCGCCGCCGATCCATGACGGCGGGACCAGCACGTCGAAGCGGTAGTTGGCGCCCAGGTTGGAGTCCCAGGCCTGGCAGCCCGGGACCGCGGTGTTCTCGAACCACAGCTCGAGCGCGCGCGCGGTGCGCGGCACGTCCACGAGCAGCGCGCCGTTCTTGATGCTGGCGCTCGACGACTCGCCGGTGTCCCAGCGGACGTGGGCCGCGAGGTCCCACAGATCGTTGCCGCCGCGCGAGTTGCGGCAGGTGGCGAGGCGATCGACGTCGTACTCGACGCGGACCTGGCCACCCGGCACCAGGCCGCCGAGCTGGGTCTGGGTGTGATCGGCGGCGAACACCAGGCGGGCCGGCGGGGTCGGTCCGGCTGCCGGACAGACCGCGTCGTTGCGCGTGACGGCGAAGTTGCCGTCGGCGGCGAGGGCGTAGTTGTCGAAGTCGCCGGGCTGGCGGTTGTGATCGAAGAGGCGGCCGCCCTCGGCGAGGGTCGCGAAGGGGACGACCTGCACGCGCGCGCTGGCCAGCGCCGAGCCGCTCATGCCGGGGCCGGGCAGGTGGCGATCGAGGCGCACCCGGTAACGCGCGAACCCGGGCGTCGCCGCGATCGGGCTCGGCGTCGCGGGGGCCTGCCACCAGGTTGGGTCGGAGCCGTACTGGTACAACACCGCGGGGCCCGCGCCCTCGGCAGCGGCGCCGGCCGACAGCTCGAGGTCGCCCTCCCAGATCCACCCGCCGTCGGCGGTCTGGAAGCCGCCGGTGCCGTTGCCGAGCCGCGCCAGGTCGCGCAGGACGACGTGGCAGTTGCGGTCGGCCTGATCGCGCGAGCCGTCGACGCCGACCAGCGGCGCCTGCCCGACCATCAGGTCGTCGGTCGGGGTCTCGACGCAGGCGGCGGCCAGCGACATGAGCGTGAGGGCGATCAGGGAGCGGCGCATCGGACCTGGCGCTTCGCACGCTGCGTGCCACGCCGCGCGACATTCAACCCCGCGAGATCGCGTCGGAGTGGCGACTCGGCTGGCCGGCTACCCGATGCCAAACGCAACGCGCCGTCGCCGCTGACGGCGGCTCTGATACGCTGGCGCGACGTGGCCGGGAAGTCGTCCTATACCGCCGAGGAGAAGGGCGCTGAAATCGAGGAGGCGCTCGATTCCCTCGACAAGCTGGTCGACCGCCTGAAGGTGCTCTACGAGCAGTACTTCATGGGCATCCAGAAGCAGGCGCCGTCGCACCTGCACACCGACGCCGAGCGCCGGATCCGCGAGGTCACGCAGCTGCAGATCCGCAACACCGCGCTGCGCTACCGGTTCGTGACGATCCAGCAGAAGTACGGCGCGTACAACGCGTACTGGAAGCGCAGCCTGCGCGAGATCGAGGCTGGTCGCTACGTGCGCAACCTGTCGAAGATCAAGCGCCAGGCCGCGGCGTCGGGCGCCGACATCGCGCCCGAGATCCTGGCCGCGATGCCCAAGCGCATGCGCGACGCGATCGAGCGCGACCGCGCCCAGGCGATCGCCGACGCCGAGCGCCACGGCAAGCTGGGCCGCGACACCGCCTGCGCGCCCGCGGCCGAGAGCGACGAGCTCGACACCCAGCCGGTGGTCGCGCGCATCGTGGCGCCGCCGCCGCCAGCCCGCCGCGACGCCAAGGTCACGACCGACCCGTTCGCCAACGCCAGCGACGACGACATCGGCGCCGCGCTGTCGGGCCTGGCCGAGGAGGCCCTGGCTGCCCTCGACCGTCCCGCCGCCCCCAGACCGGCCGCGCGCCCGCCGCTGCCGCCCCTCACCGCGCGCCCGCCGCTGCCGCCCCTCACCGCGCGCCCGCCGCCGCCGCCCCTCACCGCGCGCCCGCCGCCGCCCCCACCCAGCAAGGCACCGCCGCCGATCCCGACGATGAAGCCACAGGTGCCCGGCATGACCGAGGGTGAGACCCGCGCTCTCTACGCCAAGTACGTCAAGGCCCGCGAGGTCGTCGGCGACAAGACCGAGGGCCTCACCTACGAGCGCCTGGTGCGCACGCTGTCGACCCAGGCTCCCAAGATCCTCGAGCAGCACCAGGCCAAGGGCATCGAGTTCAACGTGGTGATCCGCGACAACAAGGTCGTCCTCAAGGCCAAGCCTCGCTGACGGCGCGGTCGATTGCGCGTACCGGGGGCGCCGTGCCAGATTGCGGCTCCTCTACGAGGTCCTTATGCGCATGATCCTGGTCGGTCCGCCTGGTGCTGGAAAGGGAACGCAGGCGTCACGCCTCGTCGACAAGCTCGGTATCCCGCACATCTCGAGTGGCGACATGCTGCGCGCCGCGGTCAAGGAGGGCACCGCCATGGGGGTCGCCGCCGACCGCTTCATGAAGGCCGGCCAGCTGGTGCCCGACGACGTCGTCATCGGCATGATCCTCGAGCGGATCGCCAAGCCCGACTGCGCGACCGGCTTCATGCTCGACGGGTTCCCGCGGACGATCCCGCAGGCCGAGGCGCTCGACGTCGCGATGACCGCCGCCGGCTTCGTCATCGACGTGGTCCTGCTCTTCGAGGTGCCCGACGCGATGATCGTCGAGCGCGGCGTCGGCCGTCGCAACGACCCGATCACCGGCCGGATCTATCACGTCAAGTTCGACCCGCCGCCCGACGAGCTGGTCGACCGCCTGGTCCACCGCAAGGACGACACCGAGGAGGCCATCGACAAGCGGCTCTCCTATTATCACGCGTGGACGGCGCCGATCGTGCCCTTCTACGAGGGCAAGGGCTTGCTCCGGCGCGTCGACGGGGTCGGCACGCCCGACCAGGTCACCGCTCGCGTGAACGTCGCGCTGTCCTGAGCGCAAGAAAGACGCATGGCCTCCTTCGATCACAAGCGCGTCGACAAGCACTGGCAGGACACCTGGGCCCGCGAGCAGACCTTCGCCACGCCGACCGACCGGACCCGGCCCAAGTACTACGTCCTCGACATGTTCCCGTACCCGTCGGGGTCGGGCCTCCACGTCGGGCACCCCAAGGGCTACACCGCGACCGACGTGGTCGCGCGCGCCAAGCGCATGATGGGCTTCAACGTCCTGCGCGTGATGGGCTGGGACAGCTTCGGCCTGCCCGCCGAGCGCCAAGCCGAGCGCGAGAACATCCACCCGCGCATCATCACCGAGCGAAATATTGCGACCTTCAAAGGCCAGCTGTCCCGGCTGGGGTTGTCGTACGACTGGGATCGCGAGATCACCACCAGCGAGCCCGGCTACTACCGGTGGACGCAGTGGATCTTCCGCAAGCTGTGGGAGGCCGGCCTGGCCTATCGCGCCGAGGTCGCCGTCAACTTCTGCCCCGCGCTCGGCACCGTCTTGGCCAACGAGGAGGTCAAGGACGGCAAGTACATCGAGACCGGCGACGACGTCGAGCGGCGCGTGATGAAGCAGTGGATGCTCAAGATCACCGCGTTCTCGGACCGGCTCACCGACGATCTGGCGACGCTCGACTGGCCCAACGGCACGCTCGAGATGCAGCGCAACTGGATCGGCCGCTCGGTCGGCGCCAACGTGAAGTTCGCGCTGGTCGGCACCGACGACAGCATCGAGGTCTTCACGACGCGCCCCGACACCCTCTTCGGCGGGACCTACGTCGTGCTGGCGCCCGAGCACGCGCTGGTCGATCGCGTCACCACGCCGGATCGGGCCGCCGCGATGGCGGCTTACCGCGCCGAGGTCAGCAAGAAGAGTGAGCGTGACCGCTCGACCGCGGCCGTCGACGCGCTCAAGACCGGCGCGTTCACCGGCGCCTACGCGACCAACCCGGTCACCGGCGCGGCGATCCCGGTGTGGGTCGCCGACTACGTGCTGGCGTCGTACGGCACCGGCGCGGTCTTCGCGTGCCCGGCCCACGACGAACGCGACCACTCGTTCGCCAAGACCTTCGACCTGCCCATCGTCGAGGTGGTGCAGGGCGGTGACGTCGACGTCGCGGCCTATCCCGGCGACGGCGCCCACGTCAACAGCGGCTTCCTCGACGGGCTCGGCATCGACGACGCCAAGGAAGCCGTCATCGCCTGGCTCGAGGAGCGCAAGCTCGGCGAGAAGAGCGTGCGCTTCCGCCTGCGCGACTGGCTGTTCTCGCGGCAGCGCTACTGGGGCGAGCCGTTCCCGACCATCGAGCTCGCCGACGGCACCGTCAAGGTGCTGCCCGACGACGCGCTGCCGGTGCTGCTGCCGGTGCTCGACGAGTACAAGCCGACCGCCGATGGTCGGCCGCCGCTGGCCCGCGCGACCGAGTGGATGCAGACCACCGATCCCGAGACCGGCGCGCCCGCGACCCGCGAGACCAACACGATGCCGCAGTGGGCCGGCTCGTGCTGGTACTACCTGCGCTTCCTGTCACCCCACCGCACCGACGTGGCCTGGGACGCCGAGGAAGAAAAGTACTGGATGCCGGTCGACCTCTACGTCGGCGGCTCCGAGCACGCGACGCTGCACCTCTTGTACGCGCGCTTCTGGCACAAGGTGCTCTTCGACGCCGGCCTGGTGTCGACCAAGGAGCCGTTCCAGCGGCTGTTCCACCAGGGCATGGTCCACAAGACCTCGTACCAGGACGCCCGCGGCAAGTACTACTACCCGCACCAAGTCGAGGAGCGCGCCGGCGCGTGGTTCGTCAAGGACACCGAGACGCCGGTCGCCACCGCCTTCGAGAAGATGGCGAAGTCCAAGTACAACGTCGTCAACCCCGACGACATGTGCGACGAGTACGGCGCCGACGCGCTGCGCCTGTACGAGCTGTTCATGGGCCCGCTCGAGGAGGGCATCGAGTGGTCGACCGACGGCGTGTCGGGGTGCCGGCGCTTCTTGGACCGCACCTGGCGCCTGGCGGTCGGCGAGGTCGACGACCACGACGTGCCCAGCGGCAAGCTCACCGACGACGAGGCCGCCGGGTCGCGCGACGTCGAGCGCGCGCTCCACGCCGCGATCAAGCGCGTCACCGAGGGCATCGAGTCGCTGCGGCTCAACACCGCGATCGCCGACATGATGGTGTTCGTCAACGAGGCGACCAAGGCCACCACGCTGCCCAAGGCCTGGTTCGAGAGCTTCGTGAAGGTGCTGTCGCCCTTCGCGCCCCACGTCGCCGAGGAGCTGTGGCATCGCCTCGGGCACACCGAGTCGCTGGCCTACGCGCCGTGGCCGGTCTTCGACGAGGCCAAGCTCAAGCGCGACACGCTGACGATCGCGGTGCAGGTCGCCGGCAAGCTGCGCGGCACCATCGAGGTCGCGGCCGACGCCGCCGAGGCCGACGTGCTGGCCGCGGCCAAGCTCGAGCCCAAGGTCGCCGAATTCATCGCCGGCAAGGCCATCAAGCGCGAGGTCTACGTGAAGGGTCGCCTGGTCAACCTGGTCGTGTAGGCTGCGCGCATGGTGCGCCGTGACGACGCCGATGATCCCGAGCTGGGAACGGATGCGTCTTGCTGCGCTTCTCCTACGGGTGCAAGTCCCGTCCCGGTAGGCGTCGGAGCGCCGGGTAGCAGGCCGCCGGA
>Ga0105048_10007799_pt1 | contig 17178 bp, 9 predicted proteins | sample MAT05_FD_78382 | JGI IMG/M metagenome (GOLD analysis project Ga0105048, IMG submission 78382) | Freshwater microbial communities from Lake Fryxell liftoff mats and glacier meltwater in Antarctica - MAT-05 | ecosystem: Environmental > Aquatic > Freshwater > Ice > Liftoff microbial mat | place...
AAAATTTCACTTCCAAACTGCCGTGGGCGTTTTCTGCTTTATAGGATTCACCGCCTGCTTCTATTTTATTTTTCTTAAAATCTACTTTTCCCGCTTGCACGAAACACAGGCAAGCCGTACGTTTATTGTATGCAGGGAAAACACCTCCCGAAGGAAATTCAGCAAGCTATCTGTTTCGTTGTTATTGCTCATTTGCTGATGGGCGTTTTAAACCAGTGCTTCGAAATGACCTTATCTGTAACCAATGTGAAAAACAAATAAAGAAAAGGCTAAAAGTATAAATTTTTAGATAAGGGTACCAAACCAACTTTTTAGGCTTAGTAAAAGCACCTTGCTATTGTCTTATATTATCTTATCTGCTAAATACCAACAAACGCTTCGAAGTTTTCTGGAGAAATCAATTGGGTTTCACTGCCCGGATAGGCTTCGAGGAAGGCTTTGGGGAAACGCGGCGTTTTTTTGGTTGACCATTTGAACTCGAAGGCATATAATTTCCCATTCGCATCTTCTACATAGTCAATTTCTTGTTGGGTCGTGGTACGCCAGAAATAGTTATTACAAAAATAGTCGGTATAAGCATTGCGCTTAATGCGTTCGGCAAGCAGAAAATTTTCCCAGAGCGCACCGGTATCGTTGCGTAAGGCCAATGGAGAAAAGTTTTTCAGGATTGAGTTGCGGATACCATTATCATAAAAATAAATTTTGCGCCCCTTTTTGATCTCGTTACGAGCGTTGCGACTTAGCGAGGGTAAGCGAAACAGCACAAAGGACTGCTCCAACAAATCAGTGTATTTTTCCACCGTAAGCGGGTCGGCCCCGATGAGCTGCGCCACTTCCAAATAACTCACTTCGTTGCCGACCTGAAGTGCCAGGGCTTGTAGTAATTTGACCAATAGTGAAGGTTTTTTGATTTGGTCGAGCGTTAGCAAATCTTTGTACATCAAGCCATCGGTCAGATCATTCAGTATTTTTCGGGCCTGCGCTGGTTCATTTTGTACCACTTCGGGATAATAGCCGTACAGCATCCGATGTTCAAGTAGAGACCGTTCCGCCAAGTAGCCATGTTCCTTGTACATTTCCACAAACGAAAGCGGGTAGAGTGAGAACTCAAACTTTCGTCCGGTGAGGCTCTCTTTGGTCTTAGCAGCAAGATCAAGCGAAGACGAACCAGTAACAAGTAATTGGGTTTTTGGTAAGTGATCCGTAATCAGTTTAAGCATCAGTCCAGCATTGATAAAGCGTTGTGCTTCATCAATTACGACTACTTCATTTTGCCCAATCAGTACTTGCAAGCGCGCCAGCGAAATGTTGTTCAGTAAGGCGCGCACTTCTGGGTCATCACCAGTTAGCCATAGAGTCTTGAGATCAAGACTTTGGGTGATTTGGCGCATTAAAGTAGTTTTGCCCACCTGTCGCGGGCCAATAATAATAATGGCTTTTTGTTTACCCAGCCAAGGGCGGATGTTTTGTTCCTGAATACGTTGAATCATATACAATATGAATTTCAGGCAAAAATAATCAATTTTTCGGATTTAAATCCGAAAAATTAGCCAAATTTTCGGATTGATGTTTTTTGTTGAATTTGGAAGGAAAAAATAATATTAAATAGCGGGAAAAGGAGCATCAATATTTCAATATGCCCAGCATCCGCAAATTACCCCACTTTTAACCTCCTAAAATCGGAGGGTGTTCAGAAATGTGTGGCACACCTCTCAGGGTGAACGAAAAGTCATAATCGTAAAATATTTAGACTTTGGACACCCCCCCAGGGCAGACGCATGAACACGGAGCGGTTATTGCTCACTAAGTCCGTATGTTTGTTGGAAAAACGGCATGGTTGAAATAGAAAATTCGTTAGGCAGTCTATTGGGTCATTTAAACGAGCTGCCCGAACCCCGACAACAGTCAAAAATTGATTATCCATTAGACGAAATATTGTTGTTAACGATCAGTGCTGTAGTGAGCGGCTGTTCAGAATGGCAAGAAATTGTGGATTTTGGGGAGGACAAATTGAGTTAGCTTCGCAAATATCGCCCCTTTTCCAATAGTATACCGTCACATGACACACTGAACCGAGTGGTATCACTGATTGACCCTGAAGCATTTGAAAAGATGTTCGTCAACTGGATTCTGCTTTTTTTAACTTTTTATGAACATTCTTTGGCGACATGGCCAACGGTTATGTCCAAAGTCTAAAGGATTTGGTTATTCGAGCGCTCAAGCCTGGCCACTCAAATAAACAATTCCCCAATAAATCATCATTTCCGAGCTTCCGTGATCTTCTCGTATGCCTCATTGATTTGCTGAAACTTTTCCTTGGCATGGCGGATCGCCTCCGTTGAAACCCCTTTACTGGACATTTTATCCGGATGCCACTGCATGGCCAAAGCGCGGTATTTTTTCTTGATCGTATCGAGGCTGTCCGTCGTTTCTGCACCAAGAATGGCATAGTGCGGGTCGAGCGGATTCCAGCGCGGTTGTTGCTGTTGTCCACCGTTGGTGCGGGTATGATAAAAACGAGCCTTCACCCGCTCATATTGGAGCCGACCGACATGGAAAAGCCCGGCAGCACGGAGCAACATTTCTTCTTCTCTGGGATGCAGCCCACCATCCGCCGCCGCAGTGGCAAACAGCAAATCGAGCATGTTCAGCACATGATGTCGGTCGCGGCCAAAACCTTCATAGAAAGCTCGGGCGTATTGGTCAAAAGTATCCGTGGATTCTTTGGCGTTCTTCCAGATTTTAACGGCTTGCAAGCGACCTCGTTCGTTCATCCGAAACTGGTGACGCATCAGATTTTCCATGTGCGACACTTCGCGTTCGTTGATGGGGCCATCTGCTTTGGCTATTTTTGCGCAAAGCCGGAACACGTGAAAGACAAACTCCCCCTGCCGCCGCTGATACGCCTTGAATTCGCTGTCGGAGGTTTTATCTTCCTTAGGTTGGTCAAAAAAATAATGCCCCAGCCAAGACCCCACGAAAAAGCCAATCAGTCCACCAAAGGGCAAGCCCAAGAGGTCGAACAGAAAGATGCCAAGGATGCCGCAGATTATTTTGCCTTTGATTTCCACTGTGATGGGTGTGGGAATTCTGCACAACAGAATTCAGGCGGCAAAGTTATCGAAGGGATGGGAACTGTGCGCCAGAATGTGGGCATTTGGGTTTTAACACTGTGATATTCTGTTTCGTGCGGGGCAGTATCGCTTACAAAAATTACTCACCCATTAACCTTTTCCACCCCTACAAAATCAAAGCGCTCTACATCAAACAGCCCCCGATCCGTCATCTTCAACTTCGGAATCACGGGCAACGCTAAAAACGAAAGCGACATAAACGGTGCCCTTAATACACAACCTAGTTCCGCTTTCACCCAGCCATCAAGCCGGGAATATTCTTCGGCCAACTGCCATCCATCCCTTTGACTCATCAGCCCCGCAATAGGCAGCGGAAGCACCCGGGTATCGCCAGCACCATTGGTTGCGGCAATTCCGCCTTTGGCATGGATAACGGCGTTTATCGCCTCCGCCAGTGCTTCATCGGAAGTGCCTACTGCTACGATGTTGTGGGAATCATGGGCTACGCTACTGGCCAAGGCGCCACAGCTCAAGCCAAAACCCCGAACAAATGCTAAGGCTGGTTTGGCATCGGGTGCATATCGGTTCAAAACTGCGATATAAAGCAGATCCTGGTCTACATCTGGCATATACTGTCCGTTGCGTATTTCGCTAACTGAGCCTTCTGTTTCGCCGGTTATGATTTCCCCGTCGAATACTTTTATGACGCGAAGCTTTGGAAACTGAGCCACACTTTTGCTTTGCAACAATTGAAAATCAGTCGCTTTTCGAGGCTCTACCAAAAACTGATTGGGGGCTTCCACAGGCAGCCTAGAAAGCAAAGTCTCCCCATTTTCGGCAACTTTTTCCCCATCAATCCAGGTCTCCAGAACACGAAATTCCTGCAAATCAGCCACCAGCACAAAATCAGCCGGATCGCCCTCGCGCAATTGCCCAACGGGTAAGCGGTAATGCTCTACAGGATTAATACAAGCAGCTCGCAGGGTGTCAAACAAATCACAACCATGTGCTATGGCGCGTAAAACCAATTGATTGACATGGCCTTTTACGAGGTCGTCAGGATGTTTATCGTCTGAGCAGAACATGACCTGCGTTGGGAACTCATTGAGTAAAGGCCAAAGTGCCTCAAAATTCCGTGCCGCACTGCCTTCCCGGATGAGGATCTTTACGCCAAGTTGGGCTTTTTCCAGGCCTTCCTCGTAGGAAAAGCACTCGTGGTCGGTCGTGATTCCAGCCGCGAAATAGCGTCGAGCATCAGCTCCACGAAGCCCGGGAGCATGTCCGTCTATGGGTTTGCCAAGGCGTTTTGCAGCAGCTATTTTGGCCAACACTTCAGGGTCAGCATGGAGTACGCCGGGGAAATTCATCATTTCCGACAGGTATCCGATGGCAGGATTTTGAAGCAGTTTTTCAACATCAGCAGCATAAAGTATTGCACCAGCAGTCTCGAAGGAAGTAGCTGGAACGCAGGAGGGTGCGCCAAAGCAAAATTTCAAGGGCGAACGTGCGGCATCGTCCAGCATGAACGCAACACCCTCATTACCAAGTACATTGGCGATTTCGTGTGGATCAGATACCGTGGCCACCGTACCGTGCACTACTGCCATTCTGGCGAATTCTGTAGGTGGCAACATGCTGCTCTCGATATGGACATGCGCATCTACGAAGCCAGGCAGTAGGTAGCTGGCGTTTTCTGCTGCGCTGGCAATTTCTCGTATTTGGCGTATTCGCCCGTTTTCCAGCGTGATTTCGGCTGGATAAATGCGGCGTTGGTGGAGGTCGACGAGGTTTGCTGAAAGGGTCATTTTAAGTGGGTATTAGTTGAAGATAATCATATTGGTGCCGCGTTCCTTACCAATCAATCTCCAACCCATCATAAGCCAGTCGCACATTAGCAGGCAAGGTAGGATTTACCGCTGCTGCCCGACCCATTTGGTGACTAATGTGCATGAGCCAGGCCTTTTTGGGGGCAATTTTTTCTACAAAAGCCAGGCTTTCTTCCAAGTTCATGTGTGTAGGGTGTTCCAAGAGGTGCAAGGCGGTAAGCACCAGGTATTCAACCCCTTCCAGTTTTTTCATTTCCGTTTCTGAAATGGTTTTCACATCGGTCAAATACGCCAAATCGCCAATGCGGAAACCCAAAATGGGTAGTCGTCCGTGCATCACTTCGAGTGATTGGACGGTGATACTACCAAATTGCAGGCACGAGTCTTTGTCAATCGGTACCAATTCGATGCGTGGAAGCCCAGGGATGTGTTCTGTAAAAACATACTCGAATCGTCGTCGTACTTCGGTAGCGACTCGGGGTAAGGTGTATACCGTCATCGCCTCGCCTGAACGGTGATTGAATGGGCGAATATCGTCTAGCCCGATCACGTGATCGTTGTGTTCATGCGTAAGTAGAATAGCATCCAGATGCTTTACCTGGTTAAGGAGCATCTGTTGACGGAAATCCGGGCCAGCGTCAATGAGTATATTGGTGCGACCATCAGTTACCAGCGCCGCAGAGCGAAGGCGATTGTCCAACGGATCTTTTGAAGTACACACTGCGCAATCGCAGCCGATTACGGGAACGCCTTGCGAAGTACCAGTGCCAAGCAGTATAATTTTCACAGCAACAAAGGTAAAATGGTTGTTGAGGTTTTAGGTGGCTTATTCAGCTGCAAAACCTTCAAAGTTTTAGAGCCTTAAATGAACAATCATAAGCCGCGACCCATTCACCGCAATCGTTGTTGTAATTTTGCCGCGTCATGCAATACCTACTTAGCGTAAAATCCTCTACTATTACCCACCAAGGCCAAAGCAGCGGTGGGCCAAATTGGTTATTTATCCTGCTTTTTGTGTTTCTCGCTGCTTGTGCACGGCAGGGTGCTCCTACGGGCGGACTTAAAGATATGGAGCCACCAGCAATTGATACCCTTGCAAGTACCCCCAATTTTTCTACCCGTTTTGATCGAAAGCGCATCGAATTAAAATTTGATGAATGGGTGGTGCTTGCTGAAGCGGCCACGCAGGTGGTGGTGTCGCCCCCGCTGGCCAAGCGCCCTGAGATCGTGTTGAAAGGCAAAACTGTAATGGTTAATTTTGACGAAAATGAAGTGCTACGCCCCAATACTACTTACACTATAAATTTTGGTACAGCCGTAAAAGACCTCCATGAAGGCAATCCAGCCAAAGACTTGCGTTTCGTTTTTTCTACTGGCGATTTTATTGACAGTCTTCAATTTAAAGGGGTGCTGACAGACGCCTTTACGGGCGATCCAGTAGAAAATATATCGGTGATGCTCTACGAAAACCTTGCCGACAGTGCAGTACGAAAGGAGCGGCCCTATTATTTTTCCAGAACAGATAAGGCGGGCCAATACGAATTTAAAAATCTACGGTCAGGGACTTTTCGGGTAGTGGCCATTGAAGATGGTGACCTAAATCTTAAATGGGATGGTGATAATGAACGCATAGCTTTTCGCGATTCAGTGCTATTGGTGAACGATTCGCTTCGAGGCTCAGTAAATCTCAAACTTTTCAAAAATAGCCCCAAATTCCGCTTGGTGGGGCAAAATGCAAATCGTTATGGTCTGGTGAAATTGGGTTTCAACCGAAGCCTCAGCGCTTTTGAAACAAAAACCATTGCCCCGGAGGGGCTGATAAGCTGGCTCGAACGAACCCCAGACTCCTTGCTTTTCTGGTACGATTTGCCCACCGTGGATACGGCTTGGATCTTGCTTTTTTCAAGCTCTGAATTGCAAAATCAGGATTCAACTTTCCAGACCTCTTCGAAGTTTGATACCATTCAAGTCAGAAAGATATTGCGCAGCGAATTCCTTAAAAATCACAAAATTGCCTTTGGCGATATTGTTTTGCCACCGCCAATTAATGCAGCCCGGGGCAAATCTTTGGGTGTCCCGCTCAAACCTAAAGCACCCCAAGCCATTAAAACGATAGTCCAATCCCCAACAAAATCGGCCAATTTGCCCTTCAATGTGCCCATTGCCGCGTTTGACACTTCTCGCTGGTTGCTTACAGTAGATACTATCCGCTCTACAGCGTTCAGTGTCGTGCCAGATTCTGCCAGTCCGCGGCGACTTGACTTTTCGCTGGATTGGAAAAAAGGAAAAACCTACACGCTCCTTTGGCTACCTGGCGCCCTAACTGATTTTTGGGGAACGCAGAATGCAGATACGATGAGCCGTATCTTCAATGTATTGTCTGATAAACAAATCGGCACCTTGTCTTTGACCTTAGAAAAACTTAGTCCTGGCAAAAGCTACGCGTTTCAATTGCTGAACGGGGATGCCTTGGAAGAGGAAAGACTGTTTACCGCAGAAACGGACACTACAAAGTTTGTTTTCAAGCACTTGCAAGTGGCAACATACACTGCCCGATTGGTTGAAGATCTCAATGGGAATGGCCGCTGGGATTCAGGAGATTTCAAGACGAAACGGCAACCTGAGCTTATTTTTACCAAAAAGCTTGACGCAATTCGGGCAAATTGGGATCTGGAAGTGCGTTTCAGCACCGAGCGGATCAATGAGAAAAAACGGAAACAGTGACTACGAGCGCATAATTATTTCACACACGCACCTACTTGGCTACAACCTTCACTTTAATCGGTTTGGTATAATACTCCCCCGTGCTTTCCACGAAATAATCGGCAATTTCAGATTTCTCCATTCGCTTGCGCACCAAGTACAAAGACCAGTCGCCGGGGCCAAGATTTGCTATTTTTGCAGCAGGTAACTCGATGAGCGGCTCGTTTAAAGTTGTACTTACTTCCATCGGAACCGTTTTCCCTTCCTTGGTGTCTTCCCAGATAAAAACGAGCGTCTCGTTTTTGCTCAAAGGCTTGCCTAGCCAATGGAGATTTGCTGAGGTTTTGATGGAAAGAACCTTGGGTTCAAAGAAAAATGAATCAACAGCAGGTAGATTTAATTTGAATTGTCCCAGCACTCCATTTTTGTTTTTCCAACCAAAAACCTGCTCCTGCGCGTATTTCGCAGCATATTCGGTCGAATAGGTGATGCCTCGTACGGACAAAACCTTCATCTCCGTTGACTGAAAACGGATACCTCCCGGCATTTCAATGACTCTCTTGGTGGTGCCGTCATAGAGTGTGGCTTCTGCCTTCACTTTTTGGCTAACTGCGTCAAAACGTACATAACAGTTTAAGATGCCTTTTGGGGCTGGAGCAGGGGCCTGGCAATGCCAAAATGCCAATGTTGTCAGAATTGAAAAAAAGATGTGCTTCATATACTTGTCTGAATATCTTTGCCGCTTGTCGGGCAAAACATAGGAGTTAGTGGAAGAAATAGAGGGCGCAAATTTCAGCATATAAAGTCGAAATCTCAACTTCTTTCACGAACCGGGGCGTATCATTCACCCGCCCAGAATTGACATTCACACATTCGGTAAATTTTGTTAAACGAACTGGGGTTATTTTCGACCTTGATAAATGCCTCTTGATGGGAAGCGTATTAATTACAGACGAGTGCCACCCGATTTTGAAAGAAGGGCTGGAACAATTGGGCTGGCGGTGTGATTTCTTACCAGAGATAACTCCAGAAGAAACTCGGGCAAGGATCAGTGCATACGAAGGATTGGTCATCAACAGCAAGATTTTGGTGAATGAGGACTTTTTAAACGCAGCGGTTAAATTGCGTTTTGTGGCACGCCTCGGTTCTGGGATGGAAATTGTGGATCGAGAATATGCAGCCCTTCGGGGCGTAAAGGTGTGGAGCAGCCCGGAAGGAAACCGAAATGCGGTAGCAGAACAAGCCTTGGGGATGTTGCTGACATTAGCAAACAACCTCCTTCGCGCGGATCGAGAAGTGCGACAAAATATTTGGAGAAGAGAGGCCAATCGAGGCTGGGAAATAAAAGGAAAAGTACTCGGGATTGTGGGTTTTGGGCATACAGGCAGTCAGTTTGCCCGAAAATTAGCAGGAATGGACATGGGGGTTTTAGCTTACGACAAATACAAACCTAAGGGTTTTGCAGGGCAAATGTCATGGGTGCAAGAAGTAAATTTGGCGGAGATACAGGAACGTTCAGACATCATTAGTTTACATTTGCCGCTGACAGCGGAGACACGGCATTTTATGGATGCCAAGTTTATTCAGCACTGTAAACAAGGCTTTGTACTGATTAATACTGCTCGCGGGCATTGTGTGTGCACCTCGGATTTGGTGGAGGCCTTAAAATCAGGGCAAATGGGTGGGGCTTGCCTGGATGTTTTTGAGCAGGAGAAACCCCAAAACTTTACAGAAAATGAAAAAGCACTTTACGGACAATTGCATTTGCTTGAAAATGTAGTTCTTTCGCCCCACATTGCGGGGTGGACCCGGGAATCAAAGAAGCTTTTGGCAGAAGTTCTTTTAGAAAAAATAGCATTATCAATGGTTTAAGGGGTTTGATGGTTCGAAGAATGGATGGTTTTGGGCTCATCCCAAACTTGCAAATCTGTGAACCCGCAAACTTTTAATCATGTCAAACTTTAATAAGTAAATTTTTCAATCTCTGTTCTATGGTACGTTCATTACTACTAATACTTGGGATGCTCCTGCTCGGTGCCGACATTGTATTGGCGCAGTCAACAGTGTTGACTGGCAATATAAGCGATGGCAAAGATGGGCTGATAGGAGCGACCGTAAAAGTGTCGAAAGGCACAGATTTTATTCGTGGCGCTGTCACGGATTACAACGGCGACTATCGAATTCAACTTGACCCAGGCGGCTATAATGTAGAATTTTCCTACACAGGTTACCAGGCACAGCGCATCACGGGGGTGCAAGTACTGTTGGGCAAGATCACGACTCAAGACGTGACGATGTCTAATTCTAATGTGCTCAATGAAATTGAAATCGTTGGCTATAGAGTCCCCTTGATTGAGCAGGACCAGACTTCCAGCGGTCAAACACTAACCTCTGACCAGATTAAAAATCTGCCAACGCGTAACCTCAACACGATCGTAGCTACCACAGTTGGCGCCTCCTCCATTGACGGAGGGGAGGTAAACATTAAAGGCGCACGATCCAATGGTACCGATACCTATATTGATGGTATTCGAGTTTCTGGTGGTGTGCCACCAGTGCAAGATTTGGAGCAGTTGCAGATCATTACCAGTGGTTTGGGTGCTGAAATCGGGGACGCGATAGGTGGTATCATTAATGCTACGACCAAGGGGCCTGCGGGCGAATTCCATGGTGGTATCGACATAGAAAACTCAAAAGGACTAGATGCTTTTGGTTATTTGTTGGCTACCGCTAACATCAGCGGCCCAATCATCAAGAAAAAATTGGCTGATGGCAAAAGCCGCACCCTGTTAGGCTTTCGTTTTTCGGGCCAGTACGTAACCCGTGATGAGGATGATCCAGCCGCATCGCCGATTTACAGGGCAAAAGAGAGTGTGCTCAGAGACCTCGAAGCGCACCCTATGCGTCGATTGGGGTCAAACTTTATTACCTCCGCTCAAACGCTCACCAATAAAGATGTGGATCAGATAGCTGCACGACCTTATCAAGGAGCCTCCAATCTTGACATCAACGGTAAAATAGACCTGCGCCTTACCTCAAATATTGATGTGAGCTTAACCGGAACTTTCTCTGATGGACGTGATTTGGTAGACGGTGGTATCGAAGATGGATTTGGCGGAACGCCTACCTGGTTTCTTTTAAATGCACAGAATAACCCCACGGAATACAGAAATACTTATCGGGGTAATTTCCGTTTCAGACATCGCCTTGGCAGTGCAGAATCTGGAAAAGATGCTTCAAGCAGCAAACGTGTTTCCATTAGCAATGCCAACTACGTGCTACAGTTTGCTTACGAACGCAATACATTCGAAACTTACGATAAACGCCACAAAGACAGGCTCTTTGATTATGGTTATATCGGAAAGTTTGAAAGCGAACAAGTTGCAATTGCCGAACCCAACGACAACGGCGAGTGGGTAAATGTAGGCTATACCGATGCTTTTACCAACTATATTCCGGGCAACCAAAATCCAATTCTGGCGGCTTACAATGAGTTTGCGATCCAAGGGGAGGAAAACATTCGCTCCTCTCTGTTCCCTGCTCTTTTGACCTACAACAACATAAATGGTGATTTTTCAGAGGTGTTTGATAATGTTTGGGGCGATATGTATTCTAATATCGGCTTGTCTTACAATCGTTTTGAAAAAAGCGAATCAGATATCGCAACACTCAATGCTAGCGTTAGTTTTGACTTGAAACTAGGTAAGAGCGGCACACACAACCTACAATTTGGCCTGCTCAATGAGCAACGCAATAATCGTTACCATCGTGTAAGCCCGAACGAGCTCTACCTTTTGGCTCGCTTGAATGCAAACAACCATTTCGATGGCCTGGATACGAATATTGTGGTTGGGCAACAGTTTTTTGACCCTCCTGGCGCTGTAATTGACCTGCATCCTTACAAAACGATAGATCTGCCTGAAAACAGGTTTTATCGTGAAATTCGCAACTCAACGGGTATACCACTCAATGAGTGGGTAAATGTAAACGCCCTCACACCTGATCAGTTGAGTCTTTCTATGTTTTCGCCTCGGGAACTGATGGATCAAGGGCTCGTTAACTATTATGGCTATGATTATCTCGGAAACAAAACACAGGATGGTATCACGTTCAACGACTTTTTTACAAGTCGCGCGGAAGACGGCGTTCGTAATTTCCCAATTGCACCCTTACGCCCTTTATATCAGGCGGCTTGGTTGAAAGACAAGTTTACGTTCAATAAAATGATATTCAGCCTTGGTATGCGCATAGAGCGTTTCGACTTGAACACGAAGGTGCTGAATGACCAGTACTCTCTCTATAAAGTAATGGATGCAAAAACCTTTTTTGCAACCGTGCCTACAGGCGAGCAACGCCCAAATACCATCGGCGACGATTTCAAAGTATACACTGCCAGCGAGCAAGATAACTCCATTACTGCTTTTCGCAGTGGTGATACCTGGTACTTCCCTGATGGCCGCCAGGCAAATGATGGTAACGTTATCTTTGGTGGTGGGGTAGTAAACCCTTACCTGCTTAATGTCAATGAAGATGTGACCAATGCCAACTTTGATCCAAGTGGTTCTTTTGATGACTACACCCCGCAGGTGAATTGGCTGCCGCGTTTGGCTTTTTCGTTCCCTATTTCTGAAAAAGCTAACTTCTTTGCGCACTATGATATCATGGTACAGCGTCCGCCTAGTAACTGGGAGGTAACTCCACGCGACTACTTCTACTTCTACCGTACAGGCACAAAAAACAACGCCAATTTGCGTCCTGAGCGTGTGGTAGACTACGAAGTGGGTTTCCAACAGGAATTGAATAAGCGCTCGGCTATCAAATTCTCCGCATACTACCGTGAATTCCGGGATATGATTCAACGCCGCTCGGTACTGTACGTACCGGTTATTGGTAGCTACGAAACTTATGGCAACCTTGATTTTGGTACGGTAAAAGGTTTCACCTGGCAGTACGATCTACGTCGCGTAAAAAATACAGAAGTGCGCATCGCGTATACCTTGCAGTTTGCAGATGGTACAGGTTCTAATGCTGAATCACAAAGTGGCCTTACTACACGGGGCAATATCCGTTACCTGTTTCCACTTAACTTTGATGAGCGTCATAATCTGAGTTCAACGATTGACTATCGTTTTGACTCTGGGAAGTCTTATACTGGCCCAATTGTCAATGGCAAAAAAATCCTTGAAAACTTTGGAATCAACCTGATTGTTACAGCTGCATCTGGTCGACCATACACGTCCAAATTCAAACCAACTCGTTTTAACTCAGCGGGCACTGTAGGTGCAGTCAATGGTAGCCGTTTGCCATGGCGCTTTAATGTTGATTTTCGCATAGACAAGACCTTCCGCCTCAATCCAAAGGCTAAATCGCCGCTGGACGTGAATGTCTATTTCCGTGTTGCTAATTTGCTAAACCGCCAAAACATTGTAGGGGTGTACGGTGCTACTGGCTCACCTACCGATGATGGATTCCTTGCTTTTGCAGATGGTATCGCTACAATTCGCCAGGTAGCAGAAAATGGTTTGGATTCTCAAGCATATCTGGACTCGTATTCTTGGCTGGTGCGTGATCCAAACAACTTTGCACAACCTCGCCGACTTTTTGTTGGAGCTTTTTTGAGCTTCTAAGTCTTTGCGATTAATAACAACTTTGAGATTTGCGACAACTTTATGGTGCGTTGTTGCAAATCTAAAAGCTTAACCTAAACAATATTCAAAAATTAAAAACATAAATACCATGCGTATAAATAGAATTTGGATAATAGCCTTGCTGGCTTTGGGGGCTTTGGGCCTCGAAGCACGGGAGCCGGATGGTCGGAAAGTGGCTCCAAAATCAGCTCAAAAAGCGCAATACCGTGACGTATGCGCTAACTCCGAAAGCTTAATTGATCAAGCCATCAACAACGTTCGTGCCCGTCTTTTGGGTGGTGGCGATTGCTGGTGGAACTTTACAAACGGGCGTTACATCGTTCCAAAAATAGACCCGGCGTCTGGTCAGCCAGAAGTTTCGTCCATTTTTGCAGGAGCTGTTTGGCTAGGTGGAATTGATCCGGGCAATAACCTCAAATTGGCTTGCCAAGATTATCGTAACGATGGCAAAAACGATTTTTGGCCTGGCCCAATCTCTTTGGCTGGTGTCACGGAATCTTTCACTTGTGCGAATTGGGACCGACACTTCAGGGTCACAGGGGTTGAAATTCGCAAACACTTATCGAACCTTGCCAAAGGCAATCTAAATGAGGCTGATATTCCACGCAATATAAAGGCGTGGCCAGCGCAAGGTAATGAGTACTTTTTGTCTGTTTGGGGTTTCGACCTTCCATTCACGCAACAATCGCTTGCCGGTTTCTTTGACAAGAATGGTAATACGATTTATGAACCCTTGGATGGCGACTATCCTTCTATCGATATTCGCGGTTGCCCCTTGGATAAGTATCCGGATGAAATGATCTTCTGGATCTACAACGACAATGGTGGTGGCGCGCCGCACGCCCGTACTACCGGTAAAGAAATTAAGATGGAGGTACAAGTGCAGGCATTTGGCTATGCAACGAATGATGAGCTGAATGACATGACCTTCCAACGGTACAAGCTAATAAACCGTGCCTCAGACCGTATTGACTCGATGTTCTTCGCCATGTGGGTGGATGCTGACCTTGGATGCTCAGATGACGATTACATTGGTTGTGATACCGCTAAAAGCCTGATGTATATTTATAATCTGGATGCGGTAGACGGACAGCCAGGCGCAACTTGTGCAGGTGGAGTACCTACTTACGGCAGCAAGATTCCGCTTTTGGGCGTCGACTACTTCCGTGGCCCTAAAGGTGTTCGTTCTATACCAGACATTAATACTGCTGACCCTAATGACTTCATTGATGAAGAGTTCGAGTTGGGCATGAATTCCTTCATGTACTACAACCGTACGGGTACTGGCCCAGCAGGTCAGTCCGACCCATCGGCCCCGAACGAATATTACAACTATATTACTGGCACTTGGCGCGATGGTACCCCACTCACGTATGGTGCAAGTGGCTATAATCCCGGCAATCCAAACGCAGTACGCGTTCGGTACTGTTTTACAGAGCCACCAAACGACCCTGTCGGCTGGAGTATGTGTTCGGCAAATCTGCCTTTGGCTGACCGTCGTACTTTGCAAGCCTCAGGGCCTTTCACCCTCAAGCCTGGTGCGGTGAATGAGCTAATCATTGGGGTGCCTTGGGTGCCAGATATTGAATATCCTTGCCCGGACATGGAAAATCTTTTCCGTGCCGACAAGCTGGCCCAAGGTCTTTTCGATAGCTGTTTCGACTTGCTTGATGGCCCGGATGCACCAGATGCAGATTGGATTGAATTGAATAGAGAAGTGGTTGTTGTTTTGACAAACAAGCCGTTCCCTGAATCCAATAACTTCGACAAGGAAAATGAAGATTACCAGGAATTGGACTTTCTTGCGCCTGATAAGTTTACAAAAAGTGGAAGACCAGATTCTGTAGATTTAGCTCGGTACAAATTCGAGGGGTATTTGATTTACCAATTGGTGAATGAAAACGTTTCGGGCAAAGATTATAGCAATCCTGAAAAAGGTCGTCTTGTATATCAGGTGGACATCAAAAATGGCGTGAAAAAACTATATAACTGGGAAGAAACTCGCGATCCTACTACCAACCAAAAGGTTTATTACCCGGTACTTCAGGTAGAAGGTCAGGATGTGGGTATTCGCCACACCTTCAGTATTACAGAGGATAAATTTGCCAGTGGCAATGATAAACGTCTGATTAACCACAAGAAGTACTACTTCTCGGTAGTTGCCTATGCATACAATAGCTTTGCTCCACTTGATCCTTTTGCGCAGCCTGTAACCGGGCAACAACGCCCCTTCTTGGTAGGCAGGGGTAATATCGAAATCAAAACTGTAATTCCGCGTCCAGTAGTGGATTTGTCACTCAATACGGTGTACGGAGAAGGGGTAGTCGTCACTCGTTTAGAAGGTGCCGGTGCCGGTGGAAATTTCTTGGATCTGGATGAGGAAACCCGAGATCGTATCGTTGCCAATGGCTTTGACAGCACATTGACTTATACAGCTGGCCGTGGCCCGCTCACGGTTACCGTGTTCAATCCGTTCGAGATAAAAGATGGGGAGTATGAGTTGAAATTTGTGGATGGTAATCTTACGGACACGAAAGTGGACGATACTACCCGTTGGGAACTTCGCAAGCTTCCTGACGGTAATTTGATTGTTGCAGAAAAGACCATAGCAAAACTTAATGAGCAGATCATTTTGCAATACGGCTTCTCTATAAGTATTGCTCAAACGGGCGAACCAGGGCAAAAGTTAAACGATCGAAACGGTGGCATCGGCGCTGAAGTTGAGTATGCCAATCCCAATGATGCTTGGCTCTTTGGGTGGTCAGATGATTTGTTTAACAATCCATTTTTCAATTTCGTGAAAACTGGACCGCTGGAAGCTGATGAATTCCTCGACCCCAAGCAAGGTTTGAGTACCCTCGGCAATGGCTGGTTTGTACCTTATGTTTTAGCGGATTGGCGTATCGATGCAACTGCTCTAAACCCAATTACTCCAGCTTGGACCAACCCACTGAACAATGCTGCATTGGGAGATCGTGTGAAGAAACTTGCGGAACTGCCCAACGTTGACATTGTACTTACCAGCGACAAATCCAAATGGAGCCGGTGTGTTGTAATAGAGACGGCATCAGAAGTATTTACCGCTGACACGAGCGTTGTTAAAGTGCAAAATAATAGCATTGGCAACAAAGGCCGTAAGAGTTTTGATACGCGCTATGCCCTTTCTGTGGGTAAAAACGATAGTAATAATGATGGCTTACCGGATCCGGATGGAGAATTGAATCCAAATACGCCTCCGGCAAGCCAAGGCATTCCTGCTGCTTTCCAAGGTCAGCCTGTATATGGTATGGGCTGGTTCCCAGGCTACGCCATTGACGTAGAAACTGGTCGCAGACTCAACATCTTCTTTGGTGAAAACTCAGGTTATTCTTCAGCGCTCAATCCAAACTTCACGGGCCGTGACATGCTTTGGAACCCAACGGATCAGTTTACCGATCCAGATCTACCGGGTTACTGGGGTGGTGCTGTTTTGGGGGGTAATCACTGGATTTATGTCATGAATACGAATTACGACTCTTGCACAGCACTTCGCAAGCGTATTACGCCAGAGTTCGGTGCATTGGCACTTAAAGTGCAGCCGGTGAGTAGAATCGCATGGGCTGGTATGCTTCAGTTGGCTTCAGGCTTTAAGATGAAATCGCTCAGCGAAGGGCTCATTCCAAACGATACCCGGATTAAGCTTCGGGTAGACAATGCATACCAGACCTGGTTCGACGATTCCAATGGGAACAAAAAAACGGGCCACCCGAAATACTTGTTCAAAATTGAAGGTCGTGAACCATCAAAATTGACTGAAGTAGCTGTTGAGAATGCACTTGACTCTGTTAAAATGGTGCCGAATCCGTACTACGGTTTTTCGGAGTATGAGTCTTCGCAGTTCACCAACACGGTTAAGATTACCAATTTGCCAGGCAAGTGTACCGTGAC
>Ga0105048_10007800_pt1 | contig 17177 bp, 17 predicted proteins | sample MAT05_FD_78382 | JGI IMG/M metagenome (GOLD analysis project Ga0105048, IMG submission 78382) | Freshwater microbial communities from Lake Fryxell liftoff mats and glacier meltwater in Antarctica - MAT-05 | ecosystem: Environmental > Aquatic > Freshwater > Ice > Liftoff microbial mat | place...
AGCATCTCGAACTGGCTGACGCCGGTGGCGACGATGATATTGGCGCTGCCGTTTTTCGCGATGGCCTCACGGATGAGGGTCGCGCCCTGCTCGGCCGCGCGCCGGCCCATTTCGATTTTGTCCTCAACGGTGGAAACATTCATGCCGCTATTAAAGCGGCAATTGAAAAAGACTCAGTCGTTTTTAGACAGGATGAATAGGATCAACAGGATGCGGTAGATTTTCATCTTGACTGACATCGCGGCCAGCAGCGCCACGATGTCAGCGCCATGCGCCGCCAATAGGGTTTGCGCCGATTTTGTCATCCAGGATGGCCACTTGTTGGCGACCATTTGTCGGCCTTGTAGAAGCGTTCGAACAGGCGCGCCTGATTTTCATCGGCAATGCCAATGCCGTTGTCGGCGATACTGAATTCGATATGGCCGTGATGCTCGTGCAGACTGATGCACACGCGGCCGTCTTGGGGCGTAAATTTGATGGCGTTATGCAGCAGGTTGACCCACACCTGGCTGAGTAAATCCTCGTCAGCACAAATGTTCAGCTCGTCGGCCGTCACTTCCATGTCGATGTTTTTGGCCGTCCACTGCCGCTCACATACCAGCACCAGCTTGCGAATCTGGCGGTCCAGCCGGTAGGGCTGCGGCTCAAAGCGCATGGTGTCGGACTCCAGCGCCGCCAGGGCCAGCAGGTTGTCGCTGAGCTTGGACAGGCGCATGCTTTCGGTCTGGATGATGCCGAGGTAGCGGTCGCGATCCTGCGCGCTCAATTGGTCATTTTGCAACGCGCGTGCAAAGCCGCGAATCGAGGTCAGCGGCGATTGAATCTCGTGCGACACATTGGAAATGAACTCCTGGCGCAGGGCCTCCACCTGGTTCAACTCCTGAGCCATGTCGTTGATGCCCTTAAACAGCTTGTTGATGGGGTCGTCCTCGCGGCGCATATCGCCGACACGCGGATGCTGGGTGGTGTCCCTTTAATGAGGCACGACGGTTTTGCCACTTGCAAAGCGCTTGTTTTCCAGTGCTTGCTAAAGCAGAAAATGGCCGTGCCTCATTAAAGGGACGCCACCGTAAATCGACCTCAACCGCGGTTGAGGTCGATGGGTAGAGACGGGGCCACCGGCCCGACTCTACGAGTTCAATAATCACCGCCCTTTTGTTTCTGGAGATGCAATCATTGCCTGCTGCCGATCGCCGGTTTCCTGCTTCAAACGCGCTCTAAATGCCGTGGATACGTGGCCGGACACGTCGGCAAACCCATGGACACGTTCCACCTCAACCGCGGTTGAGGTGGCGCAAAATCGACGTGTTCATCGGAAAATAGCGTTATCCAACGCATCCACGCGTCTATGCATCCAAGGAAGTGGGCCGGCCAGGGGCACCCGAGGAGGCGGAAAGAGTTGTTGGTGGTTAGTTGCTGGTTGCTAGTCCACGGGTCATGCATATTGCTCGCTTATGACCAGCAACCAGCAACTAACCACCAGCCACCAGCCTTACACTCCACCCATGCCTCATCGAGCCAGCCGCCACCTACCCGAACGCCAAGCTCACCCACTGTTTCGCAAGCACCTGGCCTTGCGCGGCATCGGCATTGGCATGAACGAGGCCAGCCGCAAATACGATGTGCCACAGCCGACCATCTCGCGCTGGGCCAAGGCCGGCTGGATCAGCATCATGGGCAAAGACCCTGGCTATGTGCAGAACCGCCGGCTGTGGATCGACGAGGGTGAGGTGGCCTATTGCGCCGAGGTGTATCACCTGAAGCAGGCGGGTGGGCGCAAGCAGGGCCGCAAGCTGTTTGCGGGGGATGGGACGCCGTTTGAGCCGGTGTTGCCGGCGGAGAAACGCACCAGCCACCGGCCGAGGGCAACTTAACGGTTACGCACCAGAAATCGTGCACGTCAAACGTGTCACGTGCACGATCTTTCAGCCCAGGTCAATTGCAATTTGAATCACAGACGTTGTTCATCAATACACTCATTTATACTTTCATTTATGCATAAAAAAGTAGAAACAAAAGGCAGAGTAAAGATACGAGAACGTGAGCGACCAATCAAGAAGACGAGGCGTCTTTCTTCTTCTTGCGGCCCGTGCGCGGGGCCGGCGTTGAAGCGCGGCCGATGTCTTTGGGATCCATCCCAGGGCCTTCCTCGGCAAACAGCTCCAGAAAGGCGCGCAACACCGAGCTGAGGGTCCAGCCGTTTTGCTTGGCCTTCTCTTGCGCGCGTGCGTGCAGCTCCGGATCCACCCGAATTTGCACCAGCTTTTCTTTTTTTCGGGGTGGGCGCTTTTCGGATGGGGAAGGGTTGGATGACATAGTTTAAGGCTTCCTTGATGCAGTCTAGCACGGAACACCTGTGCTGTAATGACGTGTATTGACGCTTAACTCGATTTCAAACTTGCCGGCGCGATTTTGCCGCAAAAGCAGTAATTGTGTCATTACATATCATGACGGCTAGTCCTATATCGATTCATCTTGTGTAATTGTGCCATTACGTGTAATTACGCCAAAGTGACAAAACTGCTTTTTGAGGAATTGTGTAATTACACGTAATTACATCCGATTGTTAATTCAATCCCTTTGATGTAATTACGTGTAATTACACTTGGTTGGTTTCTCTCGATTTAACAGGTGTGTCATTACACGTAATTACGCTTAACTGATAAGACAGCTTGCCGGCATGGGTCAGCTGCGGAATAGGGTCTTTGGGCGTCTCGTCAATGCCACGAACACATTGTCCTGGGCGTGCTTAAAGGAAGGGCGTTTTGCATTTGCTTCTGTCTGGCCACAGATCGGTGCGCTTCCAGTCCTTTGACAAACTGATCTGCGCTGAATGTGGCCGTGCCAGGGATGTCGCCTGGTGTGGGTTTGCCCGTCTTGTTTGCCCCTTTCATGTGCCTACGTCTTTATCTCATTCTGATTGACACCGCAAGTCGGGTTGCTGGCTGGATTGTTTCAGACAGGTTGGCCACCACCATGGCAGATAGATGTTGGGTGGCCGGATCTCGCAGGTAATCGTGGCTGGTGTGATCAGTGCGATGTTGCCGACCCCGACCAGGGTTGGATCACTGGTCGGGGTCGGCACGTGAATTGCAAAATTGGCAGAGTCGCCGCTGACAATGTTTCCGCCGACGAAAGTGCGTCCTTCAACGTCTGAATGGGTCGAGAGATCATCGAGCGTGATGAGATCGTATTGCGCCATCGCCGCCAGGGTGCCGTTAATGGCCTCACTGCAAGTCGCAGTCGTGACCAAGCCGTTTTGTGATGGGCCGGCCTGTGTCGGCTGAGCGTGCGCGCCCGATACGGCCATGATTGAAGGAAATTCCAGTGGCATGAAACCTAAAATCCAGGAGTAACCCTCGTCTCAATGAATTGGGTCAGGTGGCAGGAAAACAAAAACAGCACCTAATAGGTGCTGTTTTCTAAAATCGCGGCACAGATGGCTAAGCAGCTATTTTTTGGGCGTTGAAATATCTTTGGTTGCCTTGTCGACCGCGGCATCGATGTTGTCCTTCAGCGCATCCCACTTGGAACTGATCGAGGTGTTAAATTCACCCCAGTTCTTCTCAGCCTCTTCGCGGTTGTAGCCGTAACGTTCCTGCATCGCGCCCAAGAGTTTGTCCTTGTCGCCATCGGCGCGGGTTAGGTCATCATCAGTGAGCTTGCCAAAGAATTGCTTCACATCGCCTTTGACCTGCTGCCACTTGCCCTTCATTACATTGTCGTTCATATTGATCTCCTTTTGATCTCCTCGAATGAGTTGAATGTCTCCTGCTGATCACTTGTCCGAGGATTGTGCCGTTTTGGCTCGTCTTCTGCTATCGGCTGATGGCGATTTCCGGCCCAGATAAGCCCCTTGAAAGTTGTAGGAATTCGCTGACAGCCATCGTTGGTGGCGGGCCGCGCTTGGGAATTAAAGGATCAAGACGGATCTGATCCTGAATATCTTTTAAATCCGTGTCATCCGCGTGCTAATCCCAAATTTCGGCTCAATGAACTTTTGAAGGCTTACTTAAGCGATAACACGACTGACGCGCTGGCGTAGCAGCGGCTGGCCAATCGCCTTCACATCTATTTTGCTTGCGCCAAGAAACGTGATGAAACGCGAAAACCCACCCGCCAATGCTTCTGCAAACGTTTCATCTTTGCCCAGCGCTTCGTTCTCCAACCACAACCCCAGGACGACAAAGGTGTGGGTCGTTCGATCGAGCTTGCTGTCGAACCGCGCCACGAGTTGGTCGTCCCACAAAATCGGCAGGGCGTAGTAGCCGAATTTGCGCTGATGCTCGGGTTTGTAGACTTCCCACACGTAATCGAAACCAAACAACACTTTGGCCCGCCCACGCGCACTGACCTGATCGAGTGGCGCGAGAAACGTGACCTCTTCAGTTGTGGTCGTCGCCAACGGCTTCCACGCCTTCGGTGTGCGCCCCTCGCTCACATCGCGCAGTGCTTTGGTGTCGCTGCTGAGCGCGTAGTGCACGGGTTTCCAGCCTTCAACCTTCACATCGACCAGATCGCCGTCTGCCAGCATGGCTCCAAGCATGTGCTTCGCGGCGCGGTCGGGCTCGCCACGCCGAAACGAATCCTGGGTGCGGTTTAGCCGCGACAGGCCGCTAAAGCTGACTTCTTTTTGGATCAGGAAGCGATCCGTTTCGGCCTCGTCACTTTCGCGAATGAGGTGCGCGGGTGCGACCTGTTCGGTGAGGGCATACACCCGCTCGAAGCGGTCGCGGTGGTGGGTCATCACTTCGCCAACGTGCCACAGGTAGTACAAGGCCAGCGCGCTATCCTTGCGGCCGCGATAACTTTGGGTTCGGGTGCGAGTGGCCATCTCGAAATCGCGGTTGCTCACTTCGCCGCGCTCGCGCAGGATGGCGCGCATTTCTACGATGGCATCGGCGTGGTCGTGAGCCATGCGGCGAATTCGCCCGTCTCCATAGTTGCCGTCGCGTTCACGGCGCATCACCGTGCGCCAGTACGGCAGCTCGTCCATCGGCCGGACGGCCAGCCAGCCACCCCAATCGAAAAATTTGCGCTGCTGGTAGGCCACCGCCTCCCACTGATCGGGCATGTAATCGAGCACCCGGCTGTGCAGCATGATGTCGTGGCTGCGAGCGACGATTTGCAGCGGATCCAGTTGCAAATACTCCATCGCGCGCAAAGCTTGCTCGGTGCCCTGGATGCCGCGCCAACGCCGCCCCGGCCACAAGCCCTGCTTGCCGAGGATGAAGCGCCGCGCTGTTTCGATATCGATCGTCAGCATGAGGATGAATGATTCAGGTCCACGATCTGGTCCTGCAACTGCAAGACCGCGACTTTATCTGAATCATGGATTGCCGCTGCTGCCATGCTAAATGGATTCACCCGCGTATTTTGCCTCCTCATCGCTTTTTTGTTGATTGGGCTGATGAAGCGGGGTGGGTGAGTGAATTGCAGATTTGAACTCTGCTCAAGTGTGTTTCTTGCCGATACCGAGCCGTTACACAGAGCGCAATCTCTTGCGCTCGCTGATGAGAAAGTCGATGAACTCTGGAATCCCGGCCCCGGTTTTGGCCGAGGTCTCGAAGATGCGCATGCCGGGTCGAACGCTTTGAATATTCGTATGCGCCAGCTCGCGATCAAACTCGCACGGCCCGGCCAGATCCATTTTGGTAATGACGGCCACATCGGCCGAGTTAAACATCGGCGGGTATTTCAATGGCTTGTCTTCGCCCTCGGTCACGCTCAGCAACACCACCCGCAGATCCTCGCCCAGGTCGTACCAGGTAGGACACACCAGATTGCCCACGTTCTCGATGAAGAAAAACTCGAGTGTGTTCAAGTCCAGCCCCCAGTCATCCAGGTGTGAGGTCACCATTTGCACTTCAAGATGGCACATGCCGTCGGTGACAATCTGGCGCACCGGCGCGCCGCTGCGGGCCAGGCGTTTGGCGTCGTTGTCGGTTTGCACGTCGCCGACCAGCGCCGCCACCGGGTGTCCGGCCGCGCGCATATCGCGCATCATGCGCTCCAGAAACGCCGTCTTGCCGGTGCCGGGGCTGGAGACAAAATTCAATGCAAGCAACTGGGCCTGTTGAAAACGGCCGCGCAGTCCCACGGCCAGATGATCGTTCTTGCTCAACACGCCCTGTCGAATTTCTATGTATCGAGTTGCCATGTTTGACCTTCACACAATGTCTAAGAGAATCCGCGATACATCAGAACCCAGTTTCATCTGTAATGCGCACTTTCGCAAAATCACAAAATCACAAAATCACACATTCTCCCCCGTCCCCTCGTCCACCTCAATTTCCAGCGATTCGATCTCCAACTCGCGGCCCTGTCGCACGTCGCCGCTGGGTTGGTTGCAAATGGGGCAGCGAAAGCTTTGAATGCTGGGCAGTTCCACCTCTTTCTGGCAGGACGGTGAATCGCAGTAAATGACCACCGGCAACTCGCGTACAACGAGTGTGGAGCCTTCCAAGAGGGTGCCCTGGGTCGCGATGTCGTAGCTAAACAGCAAGGCTCCTTTCACAACGCCGGACAGCGGGCCCAGGCGCAGGAAAACCTGTTTGACGTTGCGCGCCCCCGCATTTGTGGCGGCTTCGGCCGCAGTTTCTACCAGCTGATACGCGATGGACAGTTCATGCATTAATTTTCTGCCCGAAGCGTCTGGCGAAATCCAGCAGCAAGCCCAATGAACGTTGAATGTCGGGGTCGCCCAGCGCTTTTAACAGGCCGCCAATACCGACGGCCCTGGGTGGATTTGCGAGTGTATCACCATCGCTGTCGGCCAACCCAACGACTCAATTATGCGTGGATCGGCCATGCGCGCTTGCAACTGTTCTTGCGGTGTCAATTACGCTACTGTGCGCGCCGCCACACGCGCCGCCACACGCGCCGCCACGATCGCCTGACCCAGTGCCAGACCGCCGTCGTTGGGCGGCACGCGCGAATGGACCAGCACATCGAACCCATGCGCGCGCAACCGTGCCACGGTGCGCCGAAGTAGCAGCAGGTTTTGAAATACCCCGCCACTTAATGCGACCGAGTTGAGTGAGTCTGAAGCGCGCACGTGCAGACACAGCCGCAGCACCAGATCGGCAACTGCATTGTGAAACTTTGCCGCCATGACCGGCATGGCAACCCCAACAAATACATCCCGCGCGATGGCCTGCAGCACCGGCCCTGAGAGGATGCGCAAATTGGAATCCAACTCGAAGGAATAGGCCGCTGGCACAGCTTCATCGGCCAGCGCCTCCAGCTCAATGGCCGCTTGCGCCTCATATGTCGCGAGTTGTTGCACGCCTATGAGCGCTGCAGCTGCATCGAACAAACGCCCCATGCTGCTGGTGGGGATGCAGTTGATGTTGGCGCGCAGTTGCTGGGCCAGCACGCGTCGCTCAGGGTTAGGGCAGGCCACCACACACGGCAGCGCCTCATCCCACGCCAACCCCGCCGCCCACAGATGCGCCAGTGCTGTGCGATATGGCCTCTTGATGGCCGAGTCGCCACCGGGTAACGGCACATAGGCCAGATGCGAAATACGTCGATACGCTGTGTAATCGGCGATGAAAATCTCGCCGCCCCAGATTGCACCATCATCGCCGTAGCCGGTGCCATCGAAGCACACGCCGATGACGGGCCGTGCGCCATCGAGGCCGTGTTCGGCCATGAGCGAAGCGATATGGGCGTGGTGATGTTGCACTTGAACCAATGGCAACTCATATTGCCGCGTAAATTTGCGAGCCCAATCTGTGGAGAGATAGCCCGGATGTTTGTCGCACGCGACGATGCGTGGCTCGACGCGAAACAGGTGTTGCAAGTGATCGCGGACCGCATCAAACGTGGCCAGCGTCTCTAGATTTGCCATATCGCCGATGTGCTGGCTCATGAACGCGTGATCGTCACGGGTCAGACACAGCACGGCCTTGAGCTCACCGCCGGTAGCCAGCACCGATGTTTGGGCCGCGGGCAGCCGCACTGGAAATGGCGCATAGCCGCGCGAACGCCGGATGGGTAACTCGTGTGCCTCAAACGCGCGCACCACCGAGTCGTCGCACGAAATGTGAATGTCGCGGTTGTGCATCAGGAAAACATCGGCGATTCCCGCCAGTGTCGCCAGAGCCTCCTCGTTGTCTTTGACAATCGGCTCATCGCTCAAATTTCCCGACGTCATCACCAGCGGCGGCATGTCCTCCAGCAATAGGTGGTGCAGCGGTGAATAGGGCAACATCACGCCCAGCGTAGGGTTATGGGGCGCGAGCGCGTCTGGAAGGCGAATCGCCGCATCAAGCCGGCGGCGGAGAATGACAATGGGTCTCTCGCGGCCGGTAAGAAGCGTTGCTTCAGCTTCGCTCACCTCGACGTAATCGCGCACAGTTTCCAGATTGCGCACCATGAGCGCGAAAGGTTTGCCGCCGCGGCCCTTGCGTTCGCGCAGCCGTTGGACCGCCGTGGCGTGGGTTGCATCGCAGGCCAAATGAAACCCGCCGATGCCTTTGACGGCCACAATCAGTCCGTCCCGCAATGCCTGTTGCGCACCGCGAATCGCATCGTCGCGAGCGACAAGGGGTTCGGCTTCGCCCAGGTGCTGCAACCACACGTGCGGGCCACACACAGGGCAGGCAATGGGTTGGGCGTGAAAACGACGATTGTCCGGATCGTGATACTCGCGGGCACAGTTTGCGCACAGGGGGAAGGCCGCCATCGTCGTCAGGGGCCGGTCGTAGGGGATGCCCTTGATGATGGTAAAGCGCGGGCCGCAGTGCGTGCAGTTGATAAACGGATAGCGATAACGTGTGTCGCTCTCCGCAAACATTTCACGCAGGCAATCGTCGCAAACGGCAATGTCGGGTGAGATGAGCGTATTGGCACCGGGCTGGGTTGTGCTTTCGACAATACGAAAGCCGGTCTCGCCGAGCGGCACCTGCACCACTATCTGCACCGATTCGAGGTAGGCCAGCGGCGGCGGGTGCGTGGTCAGTTCATATTGAAATTGCGCCAGGGCCTCGGCCGCGCCCTCAATTTCAATAAACGCACCCGCGCTGTTGTTGCCGACAAAGCCAGCCAGCCCATACTGGTGTGCCAGCCCAAACACGAATGGGCGAAAGCCCACGCCTTGCACCACACCCGTAACGGTTAGCCGAAGCCGCGAGTTCATATTAAGCAGATTTTCAGGGCCGATATGAGGTGAAACTCGGCACCGAATGCCGACACAAACAACCCGCCCAGTGCCAGTTCAGCGACCTGTAATCCAGTCTTGCCCAGGGGTCTTGTTTTCATTCGTGGCATTCCTTTTGACTAAGTTAGTGACCAGAAGTAAATGCTACATTTCAAAATGATGCCAACTTGAAGTAGGTCAAAGTAAATAGATTAAGCCGTCATTCCCGCGGAGGCGGGAATCCAGGCCTCCCAGTTACGGTCGCGTCGGGGTTACGCCTGGATTCCCGCCTCCGCGGGAATGACGGGGTTAATCAATGACTTCCCTTGGACGATGCACTCACTTAAGGAATTGACGTTTTGAAATGTGGCTATTACTTTTGAGCACTAACTTAGGGTCAGCGCCTTGATCGTTAAGTATTCATTTGAACCGCAACACACAGCCCTGTGTTGCATCGCGGGTTATAGCAGAAGCCACGTTCAAAGCCGCCTCAAAAAGATTCGCATAGGCAGGTGAGTTGGCAAAAACCTTAGGTTTTTGAAGTTTTCGAACCCATTTCTGCGGCTTCCTATTCCAGCGCATCCAGCAACGCTTTGATGGTGAGATAGACTTCTTCGCGCAATTGATCCTGCTCCTCACGCGAGCCATCGATCAGCAAAAAATCCACCACGGCTTTGGGACCGCGCGCGTTTTTGCTGTTGAACCAACTTTGCACATAGCGGGCGGCACTGCGCACCGGTGGCCCGATCAGCAGTGGCTTAAGTTCAGACGCCAGCGAGGCTGGACCATGTTTGTAGTAGCGCGTGATCATGTAGATGTCGTAGGCATCCTTGGACGCGTGCCGGCCGGCCAGGGCCATCGCCTTCATCGCAAACACAGCTGCAGCACCACTCACCGGGACGTTCAAGGTTTTTTTGCCGACGCGAACTTGAATCTGTTCATGCTGCTTTAAGGCCAGATCGTAGTGGCTGGCCAGCCGGCGCATCTGGGCCCGGTTCAGGCCGATGAGATCAATTTGCACCTGGAAGGTACGCGCGCCGATGGTGATGGGTAGCAGATAACTGTCTGGAAACGGAATCAGATGGTCGTCATCCCACATGCGCGGCCGGCAGCCAATCTGCTCCAGTGCCGCCAGCACCTCATCCCGCGTGACCACGGACATGCGTGGCCCATTGAAGACCAGGTCGAGATCGGCCGACCCGATGTGATCGTTGGTGCGGCCGTATTCCTGAAGTAGAAGATACGGCGCCCATCCGCCGATGAGCACGAAGTAGTCGCTAAACGGCGTCAATGCTTCGAGCACCTGGCTAAGCGCCAGCAGCGAGGCTTGCCGGGTGGAGAGGGTCACTTGTTTGGACGACGCCATGACAAAGTTGTTGGTTGCTAATGGTTAGTCACTCGTGGCGAATCGCTGCTTGTAAAACATCGACTAACAAGCGATGACTAACAACCATTGACTAACCACTAACGACTTAGAAGCCAATGACAGCCTCACGAAACATCTCGGCCTGCTCGCGTCCCCGGCGTGGGTCGGCATAGAGATCGAGATAGATTTGAATAGGGTGGGCGATCCGGCAGCCGTCGGTGCGAGTGGCCCCGGCCAGCAGGGTTTCATCATCAGTGCGAACCAGGGTGATATTGCCGCGCGACGCCGGAACGAGCTTGAGCGTTTTAGCCAGCGTCTTCAACTGGGCGCTGGTTGCCGTCGTGATGATGCTGCTTTCCGCAAAATTGCCCACGGTCGATAAAAAGGCTGCCCCGACAAAACTGGTCAGCGCGTAGCCGATTGCGTTGTTCTCGAAATATTCAGCCACACGCCGGGCACTGTCTTCAGGCGAGTCGGTGGAGAACAACCGAATGGTTTCGATGCTGACGGGTTGATAGGCATCGCGCCACGCATCCAGAATGCTGGCCCGATTACGTACTTCAATGCCCCCGGTCTTGCCGCGAAAGATGCGCACCCACTCGTTGTCGGCTAGCGTGCGCAGGGCATAGACCACGTTGGACGCGCTCACACCGGCCGCTTTGGCCAAATCGCGCGACACCCAATCCTCGCGCTGCGATGTAAGTAGGATGCGCGCCACCCGCGAGGACTTGCCCGAGAACGGCCGCCGCCGGGGTTCATCGTCCACCCGTTTCTTGCGCCCGGTTTGCAAAATGCTTACATCCTCTGTTTCGATGACGACGTTGCCAGACAGATCGAAGCAGGTCAACCCCAACTCGCGACACTTGGTGATGGCATTGGGCGAGAGATGCGGGGCCAGCAGCGCCGGCAGAAGCAAGCCGTCGGTAGCTTGTTCGCGCAGCGTGTGCGGGGCACGAGGCGAATCCATGGCATTGCCGGCCTGGTCGATGAGCAAAGGCGTGCCACGGCTAATCGGCCGGCACCAGATTCGCAGGGTATGGGTGTGATGAACCAGGGTCAACACCAACTCCGCTTCGACCATCTCGTGCTGCCGAATCTGAAGTGGGGCAAAGAGATCATCGAACTGGGCCAGGAACTCGTTGCGAAGCAAACTTTCTTTCATGAGAGTCGTGGAGATTGGTTTGGGCCGATGACAGATATAAACCGCGATCACGGGCACTGATTGGGCCGAATTGAAATATTGTAGGGCGAGTATAGGAAAATTTAAGCAGAACGTTTGTTTTTATTTTGCTCTAAATTGTGTGATCATTATACATATACTGATCAAATAGTGGATAACATATAAATCATGATTCGAGATGAAATAAAATAGAGCGCGGCATGTTTTGACACTTGTAGACGGATGAGTATAGTGTGCGCGAGGCGTTTGCATGAGTTATCACGATCGATGGGGGAGCCAGACAATCGGTAAACTTATAGCTCTGGGTAGAGGTGAATGCACAGGACATTCGGGATAAACAGCTAGATGAAACTCTTTCAGCGCGCACACAAAACCAAGGCAACGCCAGGCGAAGCCGCAGACTCTGATGAAGACGATGACGGCTACATTTCAATGAAGTCCGCTGCGCGACTGTTGGGGGTGTATCCCAATACGGTCGCAGCGTGGTACGACAGCGGCTATATCGATGGCTATGTCACACCAACCGGCCTTCGAAAAATAAAGCGCGCTGCCGTCGAGAAGCTCTTGCGCAACAAACGCAAAGTGAAGTCGTAGCCGGAGTCAGTTAACAAGCAACAAGCTGATGAAGTGTAGGGAAGGGATGCGCTGGGTCTCTTCTCTCCAGAAATTGCTTTGAGGAAACCAATATGTATTTAGGACCTTGAGTCGTCCAATCTTGAGGTGGGCGCGAACGGTCACTTTGACTTGCCTATCCTCCTGATGCCATACCACTGGAAAAACAAAATCGAGGCTGCGCCAACAGCCCCGATTCGTGATTTAACCCATGTGTGCATGTGCTATAGATTGCCACATCTGATCACAAGATCAAACCAGATTGATGTGACTATAGCATACACACACGGGATCGGCAAGGCTTTGCCTGCGCTCCGAGCCTACTGGCTTGTACCGCGTCTGGCAAAGACCTGCGCTTAAGCATGTCTTGTGTGTGAACCCACTTTACTGATCCCTGCTGTGAAGCGGGCGATGCCGGCAACCTGCTTGCAACTCACTCCTGCGTTGCCTGGCACGTTATCGCTCGCGCTGCAAGTCCTTCTGCCACGCCTGGTCCACGCGCTGATTTAGTCAGTCTCGCGCTGCCACTTACGGGTCAGAATGGGCCTCGCTGCTCCGACAGCCGCTGTTCCAACAGGGGGTGCTTCAGCCACCGCGCCTGCATTCGCCACGCCTGTTCGCATCGAACTTGTGTTTGATGGCGGCGTGCACGGCGAGGCACGCCGGCACCTGCATCACGGCCGCTATGCCTTTCACGCGGCAGATGACGCACGTCTGGCACATGCTGGCTACGAGGTGTATCGCAATGCCACTTCGAACCGCGCCGAGTATCTGGCCCTGAAAGGAGCCTTGCGCGGACTGCTCACCCTGGCGCGTGAATGTGGTGTGGATCTCCACACCATCGAGTTGTGTATTTTTACAGACAGCCAGCTGGTAGCCAGGCAACTGCGCGCGGAATGGGCTGTTGAAGATCCTACGCTGCGCACGTTAAATTTGCGCGTGGGCGCACAGCTTCGGCAGGTGGGCTCGTGGCAGATCGAGTGGCGACCACGCCTGGACATTAACGCACGGCTGGCTGAAGCGCCGCAACCTGCACTGCCCCGTCACGCTACACACCTTGCAAAGCCCTTACTTAAGCCACATCAACCCGGCCCGCAACCTGATGCCGCACGACGGCGTGCTGTGGCGCACGATGCCAAACGATTTGCAAAAGCCACACGCAGCGTGCACTCAGCCAATGAACGGGTGGAATTGCAGACCCAGATCGAGCGCACCCGGCTTGATGCTGCCGCCGCCAAACGCGCGCATACGCGTCTGGCGCAAAAGCTGGGCGCTACACCGGCCGAACTCACCCACGCCATCGCTCAAACCGATGACTATCTGGCGCGCATTCCCAACACCCAACACAGCCGCGATGATTTGATTGCGCGCTTTGTCGAAATTGAGCGCAAGCAGGCTGCACGCGCGGCCGCAGCCGTTGTCGCGCCAGCACACCCGTCCACGAATCTACCCCATCCCGATCTGGCCCATCAACCGGCCTATGTGGCCATCGTGCACGCGGTTGATGCGCATCTGGCCGAGGTCAACAGTAACCTGAGCCGCCTGGCCCTAATTGAGCATCAGTGGAAGGTGCACTGCCAGCGTGAGGCCCTTAAGCAACAACAACCCTGGCGCAGCATTCGGCGAGCCGATGGATCGCCGGCGTTTGTAACCGGGAGGCACAACGAGACCCATGTGGTGTCGCAAGCGCAGTTACTGCAACCCGGCCCCAGTGTGCGCTGCTTTCCCGATATGGCCATGGCCGCGCTGCGCGAGAACTGGGCGTGTGAGTTCCGGGTATGGGAGATTGCACGGCATCTCGATGCCGCCGGCTCGGGCCAACTGCTGTATGCCACCCTGCGAGATTTTTTGTGTCAGACCCACAACGTGTTCACCGTGCGGCGTTTCCAGCAACTGGTGCGCCGGGGCGAGGCTGGCTTCTGGGTGAAGCATACACGTTGGGTGCTCAACCCAGTGACGGGTAAGCGACACCGTGAAACCTGGCTGAGGTTGAGAGGACAGGCTGATGTGGCGGGCTGGTTGAATCTGTCGCCGCTGCGCATTCACTGCGTGCGAGTGAAGCTGGCAGATTTGTTGCAGGGGATGGGGCGAGCTCATGCGGCTTTATTTACTGCCTTTCACGCCGGCCGGGGCGAGCGGGAGAAACACAATGGGCCGATCAGCCGGGCGACCCTGCGCGATTTGAGCGGCAAAAGTGGCAGCGCTCAACGCACCTATGATCGCGTGATGGGCACGACGGCGCGGGCCAACTATGCCCGCACAGGCATTCCCGCGTCCAGCGCTGGCCTCAACGAGTTGGGGCACGCCGCATTGCGTCACGAGGGCGCGGCCTTCGTCGTCAACGACAGCATTTATCGACGCAGACTGGAAGGCCAGTCCGTGTCTCATCCCATTTTTGGACACGGCGCCATCGCCGTGCGGTTACCCAATACATACCGTGCAGACAGCACGCATTTTGAGCGAGCTTGTGCAGGTCGAAAACGTCGCATCAATCAAGGACTGCATCAGCGGCACCAGATTGAGCATTCGCAATCAGCAAACCACCTCGTCGGCAAAGGGGGGCGGGGGAACAATTTAGCTGTGTTGCAGCGACGGTATTTCGAGACCCGCCCGCTGGCTCAAAAAGCGTGGGATAAGCGATGTTGCCAGGCCATGCAGCACGAGGCTCGTGCTGCATGGGCGCATCCAGATGCTGCACGGGAGTTGTATCAGGCAGCAGCGCTACTGCGCCGCCCGACTTACGCGCTCCGGCAGGGTGGAGTGGGGAGGCCGTCGGTTGGCTGGAACCGTGTTGGTGTTGGGTTTGCCGAGGAGGTGAATGGATTGGGTTGATAAGAGATAACCTTGAATCAAAAACGAAATAAATTGGGAGGGTTATAGGGGTTAAATACAAGAGAACTCCTGCCTATGCGAATTGTTCGGCGTTGCCTGTGCGGCACACCAAGTTGTCGTGCTTGTTTGCTGGAACGGAGTGGCCTAAAGAATTCACGAAGGTCTTCGACCAGTAATTCTGGTTGTTCCAGCGCGGCAAAATGCCCGCCTTGCGGCATTTTCGTCCAGCATTGCACATCAAAGTAACGTTCTGCCAATGCGTGGGGTGGTGGGTTGTCCTTGGGAAATAGCGCCATCCTAATGGATACTTCAATGCGCTTTTGGACCTGCCCCCACTCACCTTCCTGGGGATGCATTCCACCGTAATAGGCACGAATTGATGAGTTGATCGTTTGCGTGACCCAGTAAATCACGATGTTGGTGAGCAGTTCGTCTTTTGTGAAGCAGTCATCCGTATTGGCGTCGGCAGCGCAATTGCTCCAAGTATGAAACTTCTCGATAAGCCAAATTAGTGCTGTAATTCCAGTCGGCCCCCTCAACCTCATCCGGCCAGTGCGTGTTAGCCAACCGTTTGCGTAAGTCGCTCAGTGCAGTCTGCGAAACTTTAATCTTGAATGATTTTGCCTTCATCGTGTGCTCTTCTCCTCTATAGCGATAACAGTCCTGATGCACTTATCACTGACAACGCCACATCAAAACGCAGGCAAAGCCGTCAATCGAATTCAATCCAACTTAACGAGAATTTGTGGGTGAGCCAACCAGAAGTTGACGCATTCATATGTAAGACATCGTCAACAAGCATCTAGAAAGTTGTTACAGATGTCTACAGAGACCCTTGGCAATTTAAACCTAGCCGACTCAGTCTTCAGTTTAGAAGTCAAATAGGACGAAATTTGCCATGATTTATGGGTGAAATCATTCAGACATCTTTTAGTGTGTACAACAAAAAACACCTCGCTGATTTACAACGAGGTGTTTTTTGTTGTACGTTAGATTTTGTTACTAGCTAGCAGCCTGTCGGAGAACCAATTTTTTATTTCTATGTTTCCCCATCTGATATAAATTTCAGGGTATATTTCTGGGTTGTTACCCCACAAGCTACGTAAAAACAGCCTGAAATAGGGAAGACATCTTTTTACTCCGACGGGCTGCTAGGGATGGGTGCAAGTACCGGCGGGTTGGCCGAGCCACGCCACGGCACCCCTAACCGGCGGAGCAGGAAGTAATCTGCGCCGTAGTAACCGGCCACTTTCCAGGCTAGCACCAACACCACTGCCAGAATGAGGAGCAGGCCATTGCTGCTGGCGGTGCCGGCCATGATGAAGTTGAAGTTCATCGCTGCGCCGAAGAATGCGGCTATGCCGACGAAAGCACCGACGATGAGCGCAATGCCGATCAGTAGCTCGCCATAGGCCACCAACTTGGCAAACCAGGTGTAGGAGCCGCTTTCCAGCAAACCACTGATGAAGCTGCGATACCAGTCAAAAGTGATTGGGGGCCTGCCAGTCTCGGGGATTTTAACGGCCGCGGTCCAGAAGCCTTTCAGCGCATCGCCGGTTTGAACCCAGGCGGGGCTACTGATCTTGTGGAGTGAGGCATCAATCCATTGTGCGCCCAGCCACAGGCGTAGGGGCAACCAAAGCAATGCTGCACGCTTGTCCGAGAACAGGAATTGTGCCAGAGGCGGGTCCTGAATTAACTGGCCTTGAACAGTTTTAACTTGTGACATGATTTTGTCCTCTTAAACCCTGTGATAACTATGAACGTCTCTTTTTGATTTGGAGACTTTTTATTTCGTTGGGGTTAGATTACCGTCATCGGGTGATAACAGCATCACCGAGCTGACCATGCCGGACTAGTCACCTGGTCATACAACTAATCATTATACATTAAGACGAGATCTCGACGATGCCATGCTTTACGGCCAGCACCACCGCCTCGATACGATTGCTAACGCCGAGCTTGGACAAAATTGTGCTGACATAGAACTTGATGGTGGCAGTGCTCAGTGACAGGCGCACACCAATATCAGCATTATTTAA
>Ga0105048_10007801_pt1 | contig 17176 bp, 14 predicted proteins | sample MAT05_FD_78382 | JGI IMG/M metagenome (GOLD analysis project Ga0105048, IMG submission 78382) | Freshwater microbial communities from Lake Fryxell liftoff mats and glacier meltwater in Antarctica - MAT-05 | ecosystem: Environmental > Aquatic > Freshwater > Ice > Liftoff microbial mat | place...
GATGCAAAACTAGAAAATCAAGTTACTCCGACGCAGCCTAAAGACAACCCTTGGAATGACCAAGGTTTTAGCTTTGAGCTTGGTAGTAGTGGAAAAAAGTTTATGAAATTGAGGTTCACCGACCCCTCTGGTGAATACTTTAATTCAGATGCGACAGATGAATACAAACAATATGTTAAACGCCAACTAAATGAATGCGATGCCGTAGTAATTCCTATTGATGCTACGGCACTTATGCAAAAAAAGACCGGAAAGGTAAATAATACCGAAATCGGTACATGGCACGAAGAAAAAAACAGTTCTCAGCGCATTACTCAACTGTTAAAAGATGCTTATAGTAATGTAACATCGCCTAGATTAGTAATTTTAGCCCCCGTCAAGTGCGAAACTTATACTAAAACAGATAGAGATGCAGAGAGCCTACTATACCACGTCAAAATGGGATATAGTACATTGCTCGATTTTTTTAAATCAGATTCTTTAATTGGTAAAGTAGCTGTAGTAATAACTCCAGTCCAAACTATTGGAAATGTAGTTTTTAGTTATGCCAAGACTGATAATGATGGGTATACTAAATTTTACTACAATAAAACTCCTATTAATGCTCCCTACGAACCTAAAGATGGCGATCAACCTCTCCGATATATTTTATTGTTTCTCATTAATGTTTTCTTAGAAAAGAAAAAAGAAATTCTTAAAAAAGAACAGGAAAATTTAAAAACACTTACAAGTGAGCTTGGTAAGGATAAACAGAAGGTAGACACCGCAAAAAGAGAATTTGATGAAAAACAAAGACTTTTAAATGAACGTAATAATACTTGGTGGCTAGCTAGAACTATATTAAATATCTTTGATGATAGAGAATCACCTTATTATGAAGCGAAAGGACAATTTGAACAGAAAAAAGTTGAACTTGGAGAAACCGAATCAGATTTTCAATTGACTTCGACCAAAGTTCAGGCAACTCAAGACGAAATTAATGCATTCAAGAATGCATTAATTAAATTTGCGATCGATTGTAAAAATAATGATGGTTTTGCGATTGTTCAAGGACACAAATGGTTCAATTTTCCTCAATCTATTTTCTAATGAGTAACAAGGATGGTTGAGTTATGAGTAACTTTAAAATCTATGTTAAAACTTCCGCACTAGGCAAGACAGGCATTCACTGGCGTAGTATCGAGAGTGAAGAACATCAGCCTGTAGAAGTTCCTGGTTTGATCAAACTTCAAGTTATAGGAGAAGAAAATGGTCAAATAGTTATTGTTAACGATTTAATTGATGAAGTTAAACCTTCTCTACTTGTCTTGAGGGATAATAAAAAGCTTTTATTAGAAATTACAGGAATCGAATCACCCCAACGCTCTATTAGACTGGGGCGAAAAGTCTTCAATTGTATAGTTTGGATAGCTGATGATATAGAAGAAAATGAAGTAGTCTTACGAAAGATTGCTCATAGTGCAATCCAGAATATTTTACAAAAAGATTCCTCATTTAGTCAAATGATAGAGAAATCAGTAGAATTCTTTGGATTAGAAGAATTTCGAGTCATTCTAAGAGAAGTTGACGAATATATCGAGCAGATTGAACCAGTTTCTAGCCATAATTTTAGTGAGATACCATCTTATAAAATAGAATATAAATCGTCTGAAAGTTTAGAAAAATTGGCAGAAGAACTGCAAAATAATTGCCTACCTAAACAGTGGTTGAATTGGGATGGAACAACAAAAAACGATGGAGTTTTAATTGTTGTGACAGAAAATTTAGAAAAAAGAACGATTCTGCACAAAGCTGGTGTGTGGAGAGGTTTTGCAACTAATGTAGAAGAACCTGCAAAAGTAGTAGTTGAATTACCGCAAAAAAAAACGGAAGTATTCCCTTCAGTGGCGACACTACCGCCAGAACAAGCTCAAATACCCCATCAGCCAATTCCAACTCTTTGGCGCATAATCATAATGTTGATAGTGGGAGTAATAGTGATATTGTTCATAATTCTCGGATTCCCATCCCCGGTGCAAGCTCCACATCAACCGGTGAAGGATTCACAAATACAATTATTGCTGAGGTAGGCAAATCTATAGTAACCGTAGTAAATTTAATGGGAGACGTGGTTTCCTCGTTATTAACAGAAGAAACCATAACATCTTTAATGTCTCAATTAGATGATGAACAAAACTGGAATTTATTTTATATTGTCAATTTCTTAAACTCATATTATTCATCTAATACTGCTCCCCCTCAAAAAAAATATCAAGATATTATGAGTTTTTATGGAGAGCTAATTCAAGAAATAAAGCGTAAAGGCGAAGGCGAAGGCTACAAACATAAGTTTAAGGAACATCAAAAGAGTCATCAAGGATTAGATTCTAAAGATAGTGACAAAATTCCTAATCATACTCAGATTATTAATAAATTTAAGGATTTACAGAGCTATGAACAACAAAATTTAAAGTATCTTGCTTGGTATATTTTATATTGCAAAATTTATAAGTTAGATATAAATGATCCAAATCGGCTTTATCCTCTTTGGCAGCGTTATTCTCAGTTAATTAAGCAGATTAAACATTTGCGTATTCCTATTAATGATAATATTTAACATGAGATTAATTGACTCGACTATCACGAAGCGATCGCAATCACAATTTTACACCACTGCAAGCTTCATATATTCGCCACCCATGCTATCTCTGTCGAGTTAATATTCCCGAAAGCGATCGCACGGGCGGGAAATCACAGAATTTGAGCCATCAGCAATAAGCTATAAGCCGGGAAGTTGCTTTTTCAGTGCTTCCAGAGAAGCCCAACGGCGATCGCCTGGAGTTTCAGGACTATCAGAACTATCAACAGTAGTACTTACAGGAATACCTGGACAATTGCGATCGCACAACTGGCGCAGAGGTACTGCCAAGCACATCTGCTCATACAGCCATTCGTTGGGAGAAAAATAACCATCGGGTGGAAGAGTTTCAAGCAACTCTTCCATAACCACTTCCCGCTCTAAGGGCAAGTCATTTACTTGATTTGCAGTTTCGTCTAACCAGATGACTTCCTTCGTATCAAGCCCTAAACGTCGATTGTATTGCTGCAAACAGCGATTGCAGGTACAAGTAATAATTGTTTCTGCCTGAGCGGACACTTCCAGGTAATTGCCATGATGCTGCACGCGCACATGACCACGAACTGGTGTCAACGTTTCCAGACCAGGCAGAAATTCCTCAACTTGAACTTCCTCTGTCCGCTCCGGGGCTTTAGTTAGCTGCGGAATATAAATTGCGTCCATAGGATTTGTGAGACATCCTCACGAAAATTAATGGTCATTATCAGCAATAATACTGATACTACATCTTTATTTTAGCTTTTAGGAACAAGAGAAATTTTGAAATTATATTGAGCTTTCAATTAACCCTTGTACAGACGTGATTAATCGCGTCTCTCTTCTTCCAACGAAGCTGGACACACAACCAAATGACGATGCGGCTCTTTACCCCGACTGAAGGTTTCCAAATCTCCAAACTCCTTCAAGAATGTATGGATTTGTCGCCGTTCAGCAGAACTAAGGGATTTGATTTCCACTTCTCTACCAGAAAAGCGCACTTCATCGGCTGCTGCTTCTGCTAATGCGCGAATTTCGGCTTCTCTTTTAACCCGGTAGCCATTCAACTCAATAGTGTAAGAGGCTTGTTCTTCCGGGGGTTGACTCAGGTTTAAAACCGAATTTGCTAGATACTGAATCGCATCTAACACAGAACCATCAGCACCAACTAATCCCTGGATTTGTTCTGTCGTCAAATTAGTTTGGTCAATTGTTAACCAGTAGTTATCTGGTTCTGGGGAATCGCCGTCTTGAGATTGGGCAGTTTCTAAATGACCCTGAATCTCAGCAGGTATTCCAGTGAGTTCCAGCAGGGATTTTAACCACTGCTGACCTCGCTGCATGGGAATGTTACTCATGATCCCCCTGTCGCCTTTTTCTTGGCGCTTTTCGGTTCAAATGGCAAAGCCTTTTGTTCTGTGACTACTGTTTCTTTCTCTTGAGTTGCTACGATTTTTTGCAGTTCTTCTGGTAGAGGTTCGCGGGAGAGAAGATAAGTTTGTGCGGTTTGGAAAATATTACCAATCACCATATACATCAGCACCCCAGCTGGTAGGGGGAAAAACAAAAACATCCCAGAAAAGATTACTGGGGTGATTTTGTTAACTGTATCCTGCTGCGGATTGCCACCACTGGAATTTTGCCCAGAAAGCATTTGGCTAACATAAAGGCTGATTCCAAATGAGACGATCATGGCGACGATATCCCAGTGGATTGTGCCATCTGGATCTTGTGCGCCAACCCTGCCTAAGGCATCAATAAATAGAAAGCCTTTGTCTGCTGCTAGTCCAGGAATTGTTCCTTGAATAGTGACTTCTCCGGGCTGCAATGCTTCTACATTGCCTTGGGCATCAATTTTTACCCTATCTTCACCTTTGGTGACTTTCCAATCAGGAATGAGCTTATTTTCTGGGTGTTCTGCTAAGAGTACCTGAAATGGTTTGCCCTCAACGGTCTGATATTGGATCTTAGTTTGTTCTCCCACCGCTAGTTTGTTACCACTAGGAAGGATGGCAGCTACTCTAACGTGTTCTCCATCAGCAACGTAAATATTTTGAGGAGCAGTTGCAAAGGCTTGCGGTTGAATTTGTTCGATTTGTCCTGCGGGTAAGATTTGCAGATTAACGCTGTAGTTAGCACCTGCAAAAGGCGAACCCCGCAAAGTGGCAAACAGCGCTAATAAGACCGGCATTTGCACTACTAATGGAAAACAGCCTGCCAAGGGATTGCCAAATTCTTTTTGAACATTGACCATTTCCTCCTGCTGCTTTTGCGGTTCATCCTTATAGCGCTCTTTAATTTCTGCCATCCGCTTCTGCATCAGAGGTTGTACAATTCGCATCTTCCGCATGTTGCGAATTGAGCCAGCACTCAGGGGATAGAGCGCGAAGCGGACTATCAATGTCAAAGCAACGATCGCCAATCCGTAGCTAGGCACTATACCATAGAAAAAATCTATGATTGGCAGCATAACGTTGTTCGAGAGAAAGCCGATACCAAAATCCATTATTCTGAATTCAACCTGAGGTACTGTAAACTGACTGAATCTAATTTATCTAAATCATAAATTATGTGCGACTACCCTTCGCTACGGATAGCCGCACATCCCAAAAAAAGGGGAGTGGTGAGTTAGGGAGTGGTATGTATTTTTTGGTAAGTGCGAAGTTCTGAATTGTGTATTTTATCTGAGCAAATTTTGCATTCACTATTCCCTACTCTCTACTTCCTACTCCCATCACTTGTTAGCAGTGGCGCTATATTCGGGATTTTTCGCAGCAATTCTTTCGTTTATGTAGTCATAGACTTCCCGAAACTTGGGAATTGCCCGCAATTCGAGACGACTGCCGTTTTTTTGTGTTAGCACCATATCTCCCCAGAAGCCAATGCCACGGGGGATTGTGACAACTTTGACAATTTCTGAGTAAATTATGTCAGTGCGATCGCGTCCCTGCCAACCTCCTATCACGGTAACTCGGCGATCGGTGATGCGGAAACGCAGCCACAATGCTCTGACAATTGCCCCGACTGTTAATGGTATCCCCACAATAGTTAGCCCAATCAACAGGTTGACAATTAAATCCCCAATATGGGGGCCACCTTCATAATAAACATCTTCACGAATTCCCATCGAACACCTCAGCTTGTGCCAACAACTGCTCTAATTCTTGCAGAAATTGTGGGCTTACGCACTTAGATTCTGCTGTTGTGGGTTTGACAATGAACACTAGCCGCCATCCTGGTGATAATTTTGGCAGCAAGTTATATAAAGCAGAAGTAATTTGCCGTTTGATTCGGTTGCGAACTACTGCCCTTTTGCTTACTTTTGTGCTTATGGAAATGCCAATCCGCGTGCTGGCAAGATGTGCTGAGTCAGTTGCTTGTGTAGTCTGGGTGGCAGTGGACAAAGAAGGTTTTGTTGAACATAAAGGCTTTAAGGCTCTCAATGTTAAATAAGAGCCATGACGCCGAATTCCTTCTCGGAAAACTGCCTGGAAATCCTTGCGGGATTTTAGCCGATTTGCTTTAGGCAAAGCCACAGATGCTCTTTTAGCTTAGATACGCCCTAAACGCTTAGACGGTGACGCCCCTTTCTTCTCCTGGCGCTAATCACGTTCCTGCCGTCTGGTGTCCGCATCCTAGCGCGAAAACCAGAGGTTCTTTTTCTCTTACGGCTAGTGCCGCCTAGTGTTCTTTTCATACTCTTCTCCTCTTAGGGGATTTTTATAAAAACTCACAATCTGCAATTTTATCACTTTACCAGGAAATTTGGAATTGGGCATTAGGCATAGGTTATTCTCCTTGTTTCTCTTGTCCCCAATCCCTAGTTTCCACTCCCCAAACTGAAAACTTACTTAACTGATGCTCAAAATCCATGTTCCCAGGTAGCGGAGTAGTGGCACATCGCCAGGGGAGAGTACTTGACAGCGAAAATAGTAAACTCCGCCGAAGGCTGGGTTTTTCACGTTAGATAAGACTACCTCAACTGCACTACCTGCTGGTACTGGGTCTTGAGGAAAAATATTAATTAGCTTCCCTTCTTTGTCCCACTTAACCTCAGAAAGCGGAACTGCTTTACCTTTGACTCGGACTTCAATGTTTTTCTGGTCAAAAGTTCCTTTGTAATAATCAGGGTAAGTAATGGCAAATTGACCAACAGCCAATTTCATTTTTTGGGCTGGAATCCTTAATATGTATCGATCCCAACCATTGGCTTGTCCACCAAAATCTAACCGAAAGGGCAGCTGATTTTCTTGTTTGACGCCGCTAAAGAGCGTAAATCCAGGTAAACTTTGTGCCCAAGTCAAGGCTGGTAATCCAGTAACCAAAAAGCTAGTCACGGCTAAAGCAGAAAGTAAACGTCGCATAATCACCCTTCCTCTACCAAAATATAAATCTGTTATCTAAAATAGCTGTGTATTAGTATTCGTTACTAAACTTTACTACTGACTTCCTGACAATTGACGTTCAACAATAAAAAAAAGTGCCATCCTCACTGAGGTTTGGGCGACAGCAAAATTACTTAGTTATAAATCTACCATATACTCGATTTACTTAATTACCCTTACAGAGTGCTAATTTTATGGCTAGGTTGGTCAAATTTTGAACTAAATATAAACACAGTCGGGATTGGATTGTGTTTCTAAATATGTACAAGTGTATCTAAATTTGAGAATTTTGTTATAAAAATTGAGGCGTGCCATCAGCGATCGCCAGTTAAGTTGGGCTAAATTGATTATAAATAAGTTGGAATCAAAGTCGTAATCCTTAAAATTTGATTGGGAAATTATCAAGCTTCAAAAATTCGGTCAATATTACTCTATAAGAAAGGAATACCAAAATTTCTAAATCCCGAAAACCAGTTAAAGATAAAGATGCAAAATTTGGGAATCAATTTAGGATGTGCAATACGTAACCCTGTTTGCAACTATCTGAAAATATGACATCTGCGAGGGGCAAAGCCTGACTTTGCCTGGACAGCTAAAGAGTGGGAGAGGAAATTTTCAAGGCTCAATCTACAAGTAAAAGTCATGTTTGATGTTCTTGCCTAAGTACTATAAGTGCGGGTTATCCCTTATCTACAGGACTTACGCAAAAAAGTTCTGAAGTAGCGGTAATTCATGAATTACCGCTACGACAAATCAGGTTTTTGAGACAATTTTGTGTAAGTCCTAATCTAGACAATCGCTTACTTGGCAGAGATTAGGTATTTATCTTCAGGAGATTTCATGAGAATAGCAGTTGCTAAAGAAATTGAAGTTTGTGAACGTCGTGTGGCATTAATTCCTGACACCGTTGCTCGATTGGTAAAACAAGGTTTGGAAGTTTGGGTAGAAGCAGGTGCAGGAGAGCGAGCTTTTTTCAACGATTCTGACTATGAAGCCGCAGGAGCCACAATAATCAGTGATACTGCCAAACTATGGGGCGAAACAGATATTCTGCTGAAAGTCAGCCCACCACAAGAACGAGAAGATGGACGCTCAGAAGTTGATTTGTTAAAGGAAGGGGCTGTATTAGTTAGTTTCCTCAATCCTTTGGGAAATCCTGTTGTAGCGCAGCAACTAGCAAATCGCAAAGTAACAGCCTTGAGTATGGAGATGATTCCCCGTACTACCAGGGCGCAAAGTATGGATGCTTTGTCCTCGCAAGCTTCATTAGCAGGTTACAAGGCTGTATTAATTGCCGCAGCTGCATTACCGAAATATTTCCCGATGTTAACCACAGCCGCAGGTACGATCGCTCCAGCGAAAGTATTTATTATGGGCGCTGGTGTAGCCGGATTGCAAGCGATCGCTACCGCCAGACGCTTGGGAGCAGTGGTAGAAGCCTTTGATATCCGTCCCGCCGTCAAAGAAGAAGTGCAAAGCTTAGGGGCAAAATTCGTTGAAGTCAAATTAGAAGAAGAAACCGTCGCCGCAGGTGGTTACGCCAAGGAAATCTCTGAGGCTAGCAAACAACGCACCCAAGAAGTTCTCGCCGAACACGTCAAAAACTCTGATGTGGTGATTACTACTGCCCAAGTTCCTGGAAGACAAGCACCACGGCTAGTTACAGAAGAAATGGTAGCACAAATGAAACCAGGTTCAGTCATTGTGGATTTGGCTGCTGAACAGGGTGGTAACTGCGCTTGTACCGAACCCGGCAAAGATATTGTGTGGAACGGTGTGACAATTATTGGCCCCATCAACCTCCCATCATCGATGCCAATTCACGCCAGCCAATTGTATGCCAAGAACGTAACATCGTTGATGCAATTGCTAATTAAAGACAAAGCTTTGCAGGTAGACTTTAGCGACGACATCGTTGATGCAGCTTGCGTTACCCACGCTGGTGAAATTCGTAATCAACGAGTGCGCGATGCACTACAAGCGTTGAATACTCAACAACCGGCGGTTAATTAGCGATTAGGGAGATGAGGAAGCAGGAGAAGCAGGGGGAGATAAGGGAGCAGAACCAATGCCCCATGCCCCATGCCCAATGCCCAATGCCCAATGCCCAATGCCCAATGCCCTATGCCCATTTACATTAAGGAGTTTTGATTTCATGACAGAGGCATTAATTGCTGCTTTGTTTGTATTTGTTTTGGCATCTTTTATCGGCTTTGAAGTCATCAACAAAATCCCACCGACTTTACACACACCCTTAATGTCAGGCTCAAACGCGATTTCTGGGATTGCGGTACTGGGAGCAATAGTTGCTGCTGGTGCAAAAGATACAAGTGTATCAGTAATTCTTGGTTTGATTGCTGTAGTACTGGCAACAATCAACGTTGTGGCTGGGTTTTTAGTGACAGACAGAATGTTGCAAATGTTCAAGAAGAAGGAGATTAAGGCGTGAGCAACTTTTTACCAACTGGCATTCAGCTGACGTACTTAGTCGCTGCATCGTTATTCATTCTGGGCTTGAAAAAGCTGGGATCACCTGCTACAGCGAGGAACGGTAATATTGTAGCGGCTGTGGGGATGCTGCTGGCGATCGCAGCGACAATGCTGGATCAACATGTGTTGAACTACCAGATGATATTATTGGGCTTGGCCATTGGATCGGGAATTGGTGCGATCGTTGCCTACAAAGTCCAAATGACCGAAATGCCCCAAATGGTGGGTTTACTCAACGGCTTGGGCGGTGCGGCTTCGGCTTTAGTAGCTGTTGCCGAGTTCTGGCGGTTGTTAGATAGTTCTCAGTCGATACCCCTAGATGTCAACATTTCCATCCTGTTGGACGTGTTAATCGGTGGTGTTACCTTCACAGGTAGTTTTCTCGCCTTTGCCAAATTGCAAGGTTTAATTAGCGGTTCCCCGATTACATTTCCATTCCAGCAACCATTTAACCTCTTGCTTCTGGCTGCTTATGTAGTGGGCAGTGTCTATTTAATCATTACACCAGATAGCTTACCCATATTCTTGGGAGTGGTTGGGGTTTCTTTAGTGCTGGGTGTGATGTTCGTCATCCCCATTGGTGGCGGCGATATGCCAGTGGTAATCTCGCTGTTGAACTCGTTGTCAGGTGTGGCGGCGGCGGCGGCGGGGTTCGTGGTGATGAACAATATGTTAATCATCGCTGGGGCTTTGGTGGGAGCATCTGGGTTAATCCTCACCGAGATTATGTGTAAGGCAATGAACCGCTCCTTATTTAGTGTGCTGTTCAGCGCTTTTGGTACTGGTTCTAGTTCTGGTGGTGCTGCTGCTAGTGGTGGTGCAACTGATCAAACCGTCCGCAGCATTGATGCTGAAGAAGGGGCGATGATGTTGGGTTATGCCCGTTCTGTGGTAATTGTACCTGGTTATGGTATGGCAGTTGCCCAAGCGCAACATAGCGTCCGGGAATTGTCAGATCAGTTAGAAAAAATGGGCGTTGATGTTAAGTATGCGATTCACCCCGTTGCTGGGAGAATGCCGGGGCACATGAATGTGTTGCTGGCAGAGGCAAATGTGCCTTATACGCAGTTGTACGACATGGATGATATTAATCCCCAGTTTGAGCAAGCGGATGTGGCTTTAGTAATTGGGGCAAATGATGTTGTAAATCCGGCGGCGCGGAGTGATAAAAATAGCCCGATTTATGGAATGCCGATTTTGGAAGTAGATCGGGCGAAGCAGACGATTGTGATTAAGCGCGGGATGAGTACGGGTTTTGCCGGTGTAGATAATGAGTTGTTCTACAAGGATAAAACGACGATGCTTTTTGGTAGCGCTAAGGATATGGTGGCGAAGTTGGTTTCGGAAGTGAAGCAACTTTAACGAACCGCCAAGACGCCAAGGGCGCGGAGTAAAGAATTTAGAGAGTTGGCTTGCCTTGGGGGTGTGATGCTTCTGGGGCAAGTTTTTTGTTGGGGAGTTACCTGACGCAAAGGCGCAAAGAAAAGAAAGAATTAAGAGATTTGACTTGTTTTAAGATTCAACGGGACTTAAAAATTTTTGAGGCAGAAACAAGTCTCAAACCCATACAGGGTAAGGGAAATACACGGAAGGCTCAAAAATGCTTGAAACCCAGATATATCAACAAACCAGGCAACCTGATGTCAAATTCTCTCTGTAGATACATTTGAGGGTTTTTTCTAGCTACTTTTTGTCTAAGTCCCATTAATAATTTTAAGGTAAGCTTTTTAATTAAAGTTTCAATTTTAATAATCTTCGTTAAGACGGTTTAAAAATTGCTTCCATCTATACTCAAGTGCTGACTGACTTGGTTGATAATTAGAGCATCTAAGTGTTCTACTCTCCAATTTTTGATAACCAGTTTCCATAACTTTTGGATGAAACTTGACTTCTAAAGATTCTGGGTTAATACCCAACAAATTCAGATCAAATAAAGTATGTAAATCTGCACGTAGCAAAAGCCCATTATCTGGATGATTATCATCAGTACCACGATAGGGTAAGATATGAGCAGCTTCTAAAACATCAAGTAATTTAAGTTCAGTAATCATACATTGGTCGCCATAGCGTTGACGCAACAAGTTCCTAAATGTAGACTGTCCACGACGTTCCTTGATTTGCCTAAATACAGTTTCGCGGCTATCTTCTTCTGAAATCATATACTCACTAATATTTTCGTTATCATCAGCATCATCAACTTTGATATACTTAAAATTATTATTTTTATTAACTAATCTAGCAATTTCAGGTGCATTCTTGAATAATATTGCTTCCATTTGCTTAAAATCAATTAACTGCATTGAAAGCTGTCCGTTATATTTTGGGCAAGCTTGTCTTAGCTCCTCAATTTTGATTTTTTCCTCTACTTCTATAAATGTATTACCAAAATCAGCAATGAACTTTTCACAAGGCTTATGGTCAATAATAGGTGTGTCGAATTTGTGAGCACATAGGATGCAACGGAAAAGAGGCTTCTTTGTTGGTCGTTCCTTGTACTTCGTAGTTCCACATGAAGGACAGCGTGATAATTTTTTGGGTTCTAGATAACTGCTAATTACTTCAATTCTGGCAACACCAAGGAGTTGCTCTTTATCTCTTAATAAAGCTAAATCACCTTCAGCTAATTGACGACAATTTGGTACAAAACTGTCATAATAGTATATCCTAGAAATTTCGTCAGCATAACCATCATTTCCAGCGTGTTGACGATCAGCACCAAAAGTTATTAGTAACCATGCTCTAGGTGTTCTATGCTCAGAAATTGATTTTTCCATTGGAAAACTCTTTATTTTAGTGGTCGTTATTATTAGAGTTCCCAAAATCAGATTAAATTTAATACTATGAAGCGATCGCCTCTCCTTCCTCTGTGTCCTCTGTGCCTCTGCGGTTCGTTAAAAAAGCGATCGCCTGCAAAACTCACCGTGCGATCGCTCCTCTTCTTCCTCTGTGGTTTGTTAAAAAGAGCGATCGCCTGCAAAATCTCTACAGTGCGTAGGCAAAGCCCGCCGTAGGCATCGCTCCTCCTCTTCCTCTGTGTCCTCTGCGCCTAGAAAGGTTCATTAAAAAAGGCGATCGCCTGCAAAACTCACCGTGCGATCGCTCTTCCTCTGTGGTTCGTTAAAAAGAGCGATCGCCTACAAGATATCTACAGTGCGTAGGCAAAGCCCGCCGTAGGCATCGCCTCTCCTTCCTCTGTGTCCTCTGCGCCTAGAAAGGTTCATTAAAAAAGGCGATCGCTAAAAATTTCATTTTACTGAATTAAGCCGTTTGGAAGGGATAAACCCGTTCTTGAGTTAACCAAGCTGCGTAAAGTAAAGATTGACGAATATCCTCTAGTTCTAAATCAGGATATTCTTCTAAAATCTCTTCTACAGATTTACCATTAGCTACCAAATTAACCACCAATGAACTGCGATCGCGGCTAGTCCTAATTGGCGTTTTTGCTCATCTTTGGTAAGTGAGTGTTTTTCTTGAAAAATCTCTACAGTGCGTAGGCAAAGCCCGCCGTAGGCATCGCTCTCTTCCGCCTTTGTGTAAAATATAAAAGGCGATTATGATTAATTTGGGAAGAATTCAGAATCTAAGGTTTCATCAATAGAAAAAGGATAGTCTTTAGGAAAAATAGACAGAGGAAGCCCTGTTTCAATAGATGCTTCTTTTCTAGCATGTTGGTAACAACTCTCAAAAACTTCCGTGTAATAGGATTTTAAGCTAGGACTATCTATAAATGCTTCTTGTAATCTTTGACGATGTTCATAAATTGTATATAACCAGCCATTGGATCGGTTTTGGGGTTGAAATTTATATTTTAGAAGGTGCATTAAAAGCACTCTAAGATTACTCCTTAAAGCATTTTTATCACTTCTTCCCATACTTTCAATTTCTTCAATTAAATTTTCTAACTCTAATTCTAAAAATTTTTTCTTTTTTAATAAATCAACAGTGTGTTCTAACCACAAGTGATAATCTTGTGCATAGAGACTATTGGTTTTAGGAACAGATTGATTGCTCATAATCTTCTCCTTTATGGATATATAATTTTAACATTACTCTGTTATTTCAGAGTGTGCGTTAGCGTAGCTTACGGCAGGTATCGCGTTTTTCTTCTTTCTTTGCGCCTTTCTATCAGACAAAAAGCGTAAAGCTACGTGTAGTGTGACCTAGAAAAAGCTACAGGAGGCATCGCTAACGCCTAAATTGTTATAAATTTAACGTGAGTATTTTAGCGATCGCACTTTTTTAGTTTTGGCCTCTCCAATGCCCGCCGAACGCGAGTGCGTCTCCAAGAGTTGGCATCGCCTGATTTTTTTATTAGCTAACCAAGGGTTTTATCGGAATTTCTATCCATAACTCAGAGCCTTTACCAGGTTCAGAAACACACCTGATATTACCGCCGTGTTTTTCTACAATAATTTGGTAGCTAATAGATAGCCCTAAACCAATACCTTGTCCAGGTTGTTTGGTGGTAAAGAAAGGTTCAAAAATGCGCGATCGCATCACCTCTGAAATCCCACAACCATTGTCAGCAATACAAATCAGAATAGTATTCCCTTCTTTAGCTTCTGTATGAATCCAAATTTTAGGATTGTCAATTATTTTTCCAGCCCTATCTGAATGTTCAAGTGCATCAATAGCATTGTTGAAAATATTCATAAACACCTGATTTATCTGGGCTGCATAGCAGACTACCGGGGGTAATTTACCATATTCTTTAATTACCTCAATAGCAAAAGAATTAGTCTCTGGCTTTAATCGATGTTGTAAAATTAGCAAAGTACTGTCGATGCCTTCATGAAGGTCAACAGGCTTCATTCCTGCTTCATCAAGGCGAGAAAAACTTCGTAACGACAAAACTAATTGAGAGATCCGATCTGCCCCCATTTTCATTGAAGTAAGAATTTTGGGCAAGTCGTCACTAATGTAATCTAAATCCATTGCTGCTGCTTGCTTTTGAATTTCTTCTGTTGTAATGGGATACTGTTTCTCATAGAGGTGCAGTAATTTAAATAAATTTTCGGTATGTTCGGTAACATAAGTTATGTTGCCGTAGATAAAACTAATTGGATTGTTAATTTCATGTGCTACACCAGCAACTAACTGCCCTAAACCTGCCATTTTCTCACTTTGAATCAACTGGCTCTGAGTGTTCTGTAATTCTTTAAGAGTCAGGGTAATCTCTTCTTTTTGACGTTGAGTTTGTTCGAGTAATTCTGCTTGCTGAAGTCCTACCCCTAATTGAGTACCAATCTGCATCAGCAAATCTACCTCATCCTCTTGCCAATCACGGGGTTTAATATTTTGATAAGCTGCTAGTAATCCCCAAAGTTTCTTACCCTGAAAAATCGGCACAATCATATATGCCATAGCCTCCATTAGCTCGATCAGGGCAATATAAGGAATAGAATAATCAGGGCTGTAAGTATCCTTAATCACAAGAGCTTTACCATTAGTAAAATCTCCGCCTTGGGTTTCTTGCAAGTAATTACTTGCGTAGGCTTCGCCCGTCGTAGACATCGCAGGTATAATTTTCCTTACTGGTGTCCAACCTTGGCCTAAAGACTCAGCAACAAATTCGCCACTCCAATCAGCCCGGAATTGATAGATTGTTACTCTGTCAACTTCCAATAGCCGTCGAACTTCTTCTGTACTGGTGGCAAAGATAGTGTCGATATCAAGAGACTGGCGAATTTTCTCCACCGTTGCTGCTAACGCCTTTTCCCTTTGGGCTGCTTTCCGTTCTCGTTCGGCGGCTTTAGATAGTTTTTGGGCTTGCGCCTGCACCTGTTTCAACGACTCAGCTTGCTGTAATGCTACTCCCAACTGAACGCCAACTTGTGCCAATAAGTTGATTTCCTCATCTTGCCAATAACGGGGCTGGGAGTTTTGATAAGCTACTAACAATCCCCACAGCTTTTCGCCTTGAGAAATTGGTACAAAAACTTCATTACGTGCATACTTCTTCTTGCTTGCTTGCTTTTCTTGCATAAGAATGCGTTCCGTTATCGGCTGCGACTTAAGCATTGGCATCCAGCCATCAACAATGGAATCAGCAACAAATTCGCCACTCCCATCAGGATAGAAGCGATAAATTGCTACTCGTTCCACTTCTAATAGCCGTCGGACTTCTTGAGTAGTGGCATTAAAGATAATGTCAATATCTAAAGACTGACGAATTTTTTCTACAGTGTTCGCCAATGCCCTTTGTCGTTCTGCCGCTTTGCTAATCTCTGCGGCTTGAATTTGTGTTTGTTGTAAGAATTCCGCTTGCTGCAAAGCTACGCCTAGTTGAATGCCAACTTGGGTAAGCAAGTAGATTTCATCTTCCTGCCAATCACGAATTTTGCTGTTCTGATATACTGCTAGCAAGCCCCAAAGCTTTTGACCGTGGTAAATAGCCAGAATCACATAAGCTTTTGCCTGATAGCTCTCTAATACCTTAATGTAACAATCGCTAAAACCTGCACTGTAAATATCATTACAAACACGGTATAATTCACATTTGCTGAAGCGGCCACCTTTTGTATTTTGTAAGTAAGTATCAACTAATGGGGGTGCAGCTAAATCTTTAACGCTACATTCGCTAATGTTTTCATTTAATTCTGGTCGCAGCAATTGCTCTTGCATTAGGTAAGACCAACCTTCTGCCACTGATTCAAACACAAATTCACCACTCCAATCTGCATTGAAGCGATAGATAGCCACCCGGTCAGCATTCAACACTTGTCTAAGTTCTGTGGTGCTTATGCAGAAAATGCTTTCCAAATTTAGAGACTGACGAACTTTCTCAATGGTTCTAGCTATGGTTTTCTGCCATTCTGCTGTTTTTTCACTAGCTTTTATTTGTGCTAGTTGGGCTGATTGTAATTTCACTTGTTCCAGGTAATCTGCTTGCTGCAAGGCAACTCCCAGATGCTCGGCAATTAATTGCACAAAGTCAATTTCTGATGCTTCCCATTCACGAGGATTACTACACTGATGAATACACAGCAATCCCCATAAATCTTTACCTTTCATCAAGGGGGCAGCTATATTGGCACGTACCTGAAATCTTTCTAGCATCTGGACGTGACAATCACTAACATTAGGTTGATATATATCAGCCATTGCTGTAATCAGACCTTGCTGATATAATTCTGCAAACTCGGCAGCAAAGCATTGGTCAGGCAGTTTGGCTGCTAATACTGAACCCGATTCTGCTCTCACATCTTCATAAATAAATTCCCCTTCCCATCCCAATTCGGGATAAAAACAATACACAGTAACCCGATCAGCTTTCAAAAGCTGGCGTACTTCTGTAACCGTAATTTTAAAGATGGTTTCTATGTCTAGAGACTCCCGAATACGGGCAATAACTCCAGATAAGGCTTTTTGTTGCTCATTCTGACGTAAGGAGGATGTCACATCTGAATGAGATTCTGGCTGTTCTGAATTTGGTTGTATAGGTTGAATAGTAGAGGAGTTTTCCATTCCCAACGGGATTTTAAATATTGAAAGTCTTATATTTTATAATTCCCTTAAACAGTAGAAAACTAACAGTTATTTTCTGGGAATGCTAGAAAAAATAGTGTAGGGACACGATAGTATCCATACGTGTCAACTTAAGAAAAAATCTGCTTTGAGAAGACGTTTTGCCCTCATCCCCTAACCCCTTCTCCCAACTTGGGAGAAGGGGAACTGGAGAATTTGCTCCCCTCTACCAATTTTGGGA
>Ga0105048_10007802_pt1 | contig 17176 bp, 18 predicted proteins | sample MAT05_FD_78382 | JGI IMG/M metagenome (GOLD analysis project Ga0105048, IMG submission 78382) | Freshwater microbial communities from Lake Fryxell liftoff mats and glacier meltwater in Antarctica - MAT-05 | ecosystem: Environmental > Aquatic > Freshwater > Ice > Liftoff microbial mat | place...
GACGAACTCGTTTCGTGTCGGGCGCGCGACGCGCAAGGCCCTAGCTAGTCAGATTGAACAGTTGACAGATCGAATGAATGTTGTGCTGGGCCGACACTATCCGCGGGTGCCATGCAGAAAGGAAATCCTCAGACCCGCGAGCCGACGAACACGTCGATGGTCATCGCGGCGAAGAGCAGGGTGACGTACGTGATGGAGTACCCGAACACCCGCATCGAGCGTTGCGGAGTGGGGTCGTGACCGAGGTCGATGGTGCCCCAGAGGAACAGCGCGCCCAGCACGACGGCAGAGATTCCGTACAGCACACCGAGGTCGGCCACCGGCCACAGCACCAGCGTGCTGGCGACCATCAGCGCCGTGTACATCACCATCTTGCGAACGGTGACTTCCATCGTCGCAACGGCAGGCAGCATCGGCACGTTGGCAGCTCGATAGTCGTCGGCGTAGCGAATGGCCAGCGCCCAGAAGTGGGGCGGCGTCCACAAGAACATGATCACGAACAGCACGATTGGTGTCCAGGTGACATTGTTCTGCACGGCGGCCCAACCAACCAACACAGGAACCGCCCCTGCAGCACCGCCGATGACGATGTTCTGCGTGCTGGTGCGCTTCAGCCACAGGGTGTACACGAACACGTAGAACAGCGTCGCAGACAGGGCGAGCACAGCAGAGAGGAAGTTGGCCCACGTCCAGAGCACAGCGAAGGCCGCAATCTCGAGGGCGATGGCGAACACCATTGCCTGGCGGGGCTGCAACAGACCGGTGACGAGTGGCCGACCCTGTGTGCGCGGCATCAGCTTGTCGATGTCTCGGTCGACCACCATGTTGATGGCGTTGGCCCCGGCGGCGGCAAGCGTGCCGCCCAGCAGCGTGATGAGAACCAGCGTGGTTCGCGGCCAGCCACCCTGCGCCACGATCATCGTGGGAACCGTGGTGATGAGCAACAGCTCGATGATGCGCGGTTTGGTCAGGGCGATGTAGCCACCCAGTTTCGAGGTGGGGGTGCGGCGTGAGCCGTGCGCCACCCCACCAGGTGCGAGCCGAGAGGGAACGAGGGGTCGCGAGCCGACTGCCATAGTGCAGACCATCGTAGGGGAGCGCAGTGCGCGCGACCACTCGGCCGTCGTAGTCGCGCGTGTTTCACGACACGGTTCCCGGGCACAATGTCCTCCATGTCACCCGCCACTGCCCCGGTCGTCATCGACCGGCCCGAGATCGACGAGCGCACCTCGAACGATCGGCCGTGGATCGTGTTGGTGTGGAACGACCCGATCAACCTGATGAGTTACGTCACATTCGTCTTCCAAAAGGTGTTCGGGTACAGCCTGGAGAAGGCCACCGAGCTGATGCTGGATGTACACGAGAAGGGGCGCGCCGTCGTCAGCAGTGGTGCCCGCGAGAAGGCAGAGATCGACGTGTTCCGGCTGCACGAGCACGGCCTGTGGGCCACCATGCAACAGGACGACTGATGTCGCCGTCGTCGATCGAGCCGGTCGATGGGTACTACACCACACCGAGGGGGCGTCGCCTTGCCGCAAACTCCGTGTCGTGGCTGGCAACGCGCAGTGGCGGCCCAGGCGGCCAACACGCCAACACCTCGGACACGGCGGTGACGGTCAGCATCGACGTTGCCCGCACCGGATTACAGGAGGTCGTCCGCCTCCGGGTCGAGGCGGCTGTCGGTGCTGTCGTCACTGCCAGCTCATCGCAGTCGCGCTCGCAGTGGCGCAACCGCCAGCTGGCATGGCAGGAAGCATTCACCCGCCTCGATGAGGCTGCCGCCCCACCGCCACCACCGCGAGCACGCACCAAACCCAGTCGAGGCGCCCGCGAAGCCCGCCTGCGCGAGAAACGGGCAGTTGGCGAGCGCAAGCAGACCCGCAAGCGTCCGGCCAACGACGAATGATCAGTCCTTCAAGAGAACGTCAAGTGGCCTCGCGGGCCGCGAAAGGTGGGTCACGGAGAGTGATCTGTTTGCACTCTGAGTGAGATAGGGTTACTGTGTGCCATCTACTCGTCACGGGGGGTTTCGGCCATGGATGTTGCTCAGTTTCAAGGTGGAGAAGTGGTGCGCGGCAGCAACGTCGATGCGACGGCACACCGCGAGCAGCAACGTCAGCGCCGCCTCTGGAAACTGGTCGTGCTGCTCGGCATCCCACTCGTCTGGTTCTGGGTCCGCGAGTTCAGCGGCAACCCGGTCAGCCCCGGCCTTCCTTCCATCATCCGTGAGAGTCCCGAGCTCAGCCTGCTGGCCGTGATGATGATCATCATGTTGGGCATGATGGTGGTGCCGATGCTGGTCGCAGGTCGGTCGTCGCACACGGTGCTGCGGGCAAAGGACTCGACCATTCGATTGGCAGATGTCGTTGGCGCAACGGCGACCAAGCGTGAGGCGGTCGACACGTTGAACATCTTCCTCAACCACCAGCAGTTCCGCCAGCAGATGGGTGGCTCGGCCCGCCGCGGCATCCTGTTCGAAGGCCCTCCGGGAACCGGCAAGACGTACCTGGCGAAGGCGCTCGCTGCCGAGGCAGGCGTGCCCTTCCTGTTCATTTCCGGTACCCAGTTCGAGTCGATGTTCTACGGCCAGACCAACCGCAAGATTCGGTCGTACTTCAAGGCGCTGCGCTCGGCCGCCCGCAAGGAAGGCGGCGCCATCGGTTTCATCGAAGAGTTCGATGCCATCGGCCTGTCGCGCACGGGCATGGGCAAGGGCAACGGCCGTGAGGGATCGATCGTCAACGAGCTGCTCGTGCAGATGCAGAGCTTCGATCTGCCCACCTCCGGCCAGAAATTCACCAACACCATCATCGACTCACTCAACCGCCTGCTGCCTGACTCGCTGTCGCTGCCGCGGCCGCAGGTCACGCTGGACAACGTGCTGCTCATCGCAGCCACCAACCGCGCCGCCGACCTGGACCCTGCGTTGATGCGGCCCGGCCGCTTCGACCGCAGTATTCACTTCGATCTCCCGCCGCGCACGGACCGACTGGAGATCGCTGCGTACTACCTTGCTCGTAAGGCTCACGACAGCACGGTGTCCGCAGAGTTCGTGGCCGACCTGACCGCCGGGTACACGCCCGTGCGCATCGAGCGACTCCTGGACGAATCGCTGGTCCTCGCGCTGCGGGCCGGCAAGAGCGAGATGAGCTTCAAGGACGTCATCGACGCACAGATGGTCACCGAGGTCGGACTTTCGCACGACGTCGGCTACCACCCCGACGAGAAGCGCCGAGTCGCCATCCACGAGTCCGGGCACGCACTGCTCGCAACGCTTGCCGGTCGCGACGTCAAACTGGCCAGCATCCTCAGTCGCTCGGGTTCACTCGGCCTCGTCGCTCACGGGGACGTGGACGAGCGTTACCTGCGCACCCCGACCGAGGCTCACCAACTGATGGTGATCGCAATGGGCGGGCGCGCCGCCGAGATCCAGGAGTTCGGCGAGGCCTCCAGCGGCATCGCCAGCGACCTGCAGGTGGCCACCATCATCGCCGCCCAGCTGGTCGGCATGCTGGGCGCCAGCAGCAGCCTGCTCAGCCTGGAGGCTGCGGAGATGATGGGCGCCAACAACCTGGTGGCCAAGGTCCTGCACGACGAAGTCGCACGTGCGAAGGCCGACCATCTCATGAACGCCGCCGCTGACCGCGCGGCGTGCACCCTGCTGGAGCACCGCCGTGCGCTGCTGGCCCTTGCTGACGCACTGTGCGAGCAGGACGAGCTCAACGGCGACCAGGTCCACGCCATCGTCGCCGGCGCGATGGTGAATTAGTTCGCGGCCTGCTCGACTCGGTCGGATTCCAGCCGGCCGTCGATGATGCGCACCGTGCGGTCCGCGTACTCGGTCATGCGCATGTCGTGCGTGACGATGACAGCGGCGGTGTCGCGCGCCTTCATTTCAGAGTGGATCAGCTCCATCACCTGCGCCCCGATCTTCGAGTCGAGCGCGGATGTCGGCTCGTCGAACAGCACCAGCTTGGGGTTGTTGAACAGCGCTCGTCCGATGGCGACACGCTGGCGCTCGCCGCCGCTGAGTTGCGCAGGCAGGTTGCGCAGACGGTTGCCGAGACCCAACTCGTCGAGCAGCTTCGACGCCCTGTTCTTGGCTGCCCTACCGCCCTTGCCGCCGCCCAACTCGTCGACGACCAGCAAGTTCTCCTCCGCCGTCAGGAACGGAACCAGGTTGACCGACTGGAAGACGAAGCCGACGTTCTCGCGGCGGAACTGGGTGAACTGCTTGGCGTTGTAGCCGGAGATGTCCTGCCCACCAACGACCACGGAACCTTCCGTCGGTGCCAACAGCCCGCCCGCGATCGACAGCAACGTGGTCTTCCCCGAACCAGAGGGGCCGAGCAAGGCCACGATCTCGCCGTGCTCGACCTGCAGGGTCGCGTGCGCGAGCGCAACGACGTCGACATCACCAGTGCGATACACCTTGCGCACATCGCGCATGTCCAGAACGCTCATCTCGTCGACCTTCTCATAGCAGTTCTCTCCTTCATGACGCGTTGCCGATGGCAGAGGCAGGGTCGACGCGGGTGACGCGCCGCAACGAGATGGCGCTTCCGAGCACGGCAGCCAGCAGCAGGCCGACGAACGTGAAGATGAAGCGGCTGGGAACCAACTGCAACGGCACCTTTGCAGGCAACGCAATCGCCGCACCGATGGCCAGCAGCGAGCCGATCACGAACGAGAAAATTGCCACGATGACGGCCTGCATGACGACACCGGCGAACAGCCTTGGCGTGCTGGCGCCGATGGCTTTGAGAACGCCGTAGAGACCAATCCGCTCGATGGTGAGCAGGCTGAAGAACAAGCCGACGACAGCGAGCACGACGACGAATGTCGAGTAGATGATCTGGTCGAAGGTCTGGCCCTGTTGCTCGACGCCCGGCAGTGCCAGCACCGCCTCGTCGACCGTCAACGTGCTGGTGGCATCTGCGGTCGCAGCGTCGATCACCTCGGAAAGACTGCGGCCGCCCTTCACGACACTGCCCTTGACGACAAGGGTTTGCACGACGTCGTCGGCAACCGCCGCGTCGGGTCGATTGGCGTTCTGCACTGCACGCCAGGTGGGCAGATTGACCCACACCGCGCCCTGTTGCAGGAAGCTGGTGTCGTCGACGAACCCGATGATGGTGATGGGCGATTCCGCCGGCCCCACCAGGATCGTGTCGCCAAAGCTGACGCCTTGATCCTTCAGGCTGCTGTCGGCAGTGCCCTGGTTGTCCTTCGGCGGCAGCGGCACACCCTTCGGCGGGAGCTCGTAGCCGGCGATGGTCACGTCGGCCAACTCGGTCCTCGTGGGCACCTTCGCGCCCAACAGCACGAAGCCCACACCACCGACCTCGCCGACGCTGTCAGCAGATTCGACTTCTTTGCGCAGGTCGGCAGTGATGCGACTGCGCAGGAACGAATCCCGAGCGCCACTGGAGAACACGATCACGTCGCCGGGCTGCGCTCGAATCGCACCGGTCGAACCAAGGTAGAGACCGTCGAGCAGGCCGCCGAGGAAGAGCAGCAGCGTCGCGAGGAACGACAACACGACGGTGGCCACGATGAACCTGCTCGGCCGGCGGCGGAGCTCACGCAGGGGCAACATCGGCAACCTCACAGCGCCACCCCCGCACCGGTGGTGGCCAGCAACGGATCGATCCGCAGCACTCGGCGCACCGCCACCATCGACGTCAGCAATGCCAGCGCCAACACCACGAGCGAGGTCACCACTGCTGGCATCACCTCCACGCGCACGCCGAGGTTGGAGACACCTTGGATGGCCACCGAGTAGAGCCCGAACGCAATGAGCGAACCGATGGTCATCACGATCACCACTTGCACCAGCAGCGACCAGACCAGCGATCGAGCCGGCGCGCCGATGGCCCGTAACAGTGTGAGGGCCGACGCCTTCTGGAACGTCACGATGAGGAAGAAGAGGCCGGTCACCAACGGCACGACCAGGTAGAACAGTCCAAGGATGACCGTGAAGCTGGTGCGCACGCCACTGACGCCCGGGGAACCATCAACGGCCTCCTGCCGGGTCAGCGCTTCCACGCCGTCGACCTGGTCGTTGATGCGGGCGGCGACGTCGGCGGGCGTGATGCCAGAGGCCACTTTGATCGCGATCACTGACGGCAGGATGGTTGTGGCGTCAGGGTTGCGGGTGCGCTTGGCCGCCTCGAAGGTGGCGAAGTCGACGAACAGCACCGGCTGTACGGAGTAGTTCGAATCGCGGGCGAGACCGACGATGGTGATGCGCGCACCACCGGGTTCCACGGTCACCACATCGCCGATGCCGAAGCCCGCATCGCGATCCTTCTCGCTGGCCACCGCTTCGTCGACAGTCTCCACCAGGCGGCCCTCGACCAGCGCAGTGGGAGCGCCCGGCTGGCCGATGACAAAGCCGAACAGGACGGCATCAGTTTCCTTCGCCGTGTCACCCACGACCGCCGTGACCGTGAACGTCGCCTGGCCGAGCGGTGAGGACGCCTCCACGCCGTCGACATTGGCGATGGCAGCTTCCTGCGCCGGCAGGATGATGGAGCCGTCCAGATTGCGGCGCGCCTGGTCGTTGAAAACCAGCACCTGACCGGACTGATTCTTGATGGCCCCGATGAACTGGTTGATCAACCCGCTGAGCAGCGCCTGCTGAAAGAGAATGAGAAAGACCAGCAACCCGACAGCGCCCGCCAACAGTCCGAACCGAGCCTTGGCTCGGCGCATCTCGGTCACGGCAAGAAACATCCCGACCATTCAAGCTGCAGCGGCCGGGCGCTTCCACCAATTGTCGCGATTGGCCCCATATCAGAGGCCAGGGTTGGCGTTGAGATGGTCGAAACGGCCGACCGGGCGAATGCCTCGGTACGCCTGCACCATCGGCGCCAGTTCGGATGGCGCGGCACCGTGAATGATCACGCTGTCGGCGCCGAGGTCCATCTGGCGAAGGACAGCGCTCGCGCAATCCTCGGGGCTGCCCAAACCAGCGGCCGCCAGCCACCCCGACGGGATCAGCGTGGCCACGTGCTCCAGCTCGGCGATACTGGCGGTGTTGTCGATCGCACCGCGGAACCCGGCGACGAGCGGGTCGGCGCGGAAGCGCTCCAAGACCGCGGGGTCCCATTCGTTGGTGCGCACCATCAGGTCGCCATAGGCCTGGAGATAGGTGGCCATGCGGCCAACGGTCTTCTTCAGTCGCACATCCGGCGGCAGCCAGTCACCCACCACCGCGTAGCAACTCCAGATGCGCACGGAGGCAGGGTCGCGGCCGACCCGCTCGGCCTCTTCACGAACGGTGCGAACACAGCGCTGCAGTGTCTCGTCGGTGAAGAACGTGTGCAGGATGACGCCGTCGAATGCTCTCCCCGCCAGGCGCAAGCTCTGCGGCCCGAATGCGCTGAGCATCAGCGGGATCCTCTCGTCGAAGCTGGCGTCGAGTGCGAGCACCGGCCACGAGCCAGCCGGACCGTTGTGGCCGATCACCGTCTCGCCGCGCCAGAGCCGGCGCATGAGTCCGGCGAAATCCTCCATCTGCGCAGTGGTGATCGGGGGCAGCCCGAATGCCTGCAACAGCCGTTCGATGCCGCGGCCGAGGCCGAGCGCGAAACGACCGCCGGTGAGGCGGTGCATCGTGGTCGCGTAGCTGGCTGTGACAATCGGGTGACGCGTGTTGTGGTTGGTGACCCCGGTGGCAATGCCCAACGATTCGGTGACTGCGCCTGCGGCACCGGACAGGGTGACGACCTCTTTGATGTTGAAACGTTCGCTGAGGAAGACCGTGCCCAAACCGAGCGCCTCACCGTCGCGACATTGCGTGAGCAGTTCTGTGGGCGAGGTGGGCGCGCCGGGCAGCCCGTAGAAGCCGAGTTCGGTGAGTTGATCCACGGAGCAAACGGTAGGGGAATCGCGCAGACCGGCCGTCACCGGCCTGCGCGCCTCCTACGAGACGCATAGCCTGTGGTCATGGATTACACCGTCACCGCACTCGACGAGATCGCACCCAAAGTCGCCGGCGCCCGCGCCGCATTTGCCACCGGGGCCACCAAGCCGATCGAGTGGCGTCGGGCCACACTGATGCGCATGCGCGAACTGGTGGAACAGCGCGAGACGCAGTTGCTCGACGCATTGGCCGCAGACTTCGGCAAGCCGCGCTTCGAAGCGTGGACCACCGAGCTGGGCTTCACGGTCAGCGACATCAACCACACGCTGGCGCACCTCAGCTCATGGATGAGACCCGACAAGGTCGGTACGCCGCTGGCGTTCCAGCCAGGTTCGTCGTACGTGGTCGCCGAGCCCGTTGGCGTCGTGTGCGTGATCGCGCCGTGGAACTACCCGGTGCAGTTGCTGCTCTTGCCCATGGTCGCTGCCATCAGCGCCGGTAATGCCGTGGTCGCCAAGCCGAGCGAGCTGGCACCGCACACCGCCGCCGAGCTGATCTCGCTGATCGAAGCCATCGGCGACCCGGCCATCGTCGCGGTGCAAGGCGGCGTCGCCGAGACCACCGAACTGTTGGCGCAGCGCTTCGACCACATCATCTACACCGGCAACAGCCGGGTCGCCCGCATCGTGATGCGCGCCGCGGCGGAGAACCTCACCCCGGTGACCCTCGAGTTGGGCGGCAAGAGCCCAGCCATCGTCAGCCGCCACGCGAACGTCGACGTCGCCGCCCGCCGCATTGCCTGGGGCAAGTTCATCAACGCCGGCCAGACCTGCATCGCGCCCGACTACGTGTTGGTGGAGCAGCCGGTACACGACAAGTTCGTCGCTGCGCTGGGCACGCACATCGCGGAGTTCTACGGCACAGATCCGCAGGCCAGCCCCGACTTCACACGCATCGTGAATTCTCCCCACTTCCACCGGCTGGAGAAGCTGCTGGACAGCGGCACGGTTGCATTTGGTGGCGTCACCGACGCCGACACGCGGTACATCGCACCTACCGTGCTCACTGGCGTGACTGCCGCCGACCCAGTGATGGACGAGGAGATCTTCGGGCCCATCCTGCCCATCATCGCGATCGATTCCATCGATGAAGCCATCGCGTTCGTCAACGAGCGCTCGGCCGAAGGTGACAAGCCACTCGCGTTGTACACGTTCAGCGAGAGCGACAGCGAGAACGACAGGGTGATCGCCGGGGCCACCAGCGGCGGCGCCTGTGTCAATGGCACGCTGCTGCACATCAGCAACCCCAACCTCCCGTTCGGCGGCGTTGGCGAAAGCGGGATGGGCGCCTATCACGGCAAGTTCGGGTTCGATGCCTTCAGCCACCATCGCGGCGTGCACTCGCGCAGCACGAGGATGGACCCGTCGATGATGTACCCGCCATACACCGCGAAGAAGCAGAAGCTGATCCGCAAGGGCATGGCGATGGCCGACCCGCGCGATCTGTTCGCCAGGCTTCGTGGCTCACTGCATAGGAGCAACTGACGATGGCATTCGGTCAGCAATCAGGTCCTCCGGCAACTGCTCGGCAAGTGCAAGAACTGCTGTCATTACTGAACGAGGCCGGGCACTCCGACCTTCGCGACGCGCGTGGCCCGATGGGTTTCACACAGCGCCAGGCAGGCGGCAAGTTCAGCCGCGACGAGGCCGATGCGTTCATCGAGCAGCTGCAGAACGAAGCCGAGCAACAGTCGGCCGAGGCACCCGCAGTGGAGGCGCCTGCACCGACAATCAAGCCCGCACCGAAGGCACGAGCCACAGCCGCCAGCGCTGCACTCGCAAAGATCCCCACCCCGCAACTCGCCGCAGAGCTACAACGCCGCGGGTGGATCGTCGTCGAGCCCTAGTCCTGGCCCTAGTCGTACGTGTGACGGCTACTTCGACGGGGTGAGCAGAGAGGCGACGTGGCTCTGCAGTTGTTCGATGCCGGTGCCCTTCGAGGCACTGACCCAGATGATGTCGCCTTGCTCCAGCTCGCAGCCCTTCGCCAGTTCCTTCTTCCGGGTGGCAAGTTTGGACGGGCGCACCTTGTCGATCTTGGTGGCAACAACGGTGTGCGGCACGCCGCTGGCCCGTAACCAGTCGAGCATTTGGGTGTCCAGCTTGGTGGGGCCGATCTCACCGTCGACGAGCACGAAGACCAGTTCCAGGCCCTCACGCTCGAGGAGGTAACCCTCGATCATCGCCTGCCACGTGGAGCGCTCGCGACCCGGGACCTTCGCGTAGCCGTAGCCGGGAAGGTCGACGACGGTGCCACCGGAGGGCAGTACGAACATGTTGAGCAACTGCGTGCGGCCCGGCGTGTTGGAGACGCGAGCCAGCTGCCGTCGGTTGGCCATGGCATTGATCAGCGACGACTTGCCCACGTTGCTGCGCCCCACGAACGCGGCCTCACACGGTGTGGGCGGCAGATCTGAGTAGCGCTTCGCCGAGGTGACGAAGGTGAACTGGAGGGGCACGACGACCACGGTAGCGGTCGCTATCGTCGCCTCGTGCCGTTTCTGCCGCCGCACACTCACCGCGATGCGGGGGTGTTGCTCACCACCCGTGGCATTCGTGGCTTCGTCGACGGCATCATCAGCCTGTCCATCACCGCGCTGCTGCCGGTGTTCGGGTTCAGCGCACTACGGGTGGGCGTCGTCGTCACCGGCATGATGTTGGGTTCGGCGGCCCTGACGCTGTTGGTGGGTACCAAGGGCAACGCGTTCCCGCGCCGATCCCTGCTCGTCGCCGGCTCGGTGCTGATGGTGGTCAGTGGCGCATTGTTCGGTACGGCCACCTCGTTCATGATGCTGCTGGTGGTCGGGGTGATCGGCACGCTCAACCCAACCTCCGGCGACGTCAGCGTGTTCCTCCCGCTGGAGCAGTCGATGTTGGCGGGCACGACGCCCGCCGCATCGCGCACCGCGCTGTATGCGCGGTACACCTTCATCGGTGGGCTCGCGGGTGCGTTCGGCACCCTCGCAATTCGCATCCCCGAGGCGATCGCGAGGAACACATCCGTCTCCGAGGAGACGGCACTGCGCTGGTGCTTCGGCATCTATGTGCTCGCCGGCTTCGTCGTGATGGCGCTGTACCGCACACTGTCGGTGGCCTCCACAGATCCCGACACGGTGGTTGCTACACCGCTGGGCCGCTCGAAGAAGGTCGTCTACAGGCTGGCTGCGTTGTTCTCGTTGGATGCGTTCGGTGGCGGGTTCGTCGTGCAGTCGATGCTCGCCCTGTGGCTGTTCCAGCGTTTCGATCTGTCGATCGGCGCTGCAGGCACGTTGCTGTTCGTGACCGGCACGCTCAGCGCGGCGTCGGGCTTCGTTGCTGCATCGTTGGCGAAGCGCATTGGTCTGGTGCGCACGATGGTCTTCAGCCACCTGCCCGCCAACTGCTTCCTGATCGCGGCCGCGTTCATGCCGAACCTGCAGTTGGCGGTGGTGATGCTGGTACTGCGCAGTCTGCTCAGCTCGATGGATGTGCCGGCGCGAACCTCGTACGTGATGGCGGTGGTCTCGCCCGCCGAACGCGCCGCCGCGGCCAGTGTCACCAATGTGCCGCGCAGCTTGGCCGCTGCCCTTCCGCCCACCGCGGCCGGCTGGATGCTGGACCACAGCACCTTCGGCTGGCCGCTGATCATTGCGGGCACCGCCAAGATCGTCTACGACCTCCTGCTGCTGCGCCAGTTCCGCCACGTGCTGCCCGAGGAGGAGCAACCGTCTCAGACGGCCCGGTAAGCGTTGAAGGCGTCGGTCGCAATCAGCTGCCCGTCACGGGTGATCACGCAGCCGGTGTAGCCGGGTTGCTCAGCCAACCAGTGCAGCCCGTCGGTGCCCATGAGATACAGCACGGTGGCGTAGGCGTCGGCATCGGCAAGATCGGGTCCCACCACCGTTGCGCTCGCCAGGTCCGTGCAGGGTCGACCGGTCCGAGGGTCGACGATGTGGCCGCCGCGTTCGTACGATCCGCTCGTCGCGATGGCGAGAGGACCGGAACCCTCGACCACGAACGCGACCGCCGTGGGTTCGGTCGGATGGCGAACCCCGACGCGCCACGGCTTCCCGTCGCGGTTGCAGCCGCCGAGCGCGACGTCGCCGCCGGCGTTCAGACAGAAGTCGACGACTCCGTGACCGTTCAAGAGAACTGCAGCGCGTTGCACCGACCAGCCCTTCACGTATCCACAGGGGTCGAATCGGGTGCCGTTCGGTGACGGCAACGACCACACGTCGAACAGCCCGTCAGTTGCCTCGCAGAGTTCGCCGCAGCGCTGCAGAACCTCGCGCACGTCGTCGCCGACCTCTGGGTCAGTGGGCGCCAGTTCGCCGAGGCCCAACCGGCTGATCACACTGCGTTCCTCGTACGGGCTGAACACCTCGTCGACCTCATGAAACCACGCGACCAGCTCGTCGATGATGGAACGATCGTGCGAGTCGACGATGTCGATACTGATCGATGTTCCCATCACAGCCTCGACGTGGTGCAGGCTCATTCAGCCGCTGATGCCCGAGGCAGACCGGGCAGCGTCGATGGCCGACTGTAGCGAGACGCGATAGCTCTTCGACGTGTAAGTGGCGCCCGAGACGGTGTTGACGTCGGCTGAGCGTGCGCTGAGCGCCTCGCTGATCAGGGCCGGCAGGGCTCGCTGGTTGATGCTCACGCTCTTGCGATCGGCGGTCGGGTACTGGAGGATCTGAACGTCGACGATCTGGCCACCTGAGTACACGGCCTGCACCTGGACGGGGCCCCAGCGATTGCTGTCGGTGGCGCCCACGTAGGTGCCATCGGCGACCCCGGCCGGTGTCGCCAGAGCGGCGACAACGGTGGTCGTCGGCACGTTCGCCGCTACGGGCCCGGCGGCCGGTGCTGTCGTCGGTGTCGTCGTGGCCGGTGTAGCGACGGGGACGGTGGCCAACGTCAGCGCGTCGCTGGCGTGAGTCTGGGTGTCATCCTGGGCGAAGGCCAGTGCGAGGCCCAGCGTCGTGGTCGCGCTGATCGCCAACGCCGACAACTTCGCCCGTCGCGCCGGCTTCGCCCGTCGCCCGGGTTTGGTCGGCAAAGTCCTGGCTGTGGTCCTGTTGGGCGCTGACTTGGCGACGGTGGGGGGTGGCAGTGCGGAACCGGGACGGCGACCGCTGAGCTGCGCCAAACGCTGCTGCAGAAGTGGGTCGATGGGTGCAGTCATGTCAGCGTCTTTCATGCTGTTGCCAGGCGACGCTGTGCGATGCCGAGCAGGCGAATGGTGATGGGGTAGACGGAGATGCCGATGAGCAGGGCGAGGCCCGTGGTGAAGTAGTTCGACGCGGTGTCGCTGCCCGATTGGTAGGCGTGAACGCCGGTGAGCGCGATCGCAGGAATGGCCAGAAGGTGCACTGCGTGCCACGCCTTTCGTGGCAGCCGGCGACGGACGCGGCCGATCGATGGAAGCACCACGATCGCAAAGAGCCAGAACGCGAGCACGCCCCAGCCGATGCGCCAGCCCACCGCACCGCTCGGGATCAAGAGATCGATCAAGCCGAGGCCGGCATTCGTGTCGATGAACGAGACGACCATGTGGAGACCGATGAACACGAGTGTGAGGCCCCCCAGATAGTTGTGCAGCGCCAGCCACCAGTTGGGTCGCAGCCGGGTGCCCGTGTTGCGGGCCGAGAAGAAGAAGCCCCACACCAGTGTTGCCACCGCCAGCAAGGCCGCGACGATGCCGGTGGCACGGGTGAGGTACCACATCAGCGAATCCATGGGTGCAGTGTGAGCCGCGACCGTGAACGGACCGTGGCGATGGGGTGAGAGTTGCGTAAGAGCTACCCGTGCGGGGCCAGCAGGCGGTCGAGGGCCGTCTCGATCTCGGGCTCGCTGAGCAGCATCAACTTGGCGGCCTCACCCAGCGGGATGAAGCTGTCCTTGCTGGTCACACGGGCCATGCGACCAGCGAAGCCACCATCGATCAAGGCGGCCAGCACACCCTCCGCGACGCCACCCGAGCGGCGCGTCTCGTCCACCACCAGCACCGCGCCGGTTGCGTTGGCTTCGCGGAGAATGTCCTCCACCGGGAGTGGCGCGATCCAACGCATGTCGACGACCCGCACGAAGACGCCGCGGGACTGCAGTCGTCGGGCAACTCGCAACGACATGAAGAGCCCGTTGCCGAACGTGAGAATGGTGAGGTCCTTACCGTCGCCGTAGGTGCGAGCACTGCCGATGGGGACGTGGGCGCGGGCGTCAGGTGTGGCCAGCCACAGTCGGTCGCCGGGCTCCATCAGGTCGGTGGTGTGATAGCGGGCGATCGGTTCGACGATGACACCGACCGTCCCGTCCACCTCGGCAGCGGCGACCAACGTACGAAGCATCGCGGCAGCATCGTCGGGCCTGGCGGGCACGGCCACCACCACACCGGGCAGGTCGCGCAGTACGGTCAACGAATCGTCGTTGTGGAAGTGGCCGCCGAAGCCCTCCTGGTAGCCAAGGCCGGCGATGCGCACGACCATACCGTTGCGGTACTTGCCGTTCGAGAAGAACTGCAGGGTTGCAGCTTCGCCGCGGAGCTGGTCCTCTGCGTTGTGCAAGTACGCCAGATACTGGATCTCGGCGATCGGCAGGAAGCCACTGATCGCAGCGCCGAGTGCCAACCCCAGGATGCTGGTCTCGTCGAGCAACGTGTCGAACACGCGGGCCGCGCCGGTCTGTGCCAGCAGGCCCTTCGTCACTCCGTAGACGCCACCCTTGGCAGCGACGTCCTCTCCGAAAAGCAGGATGTTCGCGCGCTCCTCGAGCAGCTCGCCGAGCGTCGCGTTGATCGACTGCGCCAGTGTCAGCGGCACGCTGACCGACGGCACCGGCGTAGCACGGACTGCAGCGGCAACGGCCGCTGGTGTGCGCGGTGCCAGTGGCGCCAACACCTCGTCAGCGGTGGCCAGCTGCGGCCACTCGGCGACGGTGGCGGCGACCTCGAAAACGCGAGTGCGCAGCTGGTCGTGGCGGGCAGCGAGGCTGGCAGCGGAGTGCTGCCCGCTGGCGACGAGACGACGCGCGGTCGCCAAGATCGGGTCGCGTGTGGCGTCGGCACGCAGCTCGGCGGGCGTGCGATAGGCACTCTCCACATCGGTGCCGGCGTGGCCGCCGAAGCGCACCGTGCGCAGGTGCAAGAACCCGGGCTGGCGGCGGAAGCGGACCCAGTCGCCCAGCTCCGCGGTAGCTGCGAGCACGGCCTCGGGGTCGGCCCCGTCGACGCTCACGTACCGCAGGTGCGCCCTGTTGCCGTACGCGCTCTCGATCCAACCGGCAGGCGTGCGAACGCTGATGCCGAGGCCGTTGTCCTCGCACACGAACAGCAACGGCAATGGCAGGCGTTGATGCGCGCAGTGCAACGCGGTGTTGATGGCACCTGTGGCAACAGCATGGTTCGCCGACGCGTCGCCGAACGAGCAGACGGCCAACGAATCGTCGGGCCACGGTGATTCGATACCCAGCCGGGCAGCCCTGCCGATTGCGAACGCAACTCCGACGGCGCGGGGTAGGTGCGAGGCGATCGTCGATGTCTGTGGAATGATCGCCAGGTCGTGGCGGCCGAAGACCTTGTGGCGCCCGCCGGCGATGGGTTCGTCGGTGGCCGCGACCATGCCCGCAAGGATGTCGTGCACCCCGCCCAGCCCGGCGCGTGCGAGATAAAAGCCGCCGCTGCGGTAGTGCAGCAACGCAGGGTCGGTGGGCCGCAGCGCCATCGCAACTGCGGCGTTGCTCTCATGGCCGGCCGAGCCAATCGTGTAGTAGCCCTTGGCCTGGCCACGAAGCCAGCGTGCCGCAAGGTCGCAGTGGCGGCTGGCCAACTGCACGTCGAAGAGCCGTTCCAGCTCGCCCAAGACCGACTGACCAACCTCGCCGACCACCGATGGCGCTGCGCTCAACGCGCACAGAGAACCGAAGAGCTGTGCTTCTAGCGCGCTGCGCTCGACGGTGGACACGCCGTCAGCTTGTCAGACGTCGACGCGGTACCGCACGATCACGGGGTCGCCGCTGGGCTGCACCACGGCTCGATAGCGGTTGACAAGGGCTCTCATGGCCGTGTTCTCGCGCAAGACATCGGCGATGATGCGCCGCACGCCACGTTTGCGGGCCAGCACCAGCAGCGCGTCCATGAGGCGCGAACCCACGCCAAGGCCCTGATACTCGTCGATCACCGTGACCGACAGCTCGGGCGGGCCCCCCGGGTTGCCCATCCAACGAGCTACACCGATCGGCTTTCCCTCCGGGTGGTCGGGAAGGTCGGCCGCCGCATCGAAGGCGATGATCGCGGCGTTGGTCACTCCGTCCACATTGGCGAGTCGTTCCAGCACATTGGGCGGCAGTTCGCGCACGGCTGTGAAAAAGCGGAGGTGGCGCGACTCTGGACTCAGCTCGTCGAACGCTTCAGCGAAGTACCGGGCAAAGTCTTCCGGCACGGCCTCGCGGGTGGTGATCAATGGCGCGTGTTGAATACGCACAATTCTGCCGGAACACGGCAGCACTGTCGGTGCGACTGTTGGCACGTCGCCTTGCACAACGACAGCGCCACCCGCTCACGAGTTGTGCATCAGGCGCTGGGCGTGATGCCGTCGACGACGTCCTTCGCCTTCTCAGCTGCTGTCTTGATCTTGTCGTCGATGGAGTCCGGCGTCTTGCTCTGCACTACGTCGGCAACCTTGTCGATGCCGCCCTTGACTGCGTCCTTGTTGCCGCTGAGCAAACCCTTGATCTTGTCAAGCAAACCCATTGTGATGTTCCTCCGTGTATTCCGCACGCATGTATGCAGATTTCGTCGCGCAGGCTCGCACATCGCTAGGTAGGAGTCCAGAAAAGTTGATGGAAGCTGCGCCAAAAACAAACTCGCCGTAGGCCCGAAGACCCACGGCGAACCTGTGGTGGTCGAGACCGGCGTCGATCCGGTGACCCTACGCTTTTCAGGCGTATGCTCTGCCGACTGAGCTACTCGACCGATGTGTGCGCCACCAAGCACTGAATATCAAGGTGACACCCGTTCAGGCTTGCGCCCGAGCGGTCCCGACGGGGTTCGAACCCGCGACCTCCGGCTTGACAGGCCGGCGTGAACTCCACTTCACCACGGGACCAGGCTGTTGACCAGCTGGTCATTTCACTAGAAAATTTCTGAGCACCCCCAACGGGATTCGAACCCGTGCCGCCACCTTGAAAGGGTGGTGTCCTAGGCCACTAGACGATGGGGGCTAGGTCTGCTTCCGGTTGAGAGCGTGGCAACATTATCAGCAGGCCA
>Ga0105048_10007809_pt1 | contig 17169 bp, 16 predicted proteins | sample MAT05_FD_78382 | JGI IMG/M metagenome (GOLD analysis project Ga0105048, IMG submission 78382) | Freshwater microbial communities from Lake Fryxell liftoff mats and glacier meltwater in Antarctica - MAT-05 | ecosystem: Environmental > Aquatic > Freshwater > Ice > Liftoff microbial mat | place...
ACCATCCGACTTCTCTCGACCCTGCACGGTCCGGACGGATCTGTCGCGGTCGCGGGTCTGACCTCGCGCGAGGCGTCCACTCCCGAGTACGACGAACATAAGCTCGCCCACGAGGCGGCCTTTCTCGACGGGGTCACCGCGATAGGTCACGGAACCGTGCTCTCGCGACTGTGGGACCAGCCGGCCATCACAGTCACCGGCATTGACGCGCCCACCGTCGTCAACGCATCCAACACCCTCTCCCCGTCGATCACCGTGAAGATCAGCGCGCGCGTTGCGCCCGGCCAAACCGGGGATGATGCATTTCTCGCGCTCGAGAAGCATCTGCTCGACAATGCTCCTTTCGGCGCTCACCTTGAGATCAGCGACATCGATAAGGCCAACCCGTTTCTCGTGGACACGACGGGCTGGGCGGTTGCCGAAGTGAAGGATGCCATGCACCAGGCGTGGGGGATCGAGCCTCTGGAGACCGGAATCGGAGGATCCATCCCCTTCATCTCTGATCTTGTTGAGGTCTTTCCCGAAGCGCAGATCCTCATTACGGGCGTGGAAGATCCCGATTCGCGGGCCCACAGTCCGAATGAGTCTCTTCACCTGGGAGTATTCCGCCGCGCTATCCTCACCGAGTCCGTTCTGCTAGCAAAGCTCGAGGGCCGGGCGTAGCATTGTGAACATGACAGATACAGCCACGCGCACCGAGACCGCAGCCGCCCATGGGGTCGGCCTTACCGACGCCGCGGCGAGCAAGGTGCGCAGCCTGCTCGAGCAAGAGGGTCGTGACGACCTGCGCCTGCGACTCGCGGTGCAGCCCGGCGGATGCTCGGGCCTGATCTATCAGCTCTACTTTGACGAACGGAGCCTCGACGGCGACGCTACTGTCGAGTTCGGTCAGGGTGTCGAGGTGGTTGTCGACAAGATGAGCGTTCCCTACCTTGATGGTGCAACGGTCGACTTCGAAGACACCATCCAGAAGCAAGGCTTCACTATCGATAACCCTAATGCTGGAGGCAGCTGCGCCTGCGGCGACAGCTTCCACTAAACCACCGCTTATCCCGAAAGGGCATGCCCGAATGGCATGCCCTTTCGGCGTTAAGAGGCCGCGATGCGACGGGCGCGGGCGTGGTCGGGCTATAGACTGACGAGGTACAGTCCGTGTTTTGCGAGAGGTCACAGGTGCGCTCTAACCGCCGTCTTCGATGGGCCGCCATTCCGATTGGCGTCGCCGTTGCCTTCATCCTTGCTGGGTGCACGCAGGCTCAGCTTCAGGGCTGGCTTCCAGGTGATCCCGAGACCACCAACCACACCGGCCGCATCATTGGCCTGTGGGTCACCTCTTGGATCGTGCTACTCGCGGTGGGTGTCGTCACGTGGGGCCTTATCATTTGGGCAGCCGTGGTCTACCGCCGCCGCAAGGGCCAGACCGGCCTACCAGTGCAGTTGCGTTACAACTTGCCGATCGAGATCTTCTACACGATTGTGCCGCTCATCCTCGTTATCGGGTTCTTCGCGTTCACAGCGCGTGACCAGGCGATAATCGAGGCGCCGACTGCGGATCCCGATGTGACGATCGAAGTCTTCGGCAAGCGTTGGGCCTGGGATTTCAATTACGTCGACGAGAATGTCTACAGCGCTGGCGTACAGGCCGATTTCAACGCCGATGGCTCGATCAACACCGACACACTTCCCGTGCTGGTCATGCCGGTCGATAAGTCGATCGAGATCAAAATCGAATCTCGCGACGTCATCCACTCATTCTGGATCGTGGACTTTCTGTACAAGAAAGACATGATTCCAGGCAAGACGAACTTCGAGTACTTCACTCCGACAAAAATCGGAACGTATCAGGGCAAGTGCGCAGAGTTGTGCGGCGAATACCACTCGCTCATGCTCTTCACCGTCGAGGTGGTGTCGCAGGAGGACTACGACGCGTACATCGAGGGACAGCGCGAAGCTGGCTTTGAGGGTCAGCTTGGCGCGGATTACAACGTGAACCAGAACCTGCCGGGCAACGGCAGCGACAGTGGCAGCGAGGATTAGGTCTTATGACGACGACAGTCGAGCGGCCCACCGTGATCGGTGGATCGTCAAGCTCAGTTCCTTTTGGCGCCTCGAAGGTGGAGCGCAAGGGCAACATTCTCGTCAAGTGGATTACTTCCACTGACCACAAGACCATCGGGTACCTGTACCTGATCACTTCATTCCTGTACTTCCTGCTCGGCGGGGTTATGGCGCTCGTCATCCGCGCCCAGCTGTTTGCGCCGGGTCTGTCGATCGTCGCCACGGGGGAGCAGTACAACCAGCTCTTCACGATGCACGGCACGATCATGCTGCTCATGTTCGCGACACCGCTGTTCGCCGGCTTCGCCAATGTGCTGATGCCGCTTCAGATTGGTGCCCCCGATGTCGCGTTCCCGCGGCTCAACGCCTTCGCGTATTGGCTCTTCAACTTCGGCAGCCTCATAGCCGTCGCCGGCTTCCTGACTCCGCAGGGTGCGGCAGCCTTCGGGTGGTTCGCCTACGCGCCATTGTCGAGCACCACATTCTCGCCCGGATTCGGCGGAAACCTGTGGGTCTTCGGCCTGGCTTTGAGCGGATTCGGAACAATTCTCGGTGCGGTCAACTTCATCACGACGATCATCACCATGCGCGCCCCTGGTATGACGATGTTTCGGATGCCGATCTTCACGTGGAACACGCTCGTCACGTCGCTACTGATCATCATGGCCTTCCCGGTCTTGGCCGCTGCGCTCTTCGCTCTCGGCTCTGATCGGGTGTTTGGGTCCCATATCTATACCAGCCAACGGTGGTGTGATTCTCTGGCAACACTTGTTCTGGTTCTTCGGGCATCCGGAGGTCTATATCATTGCGCTGCCGTTCTTTGGCATCATCTCCGAGGTGCTGCCGGTGTTCAGTCGCAAGCCGATTTTCGGGTACAAGACGCTGATTTACGCGACAATCGCTATCGCTGCGCTGTCGGTCACCGTCTGGGCACACCACATGTACGTCACGGGATCCGTTCTGCTTCCATTCTTCGCGCTGCTGACGATGTTGATCGCCGTGCCCACGGGCGTGAAGATCTTCAACTGGATCGGCACGATGTGGCGCGGTTCGGTGACCTTCGAGTCGCCGATGCTGTGGGCAATCGGCTTCCTGATCACGTTCACCTTCGGTGGTCTTACTGGTGTGATCCTGGCGTCGCCGCCGCTCGACTTCCACGTGTCAGACAGCTATTTCGTCGTGGCGCACTTCCACTACGTGGTTTTCGGTACCGTCGTATTCGCAATGTTCAGCGGGTTCTACTTCTGGTGGCCCAAGTGGACCGGCAAGATGCTCAACGATCGGTTGGGCAAGATCCACTTCTGGCTGCTATTCATTGGCTTCCACACGACATTCCTCATACAGCACTGGATCGGGGTTGTGGGTCTGCCGCGCCGGTACCGCACCTACCTTGCCGAAGACGGCGTGACCTGGATGAACCAGGTCTCCACTATCGGTGCGGCGATTCTGGCGATCTCGATGCTGCCGTTCTTCTACAACGTGTACATCACCGCCCGACGGGCACCGAAGGTCACAGTGAACGACCCGTGGGGTTACTCGCGCTCGCTCGAGTGGGCCACGAGCTGCCCGCCGCCCCGCCACAACTTCACGTCGATGCCTCGCATTCGTTCGGAGTCGCCTGCCTTTGACATCAACCACCCCGAGGCCGGCATTCCGGTTGGGGTTGGTGGAATCGGATTCAAGGATGCGCCCGAGGCTCCGGTTTACGATCTCGGCGATGAGAAGGTGAAGTAGCCATGGGTACCAATACACGCCTGTTTTGGATCCTCGCGGGATTCTTTTTCGGCGCAGCAGCGCTGTACACCGGCTGGTCTCTCATCGACCAATTCGATGGTGACATCGAATGGTGGAGGCAGGTCGAGTGGGTGGGTACGTTGGCCATCGCGCTGTGTGGTGCGCTCTCGACTCTGATCGCGTTCTACCTCGGTCGCGTGTACAAGTCGCAGGGCGGCGAGCTTGCCGAGGACCGGCTCGACGCAAACATTGACGATGGGGACGCCGAGCAGGGTCACTTTAGCCCGTGGAGCTGGTGGCCGATCGTGCTTGCGGCAGCGGCGGCTCTCACCGTGCTGGGCCTCGCAATCGGTGTGTGGATCGCGTTCATTGGAGTCGCAATCTTCTTGGTGGCAATCGTGGGTTGGGTCTTCGAGTACTACCGCGGTTACTTCGGTCACTGATACCGTGCTAATTCGTCCGGCTGTTGCGTCGGATGCCGACCGGGTGTTCACGATGCTCGGGCAACTTGAGCTCAGCACGATAGCGCAGCGATCGGCCTTTGATGAGACTTTCGCGGAACTCGTTGACGATGCATCCGCCGCCCTGGTACTCACAGCCGTGGATGATGATGGCACCGTGGTCGGCTACGCGCTGACCACCATAAATCCCCTTCTGTATATCACGGGTCGCTCCGCGCAGCTGCATGAGCTGGATGTCGACGATCACCACCGCGGCCAGGGGGTCGGAACCGCATTGATCGAACGACTCGAGCAGGTGTGTCGCGACGAGGGCGTGCTGCAGCTGACGGTCGCCAGTCGGCGTTCAGCGGCTTTCTACGAGCGAATCGGCTACCGCTCGACCGCCGATTTTCTCAAGCGCACCTTCGATTAGCGACCGGCCTCACGCGGGCCGCAGACCGACAGCCCAACGAGAAGGGCGCAGGCCGCCCGTGCTGCGGAAGCCTGCGCCCAAGAGCTAACAACCAGTCCTAGTGGTGGTCTTTCGACTGCTCGATCTCCGTCTTGCTGACAGGGGCAATGCGGTCTTCGAAGAACCAGTTCGACATCGCTGCGCGCGCACGCTGGCTGAAGGAAATGCGGCCTTGGGCATCCGGACGCACCATTAGCGGCTTGTAGTCCGAGTAGCTGACGAGCTTCCAGCGCTCGTAGTCATCGAGTTGCTCGTGCACTTCGATGTACTCACCGCCGGGAAGACGAACGATTCGACCAGACTCGAAGCCGTGCAACGCGATCTCACGGTCCTTCTTCTGCAGGCCAATACATACGCGCTTCGTCAGGAAGTACGCGACGAACGGACCGACGATCAACAGGATCTGCATCACGTGGATAACCCATTCGATCGACAGCCTGAAGTGGGTTGCCATGAGGTCGGAACTCGCAGCCGCCCACATGACCGCATAGAACGTGACGCCAGCAGCTCCGATTGCGGTGCGGGTGGGGGCGTTACGCGGGCGGTCGGCGATGTGGTGCTCTCGCTTGTCGCCCGTAACCCACGCCTCGAAGAACGGGTAGAGAGCGACCACAACGATGAAGAGGGTGAGCACCACCACGGGAAGGAAAACGTTGAGAGACAGGGTCCAGCCCCAGATCTCGTATTCCCAGCCTGGCGGCACAAGTCTCAGTGCGCCGTCGGCGAAACCGATGTACCAGTCGGGCTGTGTGCCCGCAGACACTGGTGACGGGTCATACGGTCCGTAAACCCAGATCGGGTTGATCTGGAACAGCGAGGCGATGAGCACGATAACGCCGAAGATGATGAAGAAGAATCCACCGGCCTTGGCTGCGAACACCGGCATGATCGGCACACCCACGACGTTGTCATTGGTGCGGCCGGGGCCTGCGAACTGGGTGTGCTTGTTGATGATAAGCAGCAGCATGTGAACACCGAGCGCGGCCACGAGTATCGCGGGGAGCAACAGGATGTGCAGCACGTAGAGTCTGCCGACGATGTCGAAACCAGGGAACTCGCCGCCAAAGAGGAGATACGAAAGCCAGGTCCCGATGATCGGAACCCCCTTCAGGATGCCGTCGATAATGCGAAGGCCGTTGCCCGAGAGCAGGTCGTCGGGGAGGGAGTACCCCGTGAAGCCCTCGCCCATTGCGAGCACGAAGAGCAGAAACCCGATAACCCAGTTGATCTCGCGAGGCTTGCGGAATGCGCCGGTGAAGAATACGCGCAGCATGTGCAGCCCGATGGCTGCTACGAACAGCAGCGCCGCCCAGTGGTGCACCTGGCGCATCAGCAAGCCGCCACGGATGTCGAACGAGAGGTCGAGGGTGGACGACATCGCGGCCGACATTTCGATTCCCTTGAGCGGAACCCAGGAGCCTTCGTAGATCACGGGAGTCATCGAAGCCTGGAAGAAGAACGTCATGAACGTTCCCGACAGCAGGATCACGATGAAGCTGTAGAGCGCAACCTCGCCGAGCATGAACGACCAGTGGTCGGGGAAGATCTTGCGACCTACCTCTTTGACAAGGCCAGAGATGCTTGTGCGCTCGTCGATGTAGTGTGCGGCCCAGCCGGTGAACCGCTGACCGTTGGTCTTCTCGACCCCGGTGGCCGGCGCCGGTGTCTCGGTTGTTGTGGTCATTGCAGGCGCTCCCAGAAGCTTGGTCCAACTGGTTCAGTGAAGTCGCTGCGTGCGATGAGGTAGCCCTCATCGTCCACCGTGATGGGCAGCTGGGGAAGGGGGCGCTTGGCCGGTCCGAAGATGACCTCCGCCTCCCGGGTTATGTCGAACTGCGACTGGTGGCAGGGGCAGAGCAGGTGGTGAGTCTGCTGCTCATACAGTGCGACCGGGCATCCGACATGCGTGCAGATTTTGGAGTACGCGACGATTCCGTTGTAGTTCCAGTCTTCGCGACCAGCGGACACATTGAGATCTTCGGGCAAAAGTCGCATGAGCAGAACTGCGGCCTTGGCCTTCTGCTCCAAGCGATCTTCAAGCTCGTTGATGCCCTCGGGGATGACGTGGAATGCAGAACCGAGCGTCACATCCGAAGCCTTGATTGGCGTGCCGGAGGGGTCGCGCGTGAGGCGAATGCCCTTTTCCCAGAGTGTGTGCTGAAGCAACGGGACCGGGTCTTCGCCCGGAGCCAAATCTCGAAAAAGCACAACAGCGGGCAGCGGGGTAACCACGAGTGCGCCGATGAGCGTGCGACGAATCAGCGTGCGACGTCCGAAACCGGACTCCTTGTTGCCGAGCGTGAACACTTCCACGGCTTTGGCGCGGGTCGTGTCGGTACCGCGAGTGCCGTGGCGCTGCTCGACCATGTCGTGGCCGTCCATGAGCGATTTCGACCAGTGAATCGCACCGAGACCGATACCGAGAACGGCGAGCGTAATTCCGATGCCGAGGAACAGGTTGTTCAGTCGCACCGAGTTCATGTCGCCAGGGACGATCGGGAAGATGACGTAGGCGACGATCGCGAACACCGTTCCGATGATCGAGACGATAAACAGCGCGGATACGCGACGTTCCTGCTGGCGTTCCTTCTTCGGGTCGAGGTCGGCTACGCGAGCGCGATACGGCTCGAACCCCGGGTTGGGGATCTCGTCGGAGACGACGACGGCGGTTCCTGCCGACGGCAGGTTGTCCCCGTACTTCTCGACAGTCGAACCGACAGCCTTACTGTCCGTGCCGTCGTGGTCGTTCGCCATGCTCTTCCCTTCAACGTCCGCTATGCGGTGTCGTGCTAGCTAGTTGGACTTTGCGGTGAGCCAGATCGTGATTGCCACGATCCCACCGAGTCCGAAGATCCAGATGAACAGGCCTTCGGACACCGGGCCGATGTCACCGAGCCCCCACCCGCCGACCGAGGGTGTGTCTTCCAGGGTCTTGAGGTACGTGATGATGTTGGCCTTGTCTTCGGGGGAGATGTTCTGATCGTTGAAGACCGGCATGTTCTGCGGTCCCGTGATCATTGCCTCGTAGACGTACTTGGCCTCGACTCCGACCAGGGGCGGCGCGAACTTACCCTCGGTGAGTGCACCGCCGGCGCCAGCCACGTTGTGGCACATTGCACAGTTGATGCGGAAGAGCTCGGCGCCGATGGCCGCGTCGCCGTTGCCGGCAAGTAGTTCTTCGGGCGGAAGGCCCGGGCCGGGGCCCTGGGCGGCAACGTACGCTGCGAGCGCCGCAATCTGATCCTCGGTGAACTGCACCGGCTTCTTTTCACCCTGTGGACCGGTCGCGGCAAGTGGCATGCGCCCGGTTCCAACCTGGAAGTCGACGGATGCCGCGCCAACACCGATCAAGCTGGGGGCCTGGGATGTACCCTGCAGGGCTAGTCCGTGGCAGGTGGCGCAGTTGGCCGCAAAGAGCTTCGCGCCGTCTTCGACCTGAGCTTCGGCGGCCGTGCTGGTCTCAGCGATTGCGCTCGACGTAGTGAACGCCGCATACGCGCCACCGGTTGCGAGCAGGCCGACAGCCAGCAACGCGACGGTTGCGAGCGGGTGACGGCGCCCTGAGGACCGCTCCCGCCGGGAGGGGTTTTCTGACTTCTTCGCCATGCTGTTGTGTGTTCCGATTCTCATCTAAGGAGGTAGATAACGGCGAACAGGCCGATCCATACCACGTCAACGAAATGCCAGTAGTACGAAACGACGATTGCGGTCGTTGCCTCTTTGTGCCCGAAGTTCTTCACGGCGAAAGCGCGGCCGATCACAAACAGGAATGCGATAAGGCCACCCGTGACGTGAAGGCCGTGGAAACCGGTCGTAATGTAGAAGGCCGAGCCATAGGAATCGCTCGACAGGCTGATGTTCTCGCTGACGAGTGTTGCGTACTCGAAGACCTGGCCGACCACGAAGGCGGCGCCCATCGCGTAGGTGAGGAAGAACCACTCGACCATTCCCCACTTGCGAAACTGGCCAAGCGTGCCGGTGCGGCGAGGCTGCATGCGCTCGGCCGCGAAAACACCGGCCTGGCAGGTGAACGATGAGAGCACGAGAATCACCGTGTTCACCGCCGCGTAGGTGATATTCAGCTTGGCGGTCTGCTCTTCCCAGAGCCCGGGGGAGGTGGACTTGAGGGTGAAATAGATGGCGAAAAGCCCGGCGAAGAACATAACTTCGCTTCCGAGCCACACGATTGTGCCAACCGCCACGACGTTGGGCCGGTTAACAACGGGGGCACCGATCGAGCGCGAGAGCGAGGCAGTAGTCACTGTTCCATTATGGCCGATTTATGACCTCGGTTTTCCCATTCGACGGGCCAGTCGCTTGCTCGTCGTTAGGATTTGGATCATGTCCAGCGCGCGCACGTGGCCCAGCATCCTCGGTTCTCTCATCGACGGTAACGACCTATCGATCAGCGACGCGGAGTGGGCCATGCAGCGGGTGATGGCGGGCGAGGCGACATCCGCACAGTTGGCGGGTCTTTTGGTCGCGTTGCGGGTCAAGGGCGAGACCGTAGACGAGATTGTCGGGTTTCGGGATGCCGTGCTCGCCAACTCGCTGCCACTGGCAGTGTCGCCCGATGTGCTCGACATCGTAGGTACCGGGGGCGATCCCTACGGGGCTGTGCTCAATATCTCGTCTATTGCCTCGGTGATCGCGGCTGCGGCGGGAGTTCCCGTGGTCAAACACGGCAATCGCGGCGCCAGTTCTGCCTCGGGTGCCTCAGACGTTCTTGCCGCGCTCGGTCTCAACCTCGATATCTCCCCCGAGCGCGTCGCCGAGGTTCTCGCGGAGGCGGGAATCACGTTTGCGTTCGCGGCTCTCTTCCACCCCGGGTTCCGGCATGCCGGCCCGACGCGCAAAGAGCTGGGCATCTCGACCCTCTTCAACATTCTTGGACCGCTGTGCAACCCGGCTCGACCGAACGCCTCGGCTGTCGGGGTCGCGAGCCTCGAGCGCGTGCCTCTGGTGGTTGGCGTCTTCCAGACGCGCGGCGCAACCGCGCTCGTCTACCGCGGTGACGATGGCATCGACAAACTGACGACCACCGGTCACAGCCACATTTGGGAGGTATCTCGCGGATTCGTAACCGAACACGACCTGGACCCGACGGATCTCGGAATCGCTCGCGCCGACATCCAGTCGCTACTGGGTGGTGAGCCGACTCACAACGCAGAGGTCGCCCGCGGTGTTCTGGCAGGGGACACCGGGCCGGTGCGCGACATCGTTCTGCTGAACGCCGCGGCGGGCCTGACCGCTTTTGAGCTTTCGAAGAACCCCGACTTGCTGCAGGAGCCGATCGTGGGTCGACTCGCCGCCCAACTGGAGCGCGCGGCCGCGGTAATCGACTCCGGCCTGGCCCAGCAGAAGCTCGCCGATTGGGTTGCTGCCACCCACCGGTAGAGCGTCGCTCGTCACGGAGTATCGTCGTCGACCCAGTCCAAGGTCTTCGACACGGCTTTCTTCCAGTTGCGCAACAGACGCTCGCGTTCGGCCGGTTTCATCGAGGGCGTGAAGCGGGCGTCTTCTTGCCAGTTCGACCGAAGTTCGTCGAGACCGCTCCAGAATCCAACCGCGAGCCCGGCTGCGTAGGCGGCGCCGAGGGCCGTGGTCTCCGGAACTTTCGGGCGAATTACCGGCAGATCGAGAATATCGGCTTGAAACTGCATTAGCTCGGCATTGGCAACCATGCCCCCGTCAACTTTGAGCTCTTCGAGGTCGACACCGGCGTCGGCGTTGACGGCGTCCAGAACTTCGCGCGTTTGGAACGCCGTGGCCTCGAGCGCGGCCCGGGCAATGTGACCTCGGTTGGCGAAACGAGTGAGTCCGAGGATGGCTCCACGGGCATCCGGCCGCCAGTGTGGCGCGAAGAGTCCCGAAAAGGCGGGCACGAAGTAGACGCCGCCGTTGTCGTCGACGCTGCGCGAAAGCGCCTCGACCTCGGACGCGTCAGAGATGATTCCCAGGTTGTCACGTAGCCACTGCACGAGTGAACCGGTGACCGCGATCGAGCCCTCCAGTGCGTAGCGCGCGGGCTGATCGCCCAGCTTGTAGGCAACCGTCGTGAGCAGGCCATTCTGCGAGAGCACTATCTCTTCGCCCGTGTTCACAATGAGAAAATTGCCGGTCCCGTAGGTATTCTTCGATTCGCCGGCCTCGAATGCGGCTTGGCCGAACGTGGCCGCCTGCTGGTCGCCGAGGATGCCAGCCACGGGCACTTCGCGCAACAGGTTCGACAGCTCTATCGTGCCGTACACCTCTGAGGAACTGCGGATTTCGGGCATCAGGGAGGCGGGAACTCCGAAAGCGTCGAGGATCTCGGGCTCCCAGGCGAGGGTCTCCAGGTTCATGAACAGCGTGCGGCTCGCGTTGGTGACATCCGTTGCATGCACACCACCGTCGGGGCCGCCCGTGAGGTTCCACAACACCCAACTGTCGGTGGTGCCAAAGGCAAGTTCGCCGGCCTCGGCACGGGCGCGCACGCCGTCGACGTTCTCGAGGATCCAGACGATTTTGGTACCGGAGAAGTAGGTCGCCAGCGGCAGCCCGACCCGCTCCGTGAACCGGTGGATGTCGCCGTCGGCGATGCGGTCAACGATTGACTGCGTGCGCGTGTCTTGCCATACGATGGCGTTGTAGACGGGCTTGCCTGTGGAGCGGTCCCAGATGACGGTGGTTTCGCGTTGGTTGGTGATCCCCACTGCGGCAATGTCGTGGCGAGTGATGTTCGCCTTAGAGAGTGCCTGCCCGATAACTTCGCGAGTGTTGTCCCAGATCTCCATCGGATCGTGTTCGACCCACCCCGCCTTCGGGAAGTGCTGCTTATGCTCGAGCTGCCCGCTCGAGACGACAGTGCCGTCGTGATCGAAAACGATCGCCCGCGTGCTCGTCGTGCCTTGGTCGATGGCGAGAATGTAGGTGTTCATGAGCCCTTTCGAATTCGTCGGCCGATTGCTCGATCGACGGGTGCGCTGAGAAAAAGTAGAAGCACCGCCCACAGTCCCACGACGGGAAAAATAACGGCGACGACGAGCGCGACGACCATGATCGCGGTGGTCGAGAGGTAGGGAAGCAGTCGTAGGGTGCCGCGCACCTCCGCGTCCTGAAGTTGCGGATGACGCACAATGATTGACTGCTGCAGCATGGCGGCAAGACATGTGAGCGTCATCGTGCCGATATACAACGCGTATTTGATCGGATCGTCACGGTCTGGCCCACTCAGAAGTTCGGTCGGCAGCGATAAAAGCACAATCGTGAACAGCCACAACATGTTTGCCCACTGCAGCTGTGAGTTGTAATCGATCAGGTTCTCGTACATTCGGTGATGAACGAGCCAGAAACGGCCGATCACGAGGAAGGTAATCACGAGCACCTGGAGCTGGAAGCCATTGGCGACGAGGAAACTCCCTACATCGGTGTCGAGTTCGGTGGCAGAGATAACGAGCGGCAGCACGAGCAGCGTGATGGCGATTGCAACAACCGCGTCGCTGAAAGCGACGAGCCGGGCCAGTCCGCGTTCTTTTCGCACGCTCCTATATTGCACGCTCGACGCGAGCTCTGGCTAACGACGTCTACGTAAGACCAGGGACCGGCGTCTGTGACGAATTTGCTGTTCTCGTGCTGGCTTCCTCGATGTGAATCGAGGCGGCAATGAGCTCGAAACTCGACAGTTGCGACCGAGTCGAGCATGCCCCCACGCGTCTGCGGATCAGGCGCTCGGCAGCGGGTGCCACCGACCCTTCCCCGATGAACGGTCCGCAGCACTGGTCGTAGGGCAGGCCACTGAGGCACGGGCAGACCGTGCGTGAGAGTTTATCGCCGTTCGTGGCACCTCAACCGTCCAATACGCTTGAACCCATGTCTAAGGTTCTCACCAGTCTTCCCGTGGGGGAGCGCGTCGGTATCGCGTTCTCTGGCGGCCTCGATACGTCCGTTGCGGTCGCGTGGATGCGCGAGCACGGTGCAGTTCCGTGCACTTACACGGCAGATCTCGGTCAACCGGATGAACCGGACGTGGCCGCCGTGCCCGGTCGCGCGCAGGAGTACGGCGCCGAGCTTGCCCGGCTGGTCGACTGCCGCGCCGCGCTCGTAGAAGAGGGGCTTGTCGCGCTCTCGACGGGAGCATTCCACATTCGCTCCGGTGGTAAGACCTACTTCAATACGACTCCTCTTGGCCGAGCGGTCACGGGCACTCTGCTCGTGCGTGCTATGAAAGAGGACGGCGTCGAGATCTGGGGCGACGGGTCAACCTACAAGGGCAACGACATCGAGCGGTTCTACCGTTACGGTCTGCTCGCCAACCCCCGCCTGCGCATCTACAAGCCCTGGCTCGACGAAGCGTTCGTGACCGAACTCGGAGGGCGTGCCGAGATGAGTGAGTGGCTCGTCGCTCGCGGCTTCCCGTACAAGGCTTCGGGGGAGAAGGCGTACTCAACCGACTCGAACATCTGGGGTGCAACCCACGAGGCGAAGCGGCTTGAGCAACTCGACGCTGGCGTCGAGATCGTCGAGCCCATCATGGGAGTCGCTTTCTGGGATACCGCTGTCGCCATCGAGAGCGAGGACGTCACGGTCACGTTCGAGGAGGGACGGCCGGTCGCGCTCAATGGCGCGACGTTCGTCGATGATGTCGCGCTCGTGCTCGAGGCGAACGCGATCGGGGGCCGCCACGGATTGGGCATGAGTGACCAGATCGAAAACCGCATCATTGAGGCCAAGTCTCGCGGTATCTACGAGGCGCCTGGCATGGCGCTTCTGCACATCGCCTACGAGCGCCTCGTCAACGCAATTCACAACGAGGACACCCTGGCGTCATATCACCAGCAGGGGCGTCGATTGGGTCGGCTGATGTACGAAGGACGCTGGCTCGACCCGCAGTCCCTCATGCTGCGTGAGTCCCTCCAGCGATGGGTGGGCTCCACTGTTTCGGGTGAGGTCGTGATGCGATTGCGGCGCGGCGATGACTACTCGATCATCGATACGCGGGGTTCCAACTTCAGCTATCACCCCGACAAGCTCTCGATGGAGCGCGTCGGTGACGCCGCCTTCGGTCCGCTTGATCGCATCGGCCAGCTGACAATGCGAAACCTCGACATCGCCGATACTCGATCCAAACTTGAGCAGTACGCGCAACTGGGGATCGTTGGGGGCGCTACCGCACAGCTCGTTGGCAACCTTGAACCGGGGGAGGCGGGGGAGATCACCGCTCGCGACGGGGAGACCGCGCTCGAAGCTGCGACGGATGCCGCGAACGAGGCCTCAGCGTTCGACCTCGGCACCGACTAGTCAACGCCGCGTCTCACCGACTTGTGGCGTTGACGACCACGAATCTCACATTCTGGGGTGCGGTTCGACGATGCCTCAGAAGCCAAGACGCCTCACGGACGCACGCAGTGCGGCGGCGGATGCTTCGAGCAACCGCATCTCAGTATCGGAGTATGGGACGTCGATCACGCGAGCGACACCCGTGGCGTTGACCACGCTCGGCACCGAGAGTGCTACCCCAGAGATTCCCCGGTAATCGTCGAGCACCGAACTGACGGGAAGGATGTGATTCTCGTTCCGCAGCACAGCCTCGACGATACGCGCTCCCGATAGGCCGATTGCGAAGTTCGTGGCGCCCTTTCCTGCGATGACCCGATATGCAGCATTCTTGACGTCTTCGGCGATTCGCGCGAGTTCGTCGCGGTCCAGCGGTTCGCCGCTATCGACAACCCAGTCGAGAATCGGCACTGGTCCAATGCGGGCCTGGGACCACAGGGCGAACTCGGAGTCACCGTGCTCTCCGACGATCATGGCGTGCACGCTCGAACTCGCAACGCCGACGCGCTCGGCGAGTAGCCAGCGCAGGCGGGACGAATCGAGCACAGTGCCCGATGCGAAAATGCGCGAACTCGGCAGTCCGCTGATGTGCTGTGCTGCGACGGCGAGCACGTCGCAAGGATTCGAGACAACGATGTATACGGCTCCCGGGGCGCGCTCAATGAGCCGCGGCATCAGCTCGCGCAGTATTGCAACGTTGTCGTTGGCCAGGTCAAGGCGATTTTGGCCCGGGTGCTGCTTGGCGCCCGCGGTGATAACAACAACGTTCGCGTCATTAACGACATCGAGATCAGACGAGCCGGTTACTCGCGAAACGCCGGTGAATTGCGATCCGTGCGTGAGATCGAGCACCTCCGCCGCCACTTTCTCGGGGCGGATGTCGTAGAGGGCAATTTCCCTCGCCGACCCGCGAATCATCGCCGCATACGCAAGGGATGTTCCCACGGCGCCGGCACCGATGATGGCCAGCTTGGACTGCTCGATCACGCTCATCCGATAACTATCGCCTGTTGTCGCGCCTCACGAAGAGACTTTCGTCCCGAGTCGATCGGCGGGCGAGCCTCGCTCGATTCAAGCCAGGTTGCCATTACCGGCGTACCGGGTCGAGGCTCGGTAGCGGTAGCGGTAGCGGCACTGCCACATGATGCGGATTGGTTGGGTCTGCTATCCAGTGCTGGTAGTCGTCCCATCCGTTGTCGGTGAAGGCCAGCAGCTTGCGGGCGAGAGACAGGTTGTCGGGTGTGATCGTGCAGGGTGGTCTTCTGGAGCGCTGCGGGTTGCGACGTGCTCCCAGAAAAGCAGCGCGATCAATTCGGGAATCGCTGCGGGCCGATCGCCGAGCATGAGGGTCATGCCACTGACGGGGTGATCCAGCTCCTCGAGTGTGAGCGCTGTGATTGTGACGAGCGGGTGCGCCCCCAGTAAAGAGATCAGCGGGGCAACGCGTCTGAACATTGCCGCAGGTTCGGCACGAGGCAATCGCGCACCAGTTCGATTCGCTGACATTTCCCGAGCATTGGTAATGATCTCCGCCCAGCGTGGTGTTGCTGTGTGCGCGGTACGACCCCCTTGGGACTTGAGTACGCGTGACGCGGATGGCGGTTCGTGTCTGGCCTTGAGGGCGGCGGCCTCGCAAGCGATAATGGGTTGAGATCCGTCGGCTCGTCTAGAACGTAATGGAGAAATCGCATGGATTGTCTCGCGCTCACTGGAGCGGAACTGCCGGTCGCCGGTGGAATAGCGGCTATTGTGCTGCTACTGATCGGCGCCGTCGCGTTCGTGTGGTCGATGCGTCGCAATTCAGTCAGAGGCGCGCTGGCCATTGTCGGGCTCTTGCTGCTGACCGGCGTCGGCGTGGGTGGGACAACCCCTGCATCCGCCGCAGACTGCCCGACGGCGTCACCGACGGCGACCCCCGCTCCGACCCTGACCGGCACATGGTCGGGCCCGGTAACCGATGACGCAGTTCCGCCTTACCAGTTGACCGCCGTGTTCACTGACGACGGCACCACGGCAAGTGCGATCGTCAGCTACGACCTCACGCCGCAGTGCCAGGGCACGTGGACGCAGACCGCTCGAACAGCCACGATGATCAACTTCACAGAGAACATCACGGATCCGCTCGCTTGTGCAATCAACGGAACGCTCACGCTCACTTTCGACCCGACGCTCACTTCGCTGCACTACGAATACTTCCACTCGCCGACCGACTATCCCGGCTACCCTTACCTCCCGCAGGCAACCCTCACGAGGGTTCCCTAGCGTCCAACGTAATGATCAGTCGGCGCGCGATTAGAGAAGATCTAATCCCGGGCCAAGAGATCATGATCCCGTGCGAGCTCGGTGCACGCGGCTGATCAGGGGCAATCCTGAGGTGCGGCTCGGGGAGCCTGGGCGGTTGGTGGAGCGTGGGCGGTAGTTCTCGGCTTCGCTCGACCACGGGGTGTCGCGCATGTTCCAGCGGCACAGCCGTGTGATAGCTTGGCGCAATGAAGTTTTCTGCCCGCCTGTCGGTCGTTATGACGACGCTCCTGGTTGCCGGCCTCGCCCTCGTCGGCGCAGCGCCCGCGAACGCCGCCGCCGGTGACCCGCCCGCCCCCGTCAGCGGTGCGCCGTCGAGCCCCTCAGGGTTCACGGAATGGAATGGACTTCTCTATTTCTCCGCCGTCGCAGAGGGCGACGTCTACTCGTCGCTGTTCTCATACGACGGCACGACCTTCACCCAGATCCCGAGCTCGCCGGTGGGGCCCACCCAACTGCACGCCTTCGGGGATGAGCTGATCTTCGAGGCGATCCCCGACATCAACGCGCTTCCCTCGTACATCTACGCGCTGTACAGCTACGACGGCACCACAATCACCCAGGTTCCCGGCGCGTTCGAGAGCCCGAACGATTTCGTCACAGTCGGTGACACCGTCTACTTCCAGGCAAGTGTCGCCGGCAGTTTGCAGCTCTGGCAGTACGACGGCACGGCCACGGCAGCGGTAGCAGGCGGCGCGGTCGCCCCCACCCGTCTCTCGGAGTTCGGCGGCAAGGTCTACTTCGAGGGCGGCGTCGACCCGTTCCGCGTGCTCTACAGCTATGACCCGGCGACTCCCGCCACGCCCGCAGCGCCGGTTGCCGGTTCGCCCATCGGCGCCGACGAGGTCG
>Ga0105048_10007810_pt1 | contig 17169 bp, 13 predicted proteins | sample MAT05_FD_78382 | JGI IMG/M metagenome (GOLD analysis project Ga0105048, IMG submission 78382) | Freshwater microbial communities from Lake Fryxell liftoff mats and glacier meltwater in Antarctica - MAT-05 | ecosystem: Environmental > Aquatic > Freshwater > Ice > Liftoff microbial mat | place...
CGAAATGCAGAGATCAACGCATCGATGACCTCGGGACTCACCTCCGGTTGGTCGCCGAGCAGGAAGACGACCGCCTCTCCATCATGAGAGATGGCATCCAAGCCCGCGCGAAGCGATGTGCTCTGCCCGAGCGCAAAGTCAGAGTTCACCACTATCTGCTGGCCGAGTTCGCCAATCGCGGACACAACCCGTTCAGCTTCGGCGCCGACAACGACCAACACCTCTCCAAGTCGAGAATTTATTGCGTTTCGGGTGGTGATCCGGATGATAGGTTGGCCATCGAGCAGGAGCAGTTGTTTAGGGCGACCGAGCCGGGTCGATCGCCCCGCGGCGAGGATGACGCCGCTAACCGTCACTGCGCCGCCGAACCAATATGCTCGCCGCGGATGTTGCCGCTCGCCTCGGTCAGTGGCCCACCAGGGCGGCCATGCCGGACCGCGATGATCTCGGCCAGAATGCTGATCGCCATCTCTTCCGGTGTGCTCGCCCCGATATTGAGCCCAATCGGACCGCGAATACGGGCGAGACTCTCTTCGGAAACTCCGGCACTCCGCAACCGCTCGCGGCGATCTCGGTTTGTACTACGACTACCGACTGCACCGATGTACCGTGCCTTCGTCTCGATGGTGCCAAGTAATGCCGGCTCATCGAACTTCGGATCGTGCGTCAGAATCGCGACATATGTGTTCGATTCAATCGCGAGAGAATTCAATGCATCGTCCGGCCAACCCTGCAATATCTCGTCGGCCTCGGGAAATCGCTCACGGGTCGCCAACTTGGCGCGAGCATCACTCACAATCACCCGGAATCCAAGCGATTTCGCGAATCGCGTCAACGCCTGCGCGACATGCACGGCTCCAAAAATCAGCAAAGTCGGCGGGGGTGGAAAGGTTTCGATGAAGAGTTCGACCTCACCCTCGCCACCTGGCAGCGGATAACTTAGCGTTTCAGACTTCTCTGCTTCGAGCAAATCACGCGCATCTGAAATCGCGATGTGCTCCAGATCGGAATCACCGAGTCCACCGAGAACATGAGTCGGCAGGATCAGCATCTTCGCGCCAAGTGGCTCACCCCGGACAACCGTAATCACGGCCGCCGGGATGTACTGCTCGGCTGCACTCTTCAGCTCATCGTAAATCTGGGCATTGACACTCATTTGTCGTTGTCAATCGGCTCTACGAAGACTTCAATAGTCCCACCGCAGGCGAGCCCAACATCCCAGGCCATTTCGTCCGTGATGCCGTAACGGAGCAGCTTCGGCACTCCGGTCCGGAGCACATCTTGCGCTTCCTCGAACACGGCCGATTCGACACAACCGCCGCTAACCGATCCGGCCAGCTCTCCGCCGCTTGAAACGGCCATCGTCGCGCCGACCGGGCGCGGGGCTGAGCCTTCGACTTTCACAACAGTCGCGATCGCAACTCGTTCCCCGGCCGCACGCCAGGAATCAACTTCGGGTAGAAACTCTCGCATTGTTTACCGTCCTCGGACGCTGTCGCCCGGGCCCTTTGGGGCCAACTTCCAGTTTTAGTTCGCCGCGTGCGCCGATGTTCGTTTTGCCGGGCATTTGCACGCCCGCGGTTGCTGCAATCGTACTCTGTGCGCGCACCGGCGGTTGGTCATCAACCTCGCCGAGAATGCGAGCGAGTGCTTCCAGACTCTTTAAATTGTGTACCGGCAAAAAGGCATCGACATACGGAAGTGCGGCGCGAATACCCTGCGTGAGCGGCTGGTATCCTGGCGCGCCAAGCAGCGGGTTCAACCAGATCAGCCGTCGACACGAGCGCTGCAATCTTGCCATTTCGGCCGAGAGCAATGCCGGATCACCGCGATCCCAACCGTCCGAAATCATCACCACCGTGGCACCGGAGCGGAGCACGCGACGTGCCCATTTGAAGTTGAAAGTTTTGATCGCCTCACCGATGCGGGTACCACCCGACCAGTCATCGACCGACTTCACAACATGCTGAATAGCATCGTCAACATCGCGTTTGCGAAGTTCTCGAGTAATCCGTGTCAGTCGAGTACCGAAAACGAAGACCTCAACCGTGTCCAGACCATGTTCGAGGGCGTGCACAAATTGCAGGAGCAGCCGGGCGTACCGGTCCATCGATCCTGAGATGTCGCAAATCAGGATAAGTGGACGCATTCGCTCCTTCCGGCGGCGATACCGGAGTTCGATCGGCACACCGCGATGACGCATACTCCGCCGCAACGTTGCCCGGTAGTCAATGAACTCTCCGAGATTCGCCCGTTCCCGCCGCCGGGTTTTGCGCGTGCCCAACCGCCAGTTCATCTGCGAGATGATTCGGCGAGCTTCCGCGATCTCATCTTGCGAATACTGGGCGAAATCCTTCTTTCGAAGCACTTCCCGTGCGCTGAAAACGAGCACATCTTCCGGCAGCGATTCCTGCTCATCGCCTTGTCCGGCGTCATCGGCGTTGGAATCTTCGACGGCTAGAATAGACCGGTCACGACTCTTCTGGTTCTCGGAACCACCGGACTCGCCGGTATTCTCCTTGGAATCCTGTGGCTCGGAACCCGGAGGCGGCGGCATATCCATATTGTCCTTATCGAGCGGATGCTCGATAGGGGGAGCTGGATTCATCACCTTCCGCCAGAATCGTGAAAACTCCGCGTCGAAGACCGGAATTTGCTCCGGCATCGTCACCAGCGTCGCGCGTGCGGCATGATAGAAATCCTGCCGTCGCCGGACATCGATCTCACCAATTGCCGCGACAAAGTTCATGATCTGTCCGCTGCCAATGCGCAATCCCGCGTGGCGGAGATCGCGTCCCAGGGTCAGCAGATTGGCGGTGATTCGACGGGCATCAACGTCGTCTGGTCCGGTGCCGCGCCTAACTTGCTGTTGCACGTGCTGCCCGCTCAACGAGTTGCGCCGCGGTATCACCGTGAATGCGCTCGACATCCTCCTGATACTTCAGGATCACACCCAACGTATCTTCGACGGCTTCCTTCGACAACTGCGTGGTACCTAGTGCCAGCAATGCGCTTGCCCAATCGAGCGTCTCGGCCATTCCCGGCGGCTTGAACAGATCGACTTCGCGCAATCCCTGAGTGAATCCACAAATCTGAAGCCGGAGCTGCTCGCTGACTTCCGGCACCTTCGCGCCCAGAATGCGGAACTCCTTACTGAAGGTCGGGAAATCGATCCAATAGTAGAGACATCGGCGCTTGAGAGCATCGTGAATTTCGCGCGTGCGGTTCGATGTCAGGATGACGATCGGCACATGCTCTGCCCGGATCGTTCCAAGTTCCGGCACAGTCACCTGGAAGTCGGAAAGCAGTTCCAGCAGAAATGCTTCAAGTTCCTGATCCGCGCGATCGACTTCGTCGATCAGCAATACCGGTGACTTCTCGTGAGCAACGTCGATCGCCTGCAGCAAGGGGCGCTTCAGCAAGAACTCATCACTGAAAAGATCCCGGCGTGCTTGCTCGCGGTCTGCTCCGCCCGTCGCCTCCAGAGTCTGCAGGTAAAGCATCTGACGCGGGTAGTCCCACTCGTAGATCGCCGCGCTGGCATCGAGACCTTCGTAACACTGGAGTCGGATCAGCGGGGTTCCGAGAACCGCGGAGAGCACCTTCGCAATTTCGGTCTTGCCGACTCCGGCCTCACCTTCGAGCAACAACGGCTTCCGCAACTTGAGCATCAAGTAAAGGGTTGTCGCAAGTCCGCGATCAGTGATGTAGTTCTCAGCCTTGAGTGCGTTTTCCAGATCATCGACATTGTCGAACGTCCGACCCGCATGTTGATGTAAAGATGAGGTTATCGAGGTGCTCAATTCCTGCCCGTCCTGTTCGCCACGGTCATCGTCACGCCGCACGCTGCGACACGACTGGTGAAAGTATCCACGAGATTGCCATTTTCTGTCATCAGCTGGTTGCACACGGAGACAAGTTGCCGCTCTCCCGTGAGAATGTCATTATCGAGCTATGACTGAGCCGCAACCTACCGCGAAGACAAACCCGATACTCTCGACTGGCAGCCAACAAACCCCGGTGCAGACGGCACCGCTTGCCTCCATCGGGCGAAAACTCCATCGCGGCGCAACGACCGAACTTTGGCGCTGGGCGATTACTGCGGCAATCACGATTCCAGTAGCGACCGGACTGCTGATCGGCTCTTTCATCATTGCAATCTATATGCAGGCGCGGTCTGATGAATCTACACAAGTCGATGCGATCATCGTGCTCGGGACTGCGCAGTACAACGGCGTCCCTTCCCCGGATCTTAAAGCGAGACTTGACGAGGCCCTCGCCGCGTATGAAGAAGGACTTGCTCCATACATCATCGTCACCGGTGGAAAGATCGAGGGCGACGCTTACACAGAAGCAGAAACCGGACTGATCTATCTCACCGATAACGGTGTGCCGACGTCAGCCATCCTGATGGAGGATCAGGGGCGCGACTCCTGGCAAAGCATGCAGGGTGCCGCGGAAATCCTGAACGCCAGGGAACTCGAACGGGTTCTTATTATCAGCGATGGCTTTCACCTCTTCCGACTGAAGGTGATGGCGCGTGAGCTGGGTTTCACCGCGTTCGGTCGAGCCGCGAGCGATAGCCCTATTCGTCGCAACGGCTCGTCCGAATTCAACTACGTGCTGCGCGAAACAGGTGCGACGATGCTCTTCCTGATCTCACATTAACCACTCCGCTCGCTGCAAGTTGACCCCCTTCTGCTCGCCTTACTCTTGAGGTTCCGGGGTCGTCTGAACACTCGGCTCGGGTTCAATCGTTGGCTCCGGTGTTTCCGTGGGCTCGACCGTTGGTTCGGTCGTCGGTTCCTGCGTCGGCTCAATCGTCGGTTCCGGCGTTGGAGTCGGTTCGGTTGTCACCGTCGGCGCCAATGTTGGTTCGTCGGTTGGCGACACGACGACCTTCGTCTCTTCCGGCACCGGAATCTTCAACTCGCTCGAACAGGTTCCAATGCACGTCGTGTCGATCGCGAAATCATCGAACGCGACCGCAAATGTTCGTCGTTTCGAGTCATCCCCGAGCGAAACCGCCACGATATCCCTGCGCGAGATACTCTGCCGATCCCGGTAGACCAGGTCTCCTTCCAGCCAAACATCAACCCGGCTCGCATTGCCCGATGAAATGAGATGAAGTTGCACATCATGCCAGGTGTCACTGCTCAGGTCACCGAGTACGGTACTGAGGCCCGTTCGCATGTTGAGCAGCGCCAGTTTGCCGTCACGATCTACGATCAGGGAGACGAGTTCCGTCTCCTTCGTGCCAATAATCGTCACCAAGTTAATCGGATTCTCGCCGCGCCGGTCGACAAACACCGAAGTCCGCACATAGACCTCACCTAACTCATCGGGGAGTGGCCGAAGAGCTGAGGCCGAAATGTCTGAGACTTCGTCGCTTCCGTTGCTTCGAACGAGCAGAGCGTAAGAACCCGATTTTGCGATCGAACTTGTGACTCCCACGCCCGATCCCACGCTCCAATTCACCAGATCGCCGGATTCGAACCCATCAATAAACGGCAACGTCGAAACAGGTTCGGGAGTTACGGTTGGCGTTACCGTTACCGTTGCCGTTGGCTCAGCTGCAACTTCCGCCGCAGCCGCGGAACCGGTTGTGAACGACGTCACGACAAGCTGCGGTGGATTCGCGCCCTGACGTGAGGAGAAGACAGCCAGGTCGGTCGAAATCGAGACGAGCGCCCAACCGTAGTTTCCGTTCTTGGAAACAATCGCGGAAACGTCGTACTCGACCCAGGTTCCTGCTTCGATCGCGCCGGCATCACCCGCCTTGGAGGTCACCCAGATCGGCTTCGTTGCCCAGGTCGGTGTCGTCTCATCCCAGAGAATCGTGGAACTGATCCGATGGAGCTCTGGTCCATCGCTGCTGCCATTACCCGAACCAGCAGGCACGAATACGCGCAACGTCGCCCGGTACACCCCACCGGTCAATCCGCCAATCGTGAATCGCAGATAGCTGACTGAGTCCGGATCGCTTCCACCCTCGGTCCGCAGTACCGTCTTCCGACCGTAGTTCGTCGTGGGCGATGTTTCGACAACATAGGTATCAGCCACCGGAACGAACGTGAAGGTTCGCGTCGGTGCAGGCGTATCGACTTCGATCGTGTTCGACAGTCCAGAGACGTTACTCGCCGCATCTCTTGACCGGACCCGATAGCTGTACTCTCTGGAAGCGGCCACTCCCGTGTCGGCAAAGCTGTTCGTGTTTGTTGTGGTTAGCAGAACGCCATTTCGGAAGATGTCATAACCAGTCACCGTGTTGTTATCACTGGCAGCGTTCCACTTCAAAACAACCCTTCCGGATTCCGGCGCATCTCCATTCAGCCCGTTTGGAACGGACGGAGCCGTTGTATCGCCGCTTCCGCCGTTCGTCTCGACAACCAGTCGGGGTTGATTGCTTGAGGATTCCCGCGATCGAAGCGATATGGAATCGGTCGAGCTAGAACGAAGGAGAAGGTTGAACGTTCCGTTTCCTGAGATCGCCTTGGTCACATCGAGCGCGAACCAGGTGCCCTCGGGGACGATCCCGGCGTCATCCATCCGTCCACCCGATGATCGAGGTCGATTCGCCCAGGTCACGCCACTCTCGGTCCACGATCCCGTCGCTTTGTAGACATACGGTCCGTCGGACGTGCCTTCGTAGGCGTACAGGTAGAGCGTTGCCGATGTCACGGATCCGCTGATTCCGAAGACATCGAATCGCAACACCGACTCCAAGTCCGTCGTTGTTCCGCCCTTGACGGTCAGACCACTCACGCTGCCTTCATTGGTGTTCGGCGATCCCTCCCGAACCCGGGCATCTGCCGACGCCGGGAAAGATGGCGCGGTGATCAGATCGTAGTTCGCAGTCACCGTCGTATCGGTGCCAGGCATCTCAAACTGAAAATCTTGCCCACCCTGTACCGACCAGGAATCCCAGGCCACCGGTTCGCCCGAAGCGATGAGCTGATCTGGGGCGGAGAGATCAATCGTATTCCCCGCCCAGGTTTCGATCTGCGCTGGTGTGGTGTAACTCGTCCCCTCGATTTGTACCTTCAAGCCGGATGGTTCGGACTCGATTGTCAAATCCACCTTCTTCGGCAACAGGTTCTGGGTAATGGTCGTTGAAAGCCCCGTCGAGTCGGTCGCTGTCAGTTCGACGATCAGATAACTGTTTCCGGCAGCAAGCAGATCCTCGGGGGCAGGTGCATCAAACTCCAGGTTGTTCCCGGTTCCGCTAAACCATGGATGGTCGTGCGCATCATGATGAAGGTTGACTTGCCACTTCAACGCACTATCCGGTAACGCGCCCTGCTGTGGGTCAATTGCCGAACCGTCGAGGGTGATCGTCTCTCCCACTGTGAACCGTTCGCTTGTCAGCGGTGATTCGATTATCGGAACGGGTGGCGTGTTTCCAACATCGATCTTGATCGTGTCAGTAGACGTGGCGCCGCCGCTGTCCGTCACTTTCAACACGACTTCATATACGCCATTCTGGGTGAAGGTATGGCTGACAGTTGAGCCAGTGCCGTGTTGCGTGTTGTCTTTAAAGTCCCAATCGAAGGTCAGCGCGTTGTTGTCCGGATCGGAACTCCCACCGCCATCGAAATCGACCTGCAACGGCGCCAATCCATACACCGGATCAGCAGTCGCCACGGCGATCGGGTTTTGGTTTGTTGTGCTACGTATTCGCCTCACTTGACCATTGTAGGACGAGTAATAGAGCGCCTGATCGCTCCCATATGGTCCAAACTGGAGCGTCGTTACCGGGCCGAGATTCTCGGCAAAGAGCGTGCTGGTTCCATTCTTGAGTTTGAATATCTTTCCGCAAACGTAGTCAGCGTAGAGATAGCTTCCCGTGTAATCCGATGGCCAGATGCCATTCGGCACGAACGCACCACCGGTGATTGAGTTACAACTGCCGTGCTGATACGCAAAGACCGGATTGCGCAAACCAGAAACACTTCCGCAATTCGAGGTCGAGCCGTTCGCACAAAACCCTTCGCGCGAGTTCCAACCGTAGTTTGCTCCGGAAACCGCCTCGTCAATCTCCTCCCAGACATTTTGACCGACATCATTCACATAAATTTTGGTTCCACCGGCATTGGGATCGGCCGCGATCCGGAACGGATTGCGCAATCCCTGGAGATAGGTTTCCTGGCAATGTGTCTTTGAGGTCGAGCCGGTAACGTTGCACCGACCGGAATCGCTTCCAATGAATGGATTCCCGTTTGGGATGGCTCCGTCGCGGGTGAGGCGAAGCACTTTTCCGGTCAGCACATTTTGCTTGAGCGCGTTCTTGTTCTGACCGCCGCAAAACGACACGGCGTTGAGTTCACAGCCGCCATCTCCTATCGAGATGTAAAGAAATCCATCTTTCCCAAAAAGGAGATCGCCCGCGTTGTGATTGCCATTGGGCGAGGGCATGTTGTCGACAAGCACGACCTCCGACGCTTTGCTGACCGTATTTCCGCTCATTGTGAAGCGAGAAACCCGGTTCACTGGTGATGTTGAGACATTGTCAGCACAGCTGTTAGATTTATTGTACGTGTAGAAAATGTAAATGTAGCTATTGCTGTTGAAGTCGGGATCAAAGGTTACTCCCAGCATGCCCCGTTCAAAGTCGGAACAGATGGAGCCCGAAAGATCGAGTGCAGTCACGAGCGAATTGCCGCTCTTCACATACAGCACACCGCCCTGGGTACTGACGACGAGGCGTCCCCCCGGGGTGAATGCGATATCCGTCGGAGAACCAACCGAAGCCACCAGCTCATCGACAAATCCCACGGGAACAGTCGGTGCCGCCTGAGCACTTGAAGGTCCAACCAAGGTCGCCGCCAGCAAGAGAACAATGATGAGTAGCGTTTCGAACTTGATGCCCCCCGACGCAATGGCATGCAACGTCGGGAGTACTTCGCTGATGGAACGTCGAATCCGATTGTCTCCAAGTCGCATTCCTGCTGGTCCCTTCCGATGCCGCGCGTGTTGCCAATGGTTGAAGTCACCGCTATATGCAACGTAACGCTTGCGATTTTGAATGCTTCGGCGCGAATGCACGCTCAACTGCCGCTGGACGAGGTTTGCACCATAACACGCCAAAAGTAGTGGCGACATGGACTATGCGGCTCGGACTATTGGACGAGACGAGGTGGTCTTTTTGGAGCGCGCCTTATGACTTACGGACGAATAGCTTCGCACCGGAAGCGAGGATTGTTTCGCTCAGTACGCCATCCTGGACGACGACGTCGTAGTCGAAGGTGATCTCACGCCATGCGCCATCCGGGAACGAAACGGAAATCTCCCGCTCCTCATCCACCAGATTGGCAATCACAATCACTTCCGCATCACCGCCGCCACGCCGAAAAACGATCAATCCGTCAATGGTTCCGGCATCGAGCGCCTCGAATTCGACGCCCTTCAAGGCCGGTGATTCGTGCCGTATCCGGGAGATTGAACGGTGATGCGCATACAGTTCCTGCCCGAACTCGTGCTCCAGCAAGTCCCACTGCAGCGGGCGAATTTCCATCTCACGAACTCGATTTCCCCCGAACTCCTGCCCCTGATAGAGCATGGGGATTCCAACCGCTGTAAAGAGCAGCGTCGAGACCAACTTGTGTTTACGCAGCGCGGACGGTCCAAAGGTTCCATCCTGGGCGAGCACGTGCATCAGCGTCTGTTCGTCATGTGATTCAACGTAATTGACGACCAGACCGGGTGATCCATACCCATGATTCGACGGCTGAAGTGCGAGCAGTAGTTCCGATTCGGATTCGGCGGTCAGGTTCGTCATCGCACCAATGACGGCATGTTCAAACCATTGGTGCCACGCACCATCGGCTGGTGCGTCGGTTCCGGCAATAGCGGGATCCTCCGGCAGCTGTTCGGCAACAATGAAAATCGGCTTACCGCCGGACACGTCGTTCGCAATCTCACGCACTTCGCGAACGAGATCGAAGTTGTCCAGAATCGCGGTCGCATCCAGGCGGTAGCCGTCAAGGTGATATTCGGAGATCCAAAATCGTGCGATCTCGTGGGCGTACTTCCGGGCTGGCATGACATCGAACGCTTCGTCGAGCATTTCGTAGTCAAACTTCGGTCCGAATGAGAGTTCTCCGTCGCGCGCGTCGCGAAACCAGTAGTAGAAATCGATCTGGGTAAGTGGCGAAAGAAACTCGACATGGTTCAACACGAGATCCATGATGACCCGGATGCCGCGCCCGTGACATTCATCGACCAGATACTTGAGATCAGCCGGTTCGCCGTACACGGTCTCCACGGCGAAAGGATGCCGTACGTTGTATCCCCACGATTGATCCCCTGGAAACGCGCCCACCGGCATCAATTCAATCGCATTGATCCCGAGATCGCGCAGGTAGTCGAGCCGCTCAACCACGTTTCGGAAGCGACCGGGACGGTCATCACTCCAGCCAAATTCCCCGACATGAAGTTCATAAATGGTCAGATCCTGATTTTGCGGGAGGGGCACGCCGTCATGTTTCCACTCGAATTCTGGTGCAACCGTCACGTCACTGCCGTCGCGAACGACGATCAGGGAGCCGTCACCGTGAAACTCATCGACCAGCCGCGATTGGGGGTCCGTGACATCGACCACTTTGCCATGGAGAAAAGGAGAGCGGGACGGCAGCCGAAATCTATAGGTGTGAGTTCCGTCGGGCAAATCGGCATCGACCGACCATCTGCCCTTTTCATCTCGCGACAAAGCAATGGGATCACCGGACCACGATCCGATCAGTTCAACATGAGCGACGTAAGGCGCAAAAAGTGAGAATTCCAACTCAACTCCAGGCAGATGTCCAATGCGCATTCAAACCCATGCGCGAATTGGAGTGTACTGCCGGAAACTGAGAGTTATTGATGTCTGGAGATCACGAGCCCTCGATCCGTCCTCGTTTGTCAGGAAGCCGATCGAAACGGTCCGGTCGCCGGTCTATTACGGCGGTTGTACGCGTCGTGCAGCAGTGCCTGCAGGTCGGCGTCGGAGAGCAGAATCGATTGATACGTCGCGGTTTCATCGTCGAGCGATCGACCTTGCACGATAATTCCTTCCTCATGCTCCCAGAGGCGGATATCGCGCAGTCGCTGCTGATCGAGAAAGAGTCCGATCGCCCGCAGAATGTCCTGGTAGTCGGTTGCGCCGAGTCCGGCGAAAAGTTTCATGACGATCTCACTCCACTGTGCAAAGCTGCGTCAATCGCCGCGCGCTCCCGGGCGAGTGCCCCGGCAATCTGGTCATTGGAGTAAGCAAATGATCGCAACGCATACTGATGCGGCCATTCGTTACCGGTAACGAGCGAGTTCACCACCACACCACTCGGCAGCACGACGATCGACGGAGAGAGCAACTTGCCGTCAATTTCGTCCATGAGTAGACCGACGCCGTGAAACCGACCCTGCCAGAGCGTGGAGGAGGTGACTCGGGTATCGGCCGGGACACCGCGTTCATTCACGAACACCGGTTCTTCGTCGCCCTGATTGAGCCGGTACATCAGCGATGTCCAGCCGGCAACGTAGGTGCTCTGCCGATAACCCAACAGGCTGACGACTTCTCCTCGCTGGTGCTCATCACCTTCAGTGACGACAACGATATCTCGCGCGTCATCCCGTAGTGAGTCGAGCGCGATTCCGACGCGGCGGATGCGTTTCGACCACGAATGGACTTCGACCCTGAGTTCGTTGGTTTCGCCAGTTTTGACCCGGCGTTTGAAAAGTGCCATCGACTTCCCGTGAGTAATTACTGAGAACGCGAACAGCGACAATCACGGTCCGAAGCCATCGTGTCATGACCCCGGAAGCGCGCCAATAGGACACAATAGGAGGAAGGTAAGAAGTATTCGTCTGAATCTGGACAAAGTGGTTAACTGGCAGCGCCAACAGGTGACTCCAAAGCGCCGGAATCATCCGGTGACACAATTTCTTGCGTATCTATTGCAGGGCAATCGGGTTGAGTGAATCCCGGGTCCGACCACGCCTGTCGCGGGGGTCACGACACCGGTGCGCATCCATCGGATATAGTCCACGAACAACTCGACATCCAAATCCGAGACCTGTCTTGCATCTGACCTGGAAACAGAGACGTTCCAGCCAATACCAGGAGAAAGCCAGTGGACCTCTTGAACGCCCGGGTACATCGACGAACACTCGTGCAGGCGGGCGCGGGCGCCGTACTTGCGACTTTCGGCATGCGCTCGGGAGTGCTTGGCGCGAGCACACCGGTCATCCGCTTTGCCTACTTCGGCACGGCCGAGGAACACACCGCCTACGAACAACTCGTCGCCTCGTTCGAACACGTCCACCCGGAGATCGCGATCGAGTCGATCGCGCTGCCTTCCGGCGATTCGACCTTGATACCTAAAAACGAGAAGGGCAGTCCCTATCAACCCTGGCTGCAAACGTCGTTCTCGGGCAACAACGCGCCGGATGTCTTCCTGCTGAACTATCGAAATCTGGGCGAATTCACGTCGCGAGGCCTGATCGAACCACTCGGCGAATACATGGCCAAAAGCACCGTCTTCACCGAAGAAGACTTCTACTCCGCCTCGATCAATGCATTCCGATACCGCACGCTCTCCGGAACGGAACTCGGTGGCATTCCCCAAAATGCTTCCAGTCTCGCCGTCTATTTCAATAAGGATGTCTTTGACGAATTCGGAGTCCCGTACCCGACAACGGACTGGACATGGGAAGAGTTCGCCGACGTTGCTGAAAAACTCACGGTCGACCGCGATGGTGATGGTCTGACTGGAACCTACGGTCTCTCCATCGATCCCGCGCTCTCCCGGTTCGCCGCCTTCATCTGGGGCGCTGGGGGCGAATTCGTCGACGATCCGCTCGAACCATCGACGCTTGATTTCGAGAGTAATACCGCCCAGAACGGACTGCGCTACCTTGTGTCGCTCGGACAATCCGGTCGCAAGGTGACACCACCCGAATACAAAACCTTCGAAGAGACCGATCTCTCCCGCTTCCTGGGTGGACGCTCGGCAATGTTCGTCCACACGCGCCGAATCGTGCCCACCCTGCGCGCGGAAGCGACTTTTGGTTGGGACGTGGCTCCACTTCCGATCGGCAGCCAGCCCGCCAATGTGCTCCATACCGACGCCTTCTGCCTGGCATCGACATCGAATCAGAAGGACGCATCCTGGACGTTCATCGAATACGCCAACGGTCCGGAAGGGCAGGCGATCTTGGCCGCGACCGGACGCACGGTGCCGTCGCTGCGCTCCGTAGCGGAATCGGACGTCTTCCTGAAGGGCACATCTGTCACTGAAAAGCTTGGTTTCAAAACGCTCGGATTGCCGCCGGAAAATGCGCAGGTCTTCGTTGATAACATTGCGATTTCGCGCCAACTTCCTGCGATCGCGAACTGGCCGGGAGTTGAATGGGCATTCAACCGCTCATTCCGCCAGGCCTTCTACAGCGACGGAGACATTCCTGGGGCGATCACACGCACTCTGACCCGCGCTGACGGACTGCTCGGAACCCCGCTGACAACCCGCCGCAATCTCCTCTTCACCGAGTCCAGCGAAGCCGAAGAGTAGCGGCCCCACAATCGACGTTCAGCTGGCCCGCGCCCCTGGTTTTCTAATCTAACCAGGGGCGCCGCTCATTTCCACTCAGGGAGCACTTGTCTGGAATTGATCTGAATCACCGTTAGAGGTTCGGTTGAATCGTCCAGAAATCTATGCCCACCTGAGTCAGGATCGACTCATGCGGACCTCATCTCTCGCGAAACACAATTCCACACGTGTTCGAAGTCGAAATCGAGATGCAGACTGGTGTGACGAATTCCGGTTTCGTGCTCGCGACCCTTTCATTCATCCCAATTCCGGCAGAGCCGCCAGAATCCTCCGCGGTCAGTACCTGCACGACGAAGTGCGGTCGAATCCTGGCCATCAATCGCTCCACGCCGAAGTCAAAATTGGTGAGGGAGCGGTTGGCTATCGTTTCGTTCGGGGAGCGGGCAGCAGATTGCCGGTGAATATCCAGTCGAGCAACAAGTTTGAAGGGGAGGCTGGTGCCGGAGGGGGGATTCGAACCCCCATGGGTTTCCCCGACGGATTTTGAGTCCGTTGCGTATGCCGTTTCGCCACTCCGGCGGAAGTGAGCCTGCGGATTGTACACGATTCGCAGCCTCTTCTCACACCCCAGCCTCGCAGTCGCCGTAGAATGACTCCGAGCAACTGTTCCAGAGTATGCGAGGTGAATTTTGACGACTCCACTACTTGTACTCGACCGGGCGCTTCTCGCCGACGGATCGCTCGTCGCTCTCCAGATTTCGCAGGGAATCATCCAGGCAATCACACCTGCCGAGAAGGTCCCGGAGGGTGCGAGAGTTATCGATCTTGACGGTACGCTATTGCTACCCGGATTCGTCGAAGGTCATATTCATCTCGACAAGTGCTTCATCGGCGATGAGTGGCACTCGTACCGGCGGGGCGATTCGATCGCCGACCGTATCCGCATCGAACGAGAAGAACTCGCTATAGCCCGGCCGGTGCTTGCACGCGCCCGCGCGCTCGTCGAGCAGTGCGTCGCCAACGGCAGTGCCTTTATACGCACCCACGTCGATATCGATCCCGACATCGGCCTCAATCACTTCAATGCGATGATCACGGTGAGAGACGAGTATCGCGATGCCGTCGACATCCAGATTGTGGCATTCCCGCAACATGGTCTGGTCGTCAACCCCGGAACACTGGAACTGATGGACGAAGCGATCGATTCCGGCGCTCATATCGTCGGTGGACTCGATCCCGCCACTTTCGATGGCGACATCACCGGCCATCTGGACGCAATCTTCGCGCTTGCCGAGCGCAAAGGTGTTGGACTTGACATTCACCTCCATGATGGGGGCGATCTCGGCGCATTCGAAATCGCTCAGATTGCCGAGCGAACGATTGCCGCAGGGATGCAGGGCAAAGTCGTGATCAGCCATGCCTACGCGCTCGGTTCTATTGCCAAAAATTCATTCGACCGCGTCGCTACCCTGCTCGCAAATGCAGGTGTCTCGATCATGACCAACGCCCCAGGCGATCATGCATTTCCTCCAGTCCTCGCACTCCGCACTGCTGGCGTCAATGTCTTCGCCGGCAGCGACAATGTTCGCGACACATGGTGGCCCTACGGTGATGCCGACATGCTGAATCGCGCAATGATGATTGGCTACCGCTCAGGTTTTTATGAAGACAGCGAACTCGAAATCGCATTCGATCTCATCACAAGAGCGGGCGCAAGAGCGGTCGGCCTGCACCAATTTGGCATCGGCGTCGGCAATCCCGCCAATCTGGTCGCCCTGAAGGCGAGACACATCCCGGAAGCTGTCGTGACTCATCCAGACCGGCTGCTCGTTCTTCATCATGGCCGAGTCGTGGCGCGAAATGGAGTCTTTAGCCGCGAATAGCTGGTGCTATTCTTGGTCCTCGAGTGATCCCTGAATCGAAAATCAATATGGGAGACGACAAGCGTGATCACGGAAGCATTAACCAGAATCAGCGAGTACCAACTTCTGATCGGTGGCCGCAGTCTGCCCGCGGTCAGCGGAGAGACGTTCGAAACCGTCAGCCCGACCACCAATCTCCCAATCGGTCGCGTTCCAAAGGCCGGACTGGCAGATGTCGAACTCGCCATCCGGGCTGCTCGCGACGCATTCGACAACGGTCCCTGGCAGCACATGACCCCATTGGAACGTTCTCGGGTGCTTCACAAGATCGCAGCGATCCTGCGCGACCGGATCGATGAGCTCGCACGTCTCGAAACCATGAACTGCGGCAAGATCATCGTCGAGTCACGCGGCGATGTAAACGCCTCCGCCAACTGTTTCGAGTACTACGCCAGTGTCGCCACTCAGTACTGGGGCGAACAGATTCCGATGAACGGGCCACTGCTCGACTACACCCTCCGGGAGCCGATTGGAGTTTGCGCGCAGATCGTCCCCTGGAACTTCCCGCTCCTCATGGCTGCCTGGAAACTCGCCCCAGCACTCGCCGCCGGAAACGCGCTGATCCTGAAACCGGCCAGCGCCACCCCCATCACCGCGATCATCCTCGGTGAAATCTGCCGGGAGGCCGGAGTGCCTGACGGGGTAGTGAATGTGCTTACCGGCCCGGGCGCCGAAATCGGCGAGGCGATGGTCGAAAGCCCGCTTGTTGATAAAGTCGCCTTTACCGGCGAAACCGAAACTGGTCGCCGGATCATGCGAATCGCAGCCGGCACGATCAAGAGAGTGACACTCGAACTCGGCGGCAAGAGCCCGAACATCGTCTTCCCTGACGCGAATCTGGACGAGGCAATCAACGGCTCACTCTTCGCGATCTACACTAACGCCGGACAGCGATGTACCGCGCGTACGCGTCTCTTCCTCCATCAGGACATTCACGACGAATTCATCTCGACCTTCGTCGAGCGCGCGAAGAAAATCCGCGTGGGTGATCCTTTGGAATGGGAGACCCAGATGGGTCCGGTCATCTCGCCCAAACAACGCGACAAGGTGCTCAGCTACTGTGAAATCGCGCAAGAGGATGGTGCTCAACTGTTGACCGGAGGTCGACGTTTGCCAGACGCTGCACTTGCTAATGGCAACTTCGTCGAACCGACAGTTTTCGGTTCGATGAGTTCAGATATGCGCCTCGCCCAGGAAGAGGTCTTCGGACCAATTCTGGCGGTCATCCCTTTCAAGGATGAGGACGAAGTCGTCCGCATGGCCAATAGCACGATCTACGGGCTGGCCGCGACCCTCTGGACGAACGACATCAAACGTGCCCACACGCTGGCCAGGCGCATCCAGTCCGGCAATATCAGCATCAACTACCCGACCGTCAATCCTCCGGAGGCGCCCTTCGGCGGCTTCAAACAGAGCGGCATCGGCCGCGAATTGAGTCGCCACGTGATGGATCTCTATACCGAAGTCAAAAACGTTGTCGTGAACCTCAATCCACTGCCGTTCGACTGGTACGGTCGCTGGCCCGAACCACCGAAGTAACCGCGTTTTCAGGAAAAACACACGTGTTCGGGGCGACAATCAGGAGGCACACCGGGAGCTCCCTTACCCGCCGGCATGCGTTGGGACTCTTGACTGCTTCGCCGCCCCACAAACCGCCGGCGCAGTCCGGTTTACTCAGGCGCTGCCTCGTCGCTAACCGCCTCTGGTGTCGGTTCAACTCG
>Ga0105048_10007811_pt1 | contig 17168 bp, 11 predicted proteins | sample MAT05_FD_78382 | JGI IMG/M metagenome (GOLD analysis project Ga0105048, IMG submission 78382) | Freshwater microbial communities from Lake Fryxell liftoff mats and glacier meltwater in Antarctica - MAT-05 | ecosystem: Environmental > Aquatic > Freshwater > Ice > Liftoff microbial mat | place...
GACGAACGATACGCCAGAGCCGACAGAAGATGGAGCGATGCGAACCTGCAGGCGCGCGAACTGCCCCCGAAGCCCGATCTGAACCTGGTGTACCGAGTCAGTCTCGAACTGTCGCGTAACGGTTTCTCGGTAAGCCACCTGGGGTCGACCAACGCGCGCTTCCACGCCAAACTCTCGCACAAGGCGATCAACGAGGATCTCAAGATGTAGCTCCCCTACCCCGGCCAAAATCGTCTGTCCCGTCTCCGCGTCATAAGACACTTCGAATGAAGGGTCCTCCTGAGCGAGACGTCGTAAAGCATCGGCGAGCTTATCTGCGCTGACTTGGTTCTTGGGCTCAATAGTCAAACGGACGGCGGGAGCGGGAACGTCGATCAGCGCGAGCTTGATGGGGTCTGCCGGATCGCAAAGAGTGGCACCGGTGCCCGTTGCCCGCATACCGGAAATCGCCGCAATATCTCCTGCGCTTGCTAGTTTGATCTCTTCTCGACGGTTCGCAAACATTCGGAAGAGACGCCCCACCCGTTCTCGTTTACCATTGTTTGCGTTGAGAACCGCTTCGCCTGCAGATACTTGTCCGGAGTACACGCGAATGTAGGTAAGCTGGCCTAAATACGGATCGGCCATCAATTTGAACGCGAGAGCCGAAAAGGGCTGATCGGAGTTTGGCAATCGCGAAGCAGTCTCGCCCGACGGCGTTACCCCTATTAATGAGGCAAGTTCTGAAGGGGCTGGCAGATAGTCAACAACCGCATCGAGTAGTGGTTGGACGCCTCGGTTTCGAAAGGCTGCACCCATTAGAACTGGAACTGCTCGACCTGAAATGGTCGCTCTGCGAAGACCGGCTCGAACCAGCGACTGAGTGATCTCAGCTCCTTCCACATAGAGCGCGAAAATCTCGTCGTCGACTTCGCCCAGTGCCTCAATCATGGCCGCCCGGGCTTTCTTGGCCGCAGCAATCAGATGCGAGGGAATTTCCATCTCGTTAAAAAGCGCACCTGTCACATCACCGACCCACTCAAGCGCCTTCATCGTGACCAGGTCAATCACGCCCGTGAAGGTATCTTCAATACCAAGCGGGATCTGGGTGACTATCGGATGGGCTTTGGCCCGTTCTCGGATCTGGTCTACGCAGCGCCAAGGGTCTGCGCCGGTTCGATCCATCTTATTGATAAAGGCGAGTCGGGGAACGCCATACTTTTCGGCTTGCCGCCACACAGTTTCAGACTGTGGTTGAAAGCCGCCTACGGCGCAGAATACAGCTACAGCGCCGTCAAGGACGCGCAGGCTGCGTTCTACTTCCATAGTGAAATCCACGTGTCCAGGAGTGTCGATTATGTTGATTCGGTGTTCGCGCCAGAAACAGGTGGTGGCGGCGGCGGTAATCGTGATTCCTCGCTCCTGCTCCTGTTCCATCCAATCCATCGTCGCTGTACCCTCGTCGACTTCACCCATCTTTCGGGAGACGCCTGTGTAAAAGAGGATACGCTCAGTCGTAGTGGTCTTCCCCGCATCGATATGCGCCATAATCCCGATGTTTCGGGTTAGGTCGATTGGGGCAAGGTTCGTCACGACTGTTCTCGAGCTTTCCAACGCGCAGTCGGTACAGTTGCTCGGCGTTAGCCGAAGTACCGAAGGGTCCGTTGTATGGGTTAGCTGTCGAGTAAGACTTGTTCGTGGCGGTGGAAGGTCAACTGAATGGAAAGCCCGAACCGCCAATGCCGTTAGGACTCTCTCTTCAATTCCCTGCTCGGTACCCCGAGGTTCTCACTCGGTTTGGCTCCAGGTTGTGCCCGGAGCCAAACAGATATGTACTTCAATCACTTTTTAAACTAAGTAAGCAAATCTCAAAAATGACGTCTACCAACGATAGTGGGAAAAGGCTTTGTTCGCCTCTGCCATCTTGTGGGTATCTTCGCGTTTCTTAACTGCAGCCCCACGATTGTTCGATGCGTCAACAAGTTCATTGGCAAGCTTTTCGACCATCGTTCGTCCGTCGTTACGTGAACGAGCTGCTTGGATGAGCCAACGCATACCCAAGGTCATGGCTCGATCGGCGCGAACGTCGATCGGAACCTGGTAGGTGGCTCCACCAACGCGGCGGCTCTTTACCTCAAGGCGAGGTTGGACATTCGAAAGAGCCCGGTCCCAAACCTTTACAGGATCGTCCTTAGCTTTTTCAGCGACCAGTTCAAAGGACCCATAAACGATCCCCTCAGCCACAGCCTTTTTTCCCGACTCCATCACGGTGTTGATAAACTTCGTGACGCGACGGCGCGTCTCTAGAGCCTGATCCGTGTATTTCGGATCTGGAAGTTGCTTTCGCTTCGGGACTTCACCTTTACGTGGCATCTCTTATTCTTTTCGTATTCTTGGGGGACGGTTTCAGAGTGGAAAGACTTACGCTCTTACTTAGGGCGCTTAGCGCCGTACTTAGAGCGACCTTGCTTCCGGTTACTGACGCCGGTTGTGTCGAGGCTGCCTCGAACAATGTGGTATCGAACTCCGGGGAGATCCTTAACGCGGCCTCCTCGAATGAGAACGACAGAGTGCTCTTGGAGGTTGTGTCCTTCACCCGGGATGTAGGTTGTGACTTCCATGCCGTTTGTCAAACGAACGCGAGCAACCTTTCGAAGCGCAGAGTTTGGCTTCTTTGGCGTGGTTGTGTACACGCGAGTACACACGCCGCGGCGTTGGGGACAAGCTTTCAAAGCAGGCGAGGCAGTCTTGCGACGTTGAAGTGACCGACCTCGTCGGACTAATTGGTTGATCGTAGGCATCGTACGGAAAAGACCTTTAAATTCCAGTGGCTCTTTGGTCCCCAACCTACACGTGGGGGAACCCCTCAATTGGAGGGAGGTCGGATTATAAGAATCGGCTTTCCGAAGTCAACGGAAAGAAACGATTTCTCCACTATTAGGGCACATTTTCCGAGAAGAGTGCCGCGATCCAGGCCAACTCCTCGGGTTCCGGACTGTTTGGCGGAGAAAATACAGTGACTTTGTTGCCAGCCAGGGATCGAATTGCCTCAGCGAGGTCGACTATTGGATCGAGTCCGACCCTGACAAGCGCCCGGGCGGGGGAACTGGTCGCCAGGGCGGCAGCAAAGACTGGACTAGAGCGGTAGTAAGCCTTGACGGACTCATTAGCTAACGGCGAGTTTAGAACCGCTACGTCCCTCATCCAACGCAAAGATGAGATTCGGTCAGACAATGGGGATCCGAAGCTGGCGGTTGCAATGAAGCAACCAGATAGTTGTTGAAACACCATCGCCGGAGTCTCGAAACTCAGGCTTTCGAGTTGGCTACTGTTGCCACAGGATCCTTTCGCGCGAATCCCCAAAGTATACCGGGTGGATGGCTTCAACTCCCAGATGAGCACTTCGGCGGAAGATCCTGGAGTACCAGGCTCAACCACGCCAACAGGAATGCCTTGGGAAAAGGAGGCTTCATCTATGTTAGGACCTTCTACATATCGAATTTCATACTCTAAAACCCGATTGTCACCCTCCCCTCCTTGGGCAAAGCGGAGCGTCGCTGACGTGGCGCGAACGGCTTTGGGCTCCAAGTTTGTCGGGGCACTGACAGGCGAACAACCTACTTTTCCGCCATCACCGGACTGCCCTCCGTCAGGATTGAACACGTCTACCGCGCCACAACCGGATGTCATGACGTGAACGCGTGCTTCAACCCCTTCTCCTTCTGTCCATGACGAGCGGAAGCTCAAGAGCCTACCTAGTCCGGAACCGGGACTCGATGAGATTGTGACGTCTAGCGGGTGAAGGACGCCCGAGTGTCCGTCCCAGTCGCCGTAGCCCTTAGCTGTATTAGTTGAGAAGTATTGAGAGGTCTCCCCGACTAAGAACGGAATTTGAAATACCACCGAGGGCTGCCCGATGTTTGTCTCGATCCCTGATTCGGGCAGCTGGGGATCCTGGAAGGTCGAATAAGCATGGTTCGCGTTCTGGTCGAATTCCTTATTGATTTCGACATTTAGAAAAAAGTTTCCAGGACCAGTCGACTGTGGAAGCCTCCGCCGAATCTCGTAGGGTTTTCCATATGAAGGTGTCGCGCGTGAAACGGCATCAAGGTCATTAACCATCGCGAAGGCCATGGCGCTCTTGGCGCAAGCAGAGCCCGCTTTTGAAAAAGGCTCGTCACAATCCCTATCAGTGAAGCTGAATAGATCATTCCGAGGTGGGTAAGGGTTGTTCCGACTGGAATCGAAACGTCCTTTGGCTGAGCTGAAGACGGCAGTTGGACACGTGATGGCGTCAACGTCGACCTCTGACAGGCCCATTGGACGACAATAGTACGGGTCCGGCGATGACACGGATTCGTGGAACCCAAGACCGTCTTCCTTCCCGTCTTGCATGACGACTTGGCTGTAGAGCTTGCCTCGAGCCCACGCCCAAACAGGAAGGACATTGCTTCTTCTGCCATATGGAAATCGAGGTGCCGATCGAAAATCCCACCGACCGGGCCGGTTTCCAATGCCTCGAGTGCCAGTGAGGGCAGTCACCATGATTGTGTCGACGAACTTGCCGTCTTGATCGGTCACCCAAACGGCAAGCTGGGGACCTAGGTCCAACTGGGAACCCGATCTTCGTTTGTTGCAGTTTGACTGCAGCGAGGGCCGAAAACAGTCAGGTTGAAGAGAAACACGTAGCTCACGACAGACCGTATCCGCTAACGCACTACGGGAATCGAATTCCACGACCGTAAAAACGAGTGCAGCGATTGCTATTGCACTCCTATACAAGCTGTCTCGCCGCACTCCGGACATCTTGCCGCCCAAGAAGATACGACGCAAGCGCATAGACTTAAGTCACGACTCAGATTTCGGCCGTGGCGGCACACCGCAAAGGACTGCACGGTGGCCAGAACACGTAAATCGCAAGCAATTTTCTGGAAAACGAGAACCGCCGAACCCATTGAAGGATCCGGCGGCATTGGGCACTCTAAAACAGACCCGCTGGTATACGGGAAGCCGGGTTTCCAGCTTCCCCTAGTTCGCTAGCGGATCGGTTAGTAGTCTTCCCGCGTCATCATCGCACCTTCGCTGGTTGGAACAGGGAGGTGTAATGCATGTCCTCCAAGCGACTGCGCAACAGCTTCTTCCGGCTCTTCCACCCGCATGGTCAAGCGCTTGTAGGCGCCCAATCCGGTTCCGGCAGGAATGAGCCGTCCCATAATGACGTTCTCTTTCAAGCCTCGCAGGTAGTCGACCTTGCCGCAGACTGCAGCTTCGGTGAGAACCTTCGTGGTCTCCTGGAACGAGGAGGCTGAGATGAAACTTTCAGTCGACAACGATGCTTTCGTAATGCCCAACAACAAAGCCTCGGCTTGTGCGGGCCGACCGCCCTTTGCCAAGACTCGCTCGTTTTCCTCTACGAATGCCCACTTCTCAACGTGCTCATCAATGAGGAAATTCGTATCAGCAACATCCGACACGCGAACGCGGCGGAGCATCTGGCGAACAATGACTTCGATGTGCTTGTCGTTGATCTTAACACCCTGAAGTCGATAGACTTCCTGGATTTCGTCCACGAGGAACTTCGCCAAGGGTTTCTCACCCAAGACACGTAGGATGTCGTGCGGATTCGCAGCTCCATCCATCAGCGGCTCGCCAGCCTGTACCTTGTCACCCTCTCGAACCGAGAGGTGCTTGCCCTTAGAAATCAAGTACTCCTTGGCTTCGCCATGTTCAGGAGTAATGACAACCTTACGCTTGCCTTTAGTGTCCTTACCGAACGACACAACGCCGTCGATTTCGGTAACCACAGCGTGTTCTTTTGGTTTGCGAGCCTCGAAGAGTTCAGCAACGCGAGGAAGACCACCTGTAATGTCCTTCGTCTTCGTCGTCTCACGTGGAATACGAGCGATGATATCGCCTGCTTCAACGTTATCTCCTTCATTAACCGCAATCGTTGCGCCAACAGGCAGGAAGTACCGAGCCTGGTTTTCAGACCCAGCAATCTGCTTGGTAGTGCCACCATCGTCCTTCATCGAAATACGCGGGCGAAGATCAGCGTCTTTCGATTCCGTAATGCTCTTACGTGAAAGACCAGTTACTTCGTCGAGCTGCTCGGTCATCGTGACGCCGTCAATGATGTCACCGAACTTCACGATACCAGCGACTTCCGTCAGAATTGGAACCGAGAATGGATCCCACTCAGCCAGCAATTGCCCAGCTTTGACCTTGTCGCCTTCCTTGAAGTATAGACGAGCTCCGTAAGTCAATCCGTAGCGTTCACGTTCGCGGCCAGTTTCATCCTGCACCACCAACTCGCCGTGACGAGTCATGACGATGTACTCTTTGCCACGTTTCGCAAGGTTGGTGTTTTCAATGCGGAGAACACCGTCGTAACGAGCCTCAAGTTGAGACTGCTCCGTACGAACCTGACCAACACCACCGATGTGGAAGGTACGCATGGTTAACTGCGTACCCGGTTCACCGATTGATTGAGCTGCAATGACGCCAACAGCTTCGCCTACGTTTGCCATCTGGCCCCGAGCCAAGTCACGACCGTAGCAAAGCACGCAGGTTCCTCGACGCGTTTCGCAGGTTAAGACCGAGCGGATCTTCACCTTGTCGATGCCAGCGTCTTCAATGATGCGAACCTTTTCCTCGTCGATCTCTTCGCCCGATTGCACCAACACTTCGCCGGTGTAAGGATCGAAGATGTCTTCTGAGGAGACGCGGCCTAGAATACGATCACCGAGCTTTTCGATGATCTCTCCACCTTCAACCAAGGCAACGAGTTCAACACCATCGAGAGTGCCGCAATCTTTCTCGCCGATAATGCAATCCTGAGCGACGTCGACTAGACGACGCGTGAGGTAACCAGAGTTCGCCGTCTTCAACGCGGTATCGGCTAGACCCTTACGAGCACCGTGCGTTGAGATGAAGTACTCAAGAACCGACAAGCCCTCACGGAAGTTGGTCGTAATCGGGGTTTCGATGATCTCGCCCGAGGGCTTAGCCATCAAACCGCGCATACCAGCCAACTGACGAATCTGCTGTGCAGAACCACGAGCACCAGAATCAGCCATGATGTAGATCGGGTTGAAAGAAGGCGTTTGCTTCTTGATACCGGTCTTGAGGTTCGTAGCTTCTTCGAAGCCGATTTCCCTCATCATCTCTTCGGCGATCTGCTCTGCGACCTGTGCCCAGATGTCGACGACTTTGTTGTACCGCTCGCCGTCGGTAATCAAACCTTCGGTGTACTGATCTTCGATTTCGCGAACATCCGTTTGAGCTTGAACAAGAAGCGGAACCTTCTTCTGCGGAATGATTAAGTCCGAAACGCAGATTGAGGCACCAGCGCGCGTGGCGTGGAAGTAACCCAAAGAGCGCAACCTATCGGCCAACAGAACGGTTTCCTTCTGACCGAACGCCCGGTAACAGGCATCAATCAAGTCACCGAGCTGCTTCTTGCCCATGACGCGGTTAACAAGCTTGAACGGCAGTCCGGGCGGAATTCCGTCATACAGCAAGGTTCGACCGACTGTGGTCAACTCCAAGGTGCCGGCAATCCGGACCTTGATCGCTGCCTGCAGATCCAACTCACCTTGATCGTAGGCCGCGCGGACTTCGTCAGTCGACGAGTACACGCCTCTCAGCTGCTCTTCGAGAGAAGCCCCTGGATCGCGATGTTCACCGCGAGAGAAGAAGCGCTCGCGAGTCATGTAGTAAAGACCGAGAACGATATCCTGCGAAGGCAGGATGATTGGTCGGCCGTTCGCAGGGCTGAGGATGTTGTTCGTTGACATCATCAGCACGCGGGCCTCCATCTGGGCCTCAAGTGACAATGGAACGTGAACAGCCATCTGGTCGCCGTCGAAGTCTGCGTTGAATGCTGCACAAACCAGCGGGTGAAGCTGGATCGCCTTACCTTCGATCAGCAAGGGTTCGAACGCTTGGATACCCAAACGGTGCAAAGTCGGAGCGCGATTCAAAAGGATCGGATGCTCTTTGATAACTTCTTCGAGAATATCCCAGACTTCGGGCTTCTCTTTTTCAACCATCTTCTTGGCGCTCTTGATCGTCGTGACCAAGCCGCGTTCTTCAAGCTTGTTGTAAATAAATGGCTTGAAGAGCTCGAGAGCCATCTTCTTCGGCAACCCGCATTGGTGAAGGCGAAGTTCAGGACCAACAACAATGACGGAACGTCCAGAATAATCGACGCGCTTTCCGAGAAGGTTCTGGCGGAAACGCCCTTGCTTGCCCTTGAGCATGTCAGACAAGGATTTCAAAGGACGCTTGTTTGGCCCTGTGATTGTCTTGCCGCGACGACCATTGTCGAAGAGTGCGTCTACCGCTTCTTGCAGCATCCGCTTTTCATTCCGAATGATGATCTCTGGCGCGTTCAACTCTTGCAATCGCTTGAGACGGTTGTTTCGGTTGATAACGCGACGGTAGAGGTCGTTCAGATCGCTGGTCGCAAACCTACCACCATCCAACGGAACGAGTGGACGCAGGTCCGGCGGAATCACCGGAACGACTTCCAACATCATCCATTCAGGGCTGTTTCCAGACTCACGGAACGCGTCAGCCACTTTTAAGCGCTTCGCGATCTTCTTTCGCTTCGCTTCGCTGGTTGCTTCCCGCATTTCTAGGCGCAACTGATCCGACAGACTGTCGATATCCATGACCTTGAGCATGTCGCGAATCGCCTCTGCGCCCATACCGGCAGAAAAGCCCTCTTCGCCGAACTGCTCAAGTGCCTTGATGTACCTGTCTTCAGTCAATAGTTCGCCAAGTTGCAGTCCGCTTTGCTTTGGGTCGATGACCACGTAGCACTCGGAATACAGAACCTTCTCGAGGTCCTTGAGGCTGATATCAACCAAAGTCCCGATACGCGAGGGAAGCGACTTGAGGAACCAGATGTGAGCGACAGGTGTCGCCAAATTGATATGACCCAACCGCTCACGGCGCACCTTGGCCTGAATGACCTCGACGCCGCACTTTTCGCAAACGACGCCCCTGTGCTTCATGCGCTTGTACTTGCCGCACAAGCATTCGTAATCCTTGACTGGCCCAAAGATCTTGCAGCAAAACAGACCGTCGCGCTCAGGCTTGAACGTGCGGTAGTTGATCGTTTCGGGCTTCTTTACTTCGCCGTGTGACCACTCCCGGATGCGTTCCGGTGAGGCCAGGGAAATCCGAATCGCTGAGAAGGAAAGCGGATCTTTCGGCTTCTCAAAGAAATTGAAGATGTCTTTCATCGTCATAGTTGAAACTCTCCGAGTTCTCTAACGGTTCCGGAATTCACTCGCCACCAACGGCACCCTCAGCTGCGGCAGATGCCGCAGCCTTGGCTGCCACTTCGCGAGCAATCAGCTCGACAGTGGACTCTTGTTTTCGAGGTGCACTTGGGTCTTCGATCAACTCGACGTTCAAGCACAACGATTGCAGTTCTTTAAGCAACACGTTGAAAGACTCAGGTAGCCCCGGCTCCATTGTGTGCTCGCCCTTGACGATAGCTTCGTACATACGTGTACGGCCAACAACATCGTCTGACTTCACTGTCAGGAACTCCTGAAGCGCGTAAGCCGCACCGTAGGCCTCCATCGCCCAAACTTCCATTTCTCCCAAGCGCTGGCCGCCGAACTGTGCCTTGCCGCCCAAAGGCTGCTGCGTGACCAACGAGTAGGGTCCAATGGACCTCGCGTGGATCTTGTCGTCAACCAAGTGGTGAAGCTTCAGCATGTACATAACGCCAACGGTGACGTCATGGTCGAAGGGATCCCCAGTCTTTCCATCGAACAAGATGGATTGACCGCTCAAGGGCAAGCCTGCCTCCTGAAGAAGCACTTTGATGTCGTGCTCCTTAGCGCCGTCAAAAACAGGCGTCGCCAGATGGATACCGTTGCGAACGGAGAAGGCCCACTTTTTCAATTCGTCGTCGGAGAGCTTGTCGACCAACTCAGTGTGCTCAGGATTGGTGTAGATGCGCTTGAGCTTCGCTCGCAGTGCTTCACCAGACCACTCACGTTCTACGTGCTCTGAGATCTGTTTGCCGAGTTCGAGAGCCGCCCAGCCCATGTGTGTTTCGAGGATCTGCCCCACGTTCATACGCGAAGGAACACCCAACGGGTTCAACACGATGTCAACCGGAGTGCCGTCCGGCAAGTAAGGCATATCTTCTTCAGGAAGGACCCGAGAGACGACACCCTTGTTACCGTGACGGCCTGCCATCTTGTCACCGACCGAAAGCTTTCGCTTAATGGCCATGTAGACTTTGACCATCTTGATCACCCCAGGCGGCAGTTCGTCGCCCTTCGTGAGCTTGCTGATCTTTTCTTTGTAGTTCTCGTCAATACGACCGACGTCCTCTTCGAGGCTCTTCGCCAACGATTGAAGTTGCTCGCTCACATCGGCGCCTTCGATCTGAATCTCCGCCCAATGACGAGCGGGGATCGCGTCAAGCGTGGTGTTGTCGAGCTTCTGGCCCTTTGCTGCCAGAACGTTGCCCTTTTCGTCAACGAGCTTGACCGCAGTGTTCCTGCCCACCAACTGGGTACGCATTCGCTCGTGGTAGTGCTCAGTGATGATGCGAACTTCGTCTCGTTGATCGGCGAGAAGCTTGTCCTTTTCGGAATCCTCGATGCTCTTAGCGCGTTCGTCTTTTTCTGTGCCCTTACGAGCAAAGACGCGAGCGCCAATCACAATGCCTTGAACGCCAGGAGGTACGCGAAGCGACGTGTCGCGAACATCGCCAGCCTTCTCTCCGAAGATCGCTCGCAGGAGCTTCTCTTCAGGCGAGAGCTGTGTCTCTCCCTTAGGAGTGATTTTGCCGACGAGGATATCGCCTGCCTTCACTTCTGCGCCAACGCGAACGATGCCTGACTCGTCAAGATCCTTGAGAGCTTCCTCACCGACGTTAGGAATGTCGCAGGTGATCTCTTCTTTGCCGAGCTTCGTGTCACGCGCAACGCACTCGAACTCTTCGATGTGGACCGAAGTGAACTTGTCGCGCTTTACGATCTTCTCGGACACCAAGATGGAGTCCTCGTAGTTGTATCCACCCCAAGGCATGAAAGCGACCACGATGTTCTCGCCCAAGGCAAGCTCACCGCGCTCGGTGGCTGGTCCGTCAGCGATAACGTCGCCTTTTTGAACCAAATCACCCTTTTGAACGATCGGCTTTTGGTTAAAGCACGTGTTCTGGTTAGAGCGTTGGAACTTGTTGAGCGTGTAGATATCTGGCTTGGCAGCAAGCTGCCCCATCGTGTCGGACTCGGCTGGTCGAACAACAATGCGAGTGGCGTCAACCGACTCCACCACACCGTCGCGTCGAGCAACTGTCGTAACACCTGAGTCCCGAGCAACGATGCCTTCCATACCCGTACCAACGAGAGGAGCGTGGGTGCGAATCACGGGAACAGCTTGTCGCTGCATGTTTGATCCCATGAGAGCACGGTTGGCGTCGTCGTTCTCTAGGAACGGAATCAGCGAAGCTGCAACGGACACCAACTGGTTTGGCGACACGTCCATCAGAGTCACTTCTTCGCGGCGAGACATCATGAACTCGCCGTTGTGTCGTGATGACACAAGTTCCGTCGCCAAATTGCCACCCTTTTCAGTTGGCGTGTTTGACTGAGCGATGTAGTGACCTTCTTCTTGCAATGCTGAGAAGAATTGAACTGCATCACTGACGTTGCTTTCAGTAACCTTGCGGTATGGGGTCTCGATAAACCCGAACTCGTTCACCCGGGCGTAAGTCGACAAAGACGCAATAAGCCCGATGTTCGGACCTTCAGGCGTTTCAATCGGACAGATACGACCGTAGTGCGTGGTGTGCACGTCGCGGACTTCAAAGCCAGCGCGTTCGCGGGTCAACCCACCAGGCCCGAGTGCCGAAAGGCGACGCTTGTGCGTAACTTCCGACAGAGGGTTGGTTTGATCCATGAACTGCGAGAGCTGCGAGGAACCGAAGTATTCTTTCACAACCGCAGAGACAGGCTTTGCGTTGATAAGATCGTGAGGCATCAGCGTCTCAATTTCTTGAGACATGCTCATGCGCTCCTTGATGGCGCGTTCCATGCGAACCAAACCGATCCGGTACTGGTTCTCCATCAACTCGCCAACAGCGCGAACGCGACGATTTCCCAAATGGTCGATGTCATCGATCTGGCCTTTGCCATTTTTCAAATCGATGAGGTACCGAACGGACTCGAGAATGTCCCGTTTCGTTAACACGCAATGTTCAAGCGATTCATCCAGCTTGAACTTGTAGTTCAACTTAAGACGACCAACCTTTGAGAGGTCGTACCGTTCCGGATTGAAAAACAAGTTATTGAACAGGTTCTGTGCCGTCTCCAGTGTAGGAGGATCGCCTGGGCGGAGACGACGGTAGATCTCGAGCACCGCTTCTTCCGGAGTCTGCAACTTGTCAGCGATCAACGTATCGCGGAGGTAAGAACCAACGTTCAAGTTGTCTATGAAAAGAACTTTGAAATCGGCGATTCCGTGCTCGCGCAATTCCTCAAGCTTTGACTCGGTGATCTCTTCACTACACTGCAGAAGAACTTCGCCGGTGTTCTCATCAATGATGTCGTGAGCGGCTACCTTGCCAACTAGCTCAGATACTTCAACAGGAAGCGTCGTTACGCCTGAGTCCTGAAGCTTCTTGATCGCCATCTTGGTGAACTTACGGTTCTTCTTGACCAGGATTTCGCGGGAATCCGGATGTCGAATGTCGCGTGTCGCTCGTTGACCTGGAAGCAGGTCGAACTCTAATGACTTTGAGAACTTCTTGCCGGCTTCGACGAAAATCGACTCCGTGTCGTAGTAATAATTTAACAGTTCTTCGCTGCTATACCCGAGGGCGCGCAATAGAACGGTCGCATGCAACTTTCGACGTCGGTCGATCCGCACGAACAAAATGTCCTTCGGGTCGAACTCGAAGTCGAGCCACGAACCGCGGTAAGGAATAACACGGCAAGAATAGAGGAGCTTGCCTGATGAGTGGGTTTTGCCCTTGTCGTGATCGTAGAATACGCCAGGACTACGGTGCAGCTGGCTCACCACGACACGTTCAGTGCCGTTAATGATAAAGGTACCGTTCTCGGTCATCAACGGGATTTCACCGAAGAAGACCTCTTGTTCCTTCACGTCACGGATCGACTGGGCACCGGTTTCGTCGTTGTTGTCCCAAACGACTAGACGGACTGTTACCTTAATCGGAGCGGCGAACGTCATCCCGCGTTGGCGGCATTCGTCGACGTCGTACTTGGGGCGATCCAGCATGTAGCTGACGAACTCTATTGAAGAGGTTTCCGAAAAGTCCTTAATCGGGAAAACACTCTTAAAAACACCCTGCAAACCGATTTCAGCACGCTGCTCGTGCGGAATGTCAATCTGAAGGAACTTGTCGTAGCTCTGCTTCTGGATTTCGATCAGATTCGGAATATCTATGATCTTCCGAATTTTGGCGAAGCTCTTGCGGGCGCGGAAATTGTTCTGGATCTGAGACGCCATTGATTCTCCCCTGTTCAACGCTCAAACGGCCGACAGTCGACAGCCCATCCCCCTGAGCATAATTGCCCGGGGGTGAACTGACGACCAACGGCGTGTGACGACGGGCTTTCCGTCAAGTCTAGATGTCGCAATCGAGGGATTACTTGATCTCGACTTTGGCGCCAGCTTCTTCGAGCTTCTTCTTAACTGTTCCTGCCTCGTCCTTCGAGACACCTTCTTTAACGGCCTTTGGAGCTCCGTCAACCAAGTCCTTGGCCTCTTTCAGGCCTAGGCTGGTAACTTCGCGAACGGCCTTGATGACACCAATCTTGTTGGCGCCAGCCTCGAGGAGAATTACGTTGAATTCAGTCTGCTCTACCTTGGCAGCTGCGGGTTCACCGCCGCCTGCGACGCCGGCCACAGCTATAGGAGCAGCTGAGACGCCCCATTTAGCTTCGAGCTCCTTTGTCAAGGTGGCGAGGTCCATAACGGACATCCCCGAGAGAAAATCAACGACTTGTTCCTTAGTCACGTCGGCCATTTTGCGGTTCTCCTTCTAATCTTCCAAAACTACTTAGCTTGTTGAAATTTGACTGCTCGTCGGCCAGAAGCTGGCTTCGAAGCCACTAGCCACTACTTGTTCAGTTCTTCTTCGCGCGCCTTGAGCAGGTACACAAAACTTTGCGGAGCCACGGTCAGCAAACGCATAAACGTTTGTGGTACGGCATTGAGCGTGGCCAAAAACATGCCGCGCATTTCGTCCTTACCAGGCATCTTCGACAGCATCTCGACGCCAGCGGCATCAAGAGCTTTTCCGTCAAGGAAGCCACCTTTAACTGTGACCTTTGCCTTCTCTTCGCTCTTGAGGAACTTAGAGATGACCTTTGCCGGGGCGCCTGCGTCCTCAAGTGAGAACGCGATTGCGGTTGGCCCCACTAGCATCGGCTTGATAGCAGCCATGGCAGTGTCTTTTACTGCCAGCCCCAATAGTTTATTCTTTACAACTCGGTATTCACAGCCTGCTTTGCGGAATTCATTCCGCAAAGCTGTGTCTTTGTCTACCGTGAGGCCGCGGAAGTCCGCGATTACCAAGCTGTGGGCGTTGGCAAGCTTGGCCTTTAAAGTGCCAAGTTCTTCAGATTTTTGCGTGCGATCCACTGTTCATGCTCCCAATCTAGCGAGCTGCTTCGAGCTCCGCCATCAGCGGCGCTGTGTCAAGACGAATGCCAGGACCCATCGTTGTAGATAGGCTGACCGATTTAACGTATGCACCCTTCGCTGTCGAGGGCTTTAGGCGCATCAATACGTCGAGAAGCGCTTTTGTGTTCTCGCGGAGCTTCTGTGGACCGAAAGAGACCTTGCCAATCCGGCTATGGACAATCCCAGCCTTCTCAACACGGAACTCAACGCGGCCTGCCTTAAGCTCCCGAACTGCCTTGGCGACATCGGGCGTAACGGTTCCGACCTTTGGGTTGGGCATCAGGCCCTTTGGTCCCAAGATTCTACCCAGACGACCAACCAAACCCATCATATCCGGTGTAGCAACGAGCGAATCGAAATCGGTCCAGTTTTCTTTCTGGATCTTTTCGACCAACTCTTCGGCACCAACATTGTCAGCACCAGCTTCAACCGCTTCGCGGGCCTTATCACCCTTAGCAATAACCACCACTCGCGTGGTCTTACCGGTGCCATGAGGCAAAACCACAGCGCCACGAACCATTTGGTCCGCGTGCTTTGGATCGACACCCAAACGAACCGCGATATCAACAGTCTCGTCGAAGGTGGCTACCTTTGTCTCAGGCAACAAGGCGCAAGCCTCGTCCAACGTGTATCGTTTGCCCGACTCCACTTTGCCGGCGGCTGCTCGAAACTTCTTTCCGTGCGTACCCATCGTCTTTTCCTGCTATTTCTGCCAATTGCGGCGGTTGCGATCCAGCGTGACCTTGGAGGTCTACTGCTCGATTTCGACGCCCATAGAGCGTGCTGTTCCGGCGATGGATCGCATAGCCGATTCGACGCTGGTTGTGTTGAGATCAGAAAGCTTAGTCCGGGCGATTTCTTCGACCTGCTTCATCGTGAGCTTGCCAACCTTGACCTTGTTCGGTTCCTTAGAACCGGATCCTGGCTTCTTGGCCGTTGCTAGACCAGCTGCCTTCTTGATCAAGACCGCTGCTGGAGGGGTCTTGGTGATGAAGGTGAATGAGCGATCGCTGAAAACCGTGATTACCACGGGAATCGTGAGATCCTCTTTCGCTTGGGCCTGAGTCTTGGCATTGAATTGCTTGCAGAACTCCATGATGTTCACACCATGTTGACCCAGTGCTGGGCCAATAGGTGGAGCCGGATTTGCCTTACCAGCGGGGATCTGAAGCTTTATGTATCCTGTAATCTTCTTCATGGCTATTCACCAAATCTTCCGGAACTAACCGGTTTTCTCAATCTGACGGAACTCCAATTCAACGGGCGTTGCGCGACCGAAGATGGACAGGTTCACTCGAACCTTCTCTTTGTCGGACTTAACTTCGATTACTTCGCCGGAGAAGTTGGCGAAGGGGCCCTCAATGACCCGCACTGTCTCGCCTTCGTCGAAGGATTGACGCGCTTTGGATTTAGGGGAACCATCCGCAAGAGTCTTAATCTCGCTTTCCTTTACAGGTTGTGGATTGGTTCCGCCAAGGAATCCAGTGATCTTTGGGGTGTTCTTTACGAGATGGAAGGTTTCCTGATCCATCTCCATCTGTACGAACATATAGCCTGGAAAGAACTTGCGAGTGGTGGAGCGCTTTTGCCCCTTCACAAGTTCGACCACGGTGTCTGTTGGGATAAGTACGTCACCAAAACGCGCGTCCATACCGGCCTGGCGCACGCGATCGAGAAGCGAAAGCTTCGCCTTGTTCTCGTGGCCCGAGTACGTATGCACGACGTACCACTTCATCAACATTGGTGTTTCGGTGGACATCAGCTGAGTACCTTTGCCGTGAGGAACGACCAGACCGAGTCAATGGCACTCAATAGCACTGCAGCAACCACGACGGTTACTAAGACGACAACTGTTGCTGAAGACGTTTCTGATCGCGTTGGCCAGGTGACTTTCTCAAGCTCGTGAAAGATATCTGAAATTGTTCCGAATACTTTGTCGTTTCGGTACGCCAACCATGTCGCTATACCTGCCAGACCAATGCCCAGCACGTTAACGGTCAACTGGGGCGGCTTGCCAAAAAAGTTCCACACCCAATCCACGGATAGGGATAGGACAAGTGCTAAAAGCAATGCCGCACAGCCGAAAAAGAAGTGGAGGTATTTGTTCGATCCCATCAGCCCTCAGTTCCCGTAGCCACTCTTTGCTGCCTCTTTGGCTGCCTGTTTGATATCGTGTTCATAAACCGAATTGCAGGGCAGGAGGGATTCGAACCCGCAACATGCGGATTTGGAATCCGCCGCTCTACCAGTTGGAGCTACTGCCCTAAAAGACTTTCTCATTTCCGAGACGTTCGCGACGAGCGCAGAACGCCCGCAGGCGGAGCCGGAGGCCCCGCCTAGAACGTTCTCGGATGGTGAGAAATTCGTCATCAATGACTACTCAAGTATCTTTGAAACAACGCCGGCGCCGACAGTTCGGCCACCTTCGCGGATTGCAAAGCGAAGACCTTCTTCGCATGCGATGGGTGCCAACAACTCAACTTCAATACTGATGTTGTCAC
>Ga0105048_10007812_pt1 | contig 17166 bp, 12 predicted proteins | sample MAT05_FD_78382 | JGI IMG/M metagenome (GOLD analysis project Ga0105048, IMG submission 78382) | Freshwater microbial communities from Lake Fryxell liftoff mats and glacier meltwater in Antarctica - MAT-05 | ecosystem: Environmental > Aquatic > Freshwater > Ice > Liftoff microbial mat | place...
GCCGGTGCTGCTCAATTTCTGGGCGACGTGGTGCGAGCCGTGCAGGGCCGAGATGCCGGCGTTGCAGCGGGCGCAGGAGCGGTACCGCGAGAGCGGCCTGGTGGTGCTGGGCGTGGACTTCCAGGAGCGCGACGAGGAGATCACCGCATTCCTGTCGCAGGTCGGCGTCACCTTCCTGTCGCTGGTGGACCGCACTGGCGAGGTGACGCGCCAGTGGCGGGCGACCGGCCTCCCGACCACCTTCCTGATCGACCGCCAGGGGATCATCCGCGACGTGCGAGTCGGGCCGTACACCGACGAGATGCTGGACGACCGGCTTGGGAAACTGCTGGCGCAGTAGCGGTCCGGCTCAGTGGCAGGCCGCCGGCCTATCAGGTCGAACCGCTCAGTTCATCCATGCCCCGCCCTCGGTACAATTTGGGCAACGCGCGCCAGCGCGCCGCAGACTTATCGCCACCCAGCACCCTGTGACTATCCCGACAGCGAGGTCGTGTCCATGAGACTGCCAGCGCGCGTCACCATGCGCGAAGTCGGCACCCGCGACGGCATCCAGAGTCTCGGCGCGTTCGTCCCCACCGAGCAGAAGATTGAGATGGCGAACCGGCTCGCCACGACCGGCCTGACCCGCATTGAGGTCACGTCGTTTATGAGCCCGAAGGCCGTCCCGCAGATGGCCGACGCCGAACAGGTGATGGCCGGGCTGGTGCGCGTGCCGGGCGTCTCGTGGGAGCCGCTGGTGCCCAACGTGCGCGGCACCCAGCGCGCCCTGGCGACCAATCCCGACAAGGTCCAGGTGGTGCTGGCAGCCAGCGACACGTTCAACCTCAAGAACATTCGCATGACCATCAAGGACTCGCTGCGGAGCATCGGCGAGATCATGCCGCTGGCCCAGGCGGCTGGCGTGCCGGTCATCGCGGCGATTGCCACCAGCTTCGGCTGCCCGTTCGAGGGCGAGGTGCCCGAGGACCGGCTGCTCGGCATCATCGGTCGGCTGCTGGAGCTTGGCGCGCAAGAGGTCAGCATTGCCGACACGACTGGCATGGCGAACCCGCTGCAAGTCGAGCGCATCATGACCAGGCTGCTGGATCGCTGGCCGGGCGTGCCGTTCGGGCTGCACTTCCATAATACGCGCGGTATGGGGCTGGCGAACGTGCTGGCGGGGCTGCACGCGGGCGTCACGACCTACGACGGGTCAGTCGGGGGCATCGGCGGCTGCCCGTTCGCGCCGAAAGCGACCGGCAACGTCTCCACCGAAGACGTCGTCCACATGCTGCACGAGATGGGCGTACAGACCGGCATCGACCTGGACGCGCTGATCGGGTGCGCGGTGCGGATGAGCGAGATTCTGGGGAACGAGTTGCCAGGCCAGGTGATGAAGGCCGGGCCGCGCAGCATCCGCTACGCCGCCTGACCGCCGGGTCCTCCCCTCACCCCCTGCCCCCCTCTCCCGGTGCGCGGGAGAGGGGTCGGGGGTGAGGGTAACCGTAGTCCCCGGCCACTGCGGCCTTACTGCGCTCTGCACAGCCACCGCCGCGTGCCTTCGAAGGATCGGGCGGCGACGCGACCGGCGGGCTGTTGCGTCGTTGTGACAGTGATGGGCGTCAACACGGGCAGCCACGGTTGCCGTGTGCCTTGACGCGCCCTGTCCACAGGGGGTACACCACGCCGACCATGCGAATTCTTACCAGTCTGTTGCTCGCTGCGTTCGTGCTTACGCTGCCGCTGGCCGTGCTTGCAGCGCCGAACCAGCAATCGTCGGTCGACATCAAGACGCTCGCCCTGACCAAGGGCGACCTGCAACGCGGCTTCGATGTCGTGCCGGACCGCACCGTTACCGAGGACCGCCCAGATGGCGTGGCCGTCTATGACGTGACCTATGCCCGCGACCGCACGCCCGAGAATCTGGCGGCTGGCCCGTTCGAGGTTCGGAGCGGCGTTGCCCGCACTGCGAAGGTCGAAGACGCCATCTTGCAGCTTGAGAGCACCAGGGAAGCCTTCCTGGGCGAAGGCTGGACCGAGACCGGCGTGCCGAGGCTCGGCGACGAGACGCTCGGCCTGACCCAGACCACCGACGGCGAGGGCGGCAAGATCGCCCACTACTCGTACCTGTTCCGCAAGGGCGCGTACATCCTGATGATCGGGATTCGGGGCCGCCCGGAGGCCGTCAAGGTCAGCGATGTCGTTGGCCTTGCCATCATCGTGTCCGGGCGGCTGGACAAGGCACTTGGCGCACCCGCCCCGGCCGGTGCCCCGCCAGCAAGTGGTTCCAGCACCCGCCAGGGGACTGGCGAGCGCGTCAGCGTCATCGGTGCAGACGGCGGAAACGTCAACATGCGCGCCGAACCGTCCACCAGTGCCAGCGTCGTGACGCAGGTTGCTGAGGGCGCGACGCTGGACATTGTCGGCCCGAACCGCGACGCTGACGACCGCACCTGGCGCAACGTGCGCTCTGGCACAGACACCGGCTGGATCGCCTCCAACTTCCTGGAGATGGTCACGCCGCCGGCACCGTCCGCATCGCCGTCACCGGCACCGCGTGCCGCCGCAACCGCCGCCCCGGCTGCCACCGAAGGCGAAGAGGAGGAGCCGGCCGCCGAAGGCGAACTACCGCCGCTTGAGACGACCGGCCCTAGCGCGACGCCAGCGGCAACCGCCGCCGCCACCCCGGCCGCCAGCGACAACACGTTCCGTGGCAGCGGCAACGGCCTCGCCATCGAAGCGAGTATCCGCGACAAGAACCTGTCCGGCGGCAAGCAGTTGGTCAAGGTGCGCGTCACGCGGAACGGCGGCGGCGTCCAGGATGCCTTCGTGGATGTGACCGCCCGCCTCGACGCCAAGCGGTACCGCGCCATCAAGGCCGACCGCACCAACGGCGACGGCTGGACCGAAGTAGAGTGGGACATGGACGGCCCGGCCGGCACCTACGAGGTGCAGGTGGACGTGCGGACCACGGAGACCGGCCCGATCACCTCGGTCAAGAGTTCGTTCCGCTGGAAATAGGCCGCTCACAGCGCGGCGTCAGGCCGCCCGCCTGACCACCGACCCGCACACGACGAAGCCCCCGGACCGATCTGGTCCGGGGGCTTCGTCGTGTGCGATTTACCTGCCACCCGCCGCGTCATGTTGAGCGCAGCGCATGGCGTGTCGCGCCGCTCGGTCAGGCGGTGGCACCGCCGGGTACCGCTTCGGTCGGCGGCGCGGAGTCAGCCGCAGGCTCACGGGCCGGGGTTGCTGCCGAGGCAGGCGCAGAAGCCGAGTCGGCGGCAGCGTCCGAGGCCGGTTCCAGCGCGTGGGCAAGCACCTCTTCCGCCGTGTCCACGATGATGAACGTCATCTCCTCACGCAACTCCGGCGGCACGTCCTCCAGCAAGTCGCGCTCGTTCTGGCGCGGCAGCATCACCGTGTTGATGCCTGCCCGGTGCGCCGCAAGCACCTTCTCCTTGAGGCCGCCGATGGGTAACACTTTGCCCCGCAACGTCAACTCGCCGGTCATCGCCAGCCCAGAGCGGACCGGTCGCCCGGTTGCCAGCGAGGCCAGCGCCGTCAGCATGGTGATGCCCGCTGACGGGCCGTCCTTCGGGATGGCCCCGGCCGGGACGTGCAGGTGGACCGTCTTGCCGTCAAAAACGCGACCGTCCAGGTCCGCGCAGGGGAGCGGCCCGCCGGCGCTGCCGGCCGGTCCAGGTGCACCGTTCTTGCCGGCCCCATTGCTGCCTGGCCCGACCAGCGCCCCGCCGTACGCTCGGATGTACGACAGCGCCGCCTGTGCACTCTCGCGCATCACGTCGCCCAGCATGCCGGTCAGGATGAGGCGTTCGTCGTGACTCGGCATGCACGTGGCTTCGATGAAGAGCACGTCGCCGCCGCTCGGCGTCCAGGCCAGGCCCGTCGCGACGCCCGGCCGCTCCGTACGTTCGGCCACCTCGTCAATAAATCGCACCCGGCCCAGGTAGGTCGGCACGAGGTCGGCCGTCAGCGTGACCGGCTCGGTGCGCCCCTCTGCGATCTGGCGGGCCACCTTTCGGCACAGTGACGCAATCTCGCGGTCCAGGTTCCGGACGCCCGCCTCGCGCGTGTACCCCCGGATGACGACGCGCAACGCCTCGTCCTCAATGGTCAGTTCTTCGGCCAGCAGACCGTGGGCCGCCAGTTGCTTCGCCACAAGGTACTTGCGGGCAATCTGGATCTTCTCAGCGTCGGTGTAGCCCGACAACTGGAGCACTTCCATGCGGTCGCGCAAGGGGGCCGGGATGGTGTCCAGGGTGTTGGCCGTCGTCAAGAACAAGACCTGTGACAGGTCGAAGGCGACGCCCAGGTAATTGTCAGCGAAACTATTGTTCTGCGCCGGGTCGAGCACTTCCAGTAGCGCCGACGACGGGTCACCGCGCCAGTCGGCACCCACCTTGTCGATCTCGTCCAGCATGAAGACCGGGTCGCGCGCTTCGGCGCGGCGGATCGACTGGATGATGCGGCCCGGCAGCGCGCCGATGTAGGTCCGGCGGTGCCCTCGAATCTCAGCCTCGTCGTGGACGCCGCCCAGCGAGATGCGGACGAACTTGCGCCCGAGCGCCCGCGCGATGGACTGCCCGAGGCTGGTCTTGCCCACGCCCGGCGGCCCGACGAAGCACAGGATCGGCTCACGGGCCACGCGGTCGGTCGGCGTCTCAGACTGGGTGTTGGGGGCCGGCGTCTCGGTGCTGCTCTCGTCCACCGTCTCGGCGGCGCGGGCCAGCCGCTCCTGGCGCAGCTTCTTGACCGCGAGATACTCAAGAATGCGGTCTTTGATCTTCTCCAGGTCATAGTGGTCTTCGTCCAGGATGGCCCGTGCGCGCGGCACGTCAATCTCGCCGCCGGTCAGCTTCGTCCACGGCAGGCTCGCCATCCAGTCCAGGTAGGTCCGGATGATGCCGTGCTCCGGGGAAGCAGGCGGCACGTTCGATAGCCGGGTCAGCTCACGCTCGGCCTCGCGGCGGGCCTCTTCGGGCAGGCCGGCCTCATCGATACGCTTGCGGAGGTCGCCTGGCTCGCCGTTCTCGTCCTCCTCGCCAAGCTCGCGTCGGATCGCCCGAAGCTGCTCGCGCAAGAAGTATTCGCGCTGGGCCTTGGTCATGCGCTCGCGCGTGTCGGTGGTGATCTTCTGCCCAAGCTCACGCACGGCTAGCTCGTGCTGGAGCAACTCCACCAGCCGTTGGAGCTTCGCGTCGAGGACGTCCGATTCCAACAACTCCTGGCGCACCGGCCCCGTCAGCGGGATGGTGGACGCCACGAGGTAGGCCAACTGGCGCGGGTCTTCGAGCGCTTCGACAGCACTCACGAGTTCGTTCGGCAAGTCTTCCATCAGCGGGACCAGCCGCCGGAACAGATCGACCACCGCCCGGCGCAGCGCCTGCGTCTCGACGCCGGTCGAGATCATCTCGGGCGCGACAGTCACCTGTGCCTTCAAGTACGGCTCGGTGGCGGTGAACTCACCGATGCGGATGCGCTCCAGCCCCTGGATGACCAGCCGGATGGTGCCGTCCGGGCTGCGCATCAACTGGTGGATGACGCCGGCCGTGCCGATCCTGTGGAGGTCGTCCGGGCCGGCCAGTTCTGGCGAGTCTGGCGTCTGGGCCACCAGCGCCACCAACCGGTCTCCGCGCATCACCTCATCAATCAGCTTGATGGAGCGCTCTTGCCCTACCAGCAGCGGCACGACAGCCAGCGGGAACACCACGGTGCCGCCCCGCAGCGGGAGGACCGGCAGCGTGTCAGGGATCGTGGGGCCGGCCGTCGGATCGAGGGTGGCCGGGCTGGCGGCGGCCGGCGCACCCGTGTGCGGCCTCGCGCGACGGCGGCGGGGCCGGGCCGGGGCTTCGGTCGGCGCGGCGACCGGTGCGTCAGGCGCTGGGGCATCAGGCGCGGAGGCATCAGCCTGCGCGGGAGGCGCGTCCACCGGCACGTCGGACTCGCTGGCAGCGGCCACGGGAGCCTCGGCGGCTGGCGCGTCGGTGGCGTCGGGCACAACGCCCGTGGAGTCGCTGTCGGCCGGCGGCTCGGTCGGCTCGGCCTGTTTCGGTGCGCGTCGTCTAGGCGCCATGGTCGTCTCGCTTCGTGGTGCCGGCGCGGCGTCTGGTGGCAGGTTCCTCGGGTGCGCCGACCTGGCCGGTCGCCCGACTGACGGAGATGGAGACGGCTCCACCGGTCGTGGCTCGCTTCAGCAAGCGCATCTCCAGCAGGCCGCGCTCGTAGCGCGCCTCGACGCGCTCTGGGTCGATGGGGGCCGGCAGGGGAAGCTCCAGGCGCACCTGGCCCTGGCGAATCTCAGCGGCGTGGTACACCCCGGCGGACGGCGTGGGCAGGCGGCGCTCGCCCTCGACGATCAGGGCGTCCTCGAACAACAGCACGTCGAGCTGTTCATGGTCCACACCTGCAAGCTCCACCAGAATGATCACCTCAGTCGCGGTTTCGACAATATCGGCCGCTGGCCGGCAGGATGGCTCGCCCATGCTGATGCTGGCGGGCTGTCGTTGCCAGCCAATGCCGAACAGACGGGGCCGGCCGGTCGCCATCACGACCGCGTACCGGTAGCTCAAACGCCGGTAGCGCATCGGAACACTCCACACTCGCAGCAGTGGTCAGCCATCAGCAACACAGAAGCACTGCACCAATGATACCGGGCCGCGCGGCAACCGACGAGGACGAGGATGCCGCGCTCACTCTGATTGCGCGATACGCGGACAAACCCGGACGGTTCCCGCCACGCACCAAAACGAGTGCCTCTGGCCCCGCGCACCCGAGTTCTCGACATTTCGCGCTGCCCGTACCTGAGCGCGGACCCTCGGCGTTGTACAATGCGTGCCACGGCCTGGACGGCTCGTTCATGTCGCTGCTACCCGTGGCGAGTCGAGCAGAGGACGAGGTAAACCGGAACCATGACGACGATCGCTTCTGAGCCAACACCCAGGATGGCGACCCCAACCGTCGAGCAGTTGCGCGTGAAAGTGTTCGCTGATGGCGCAAACCTCGCCAGCATGCTCGACCTGTACCGCGATCCTCGGATCTCTGGCTTCACGACCAACCCGACGCTGATGCGCGCCGCCGGCATCACAGACTACCGCGCCTTCGCCCAGGAGGTCATCGCGGCCATCCCGGACCGCTCGATCTCGTTCGAGGTGTTCTCCGACGAGTTGCCGGAGATGGAGCGGCAGGCCCGCGAGATTGCATCGTGGGGCGCAGAGGTCTACGTCAAAATCCCGGTCTCGAACACGCGCGGCGAGACCACCGGCCCGGTCATCAAGTCGCTGTGCCAGGCCGGCGTGAAGGTCAACGTGACGGCGCTGATGACGCTGGAGCAGGTCCGCGATGTCGCCGGGAACCTGGCGGGCGGCGCACCAAGCTACATCTCCGTCTTCGCTGGCCGCGTCGCCGACACGGGCCGCGACCCGGTGCCGATGATGGCGGCTGCCGTCGAGGCGCTGCGCCCGCTGCCGCAGTGCGAACTGATCTGGGCCAGCCCACGCGAGCTGCTGAACGTGTTCCAGGCCGATCAGATTGGCTGTCACATCATCACCGTCACCCATGACGTGCTGAAGAAGCTTTCGCTGGTCGGCAAGGATCTCGACACCTACTCGCTGGAGACGGTCAAGATGTTCCGCAACGACGCGGTGTCGGCGGGCTTCACGCTCTAAACTCATGGCTCCGGGGCACCCATAGCTCTAGGGGGCGTCGGCTCCACGCTGGCGGGAGACGGATGACCACAACGCCGCTGCCGCCGACCATCCCCGATGAGGACTTGCGCCGCGCACCGCCGCGCGAGCAGCTTACCGTCATCGCGGAGGCCGTGCGCCCGGGCAGCATCGTCAGCACCGTGACGCGGCTGCGCGGCGGTGTGTCGTCCGGGATTCACGCCGTCCAACTGCGCGGCCCCGGCAAGCGACTTACTTCGGTGGTGGTGCGCCGGTACGGCCGCTGGCGCGTGGAGCACGACCCGCAGGTTGCCCGCCGCGAGTGGGCAATATTGACGGCGCTGGCGCGGGTGGCTGTCCCCACGCCGGTGCCGCTCTGGCTCGACGCCGAAGGTGCCGTCTGCGGCTGCCCGACGATCGTCACGAGCCGGCTGCCGGGGAGCGGCCTGCTGGCCCCCCGTGACCCCGCCGGCTTCGCACGGGGATTGGCGCTAACGCTGGCGGCCATCCATGCTGCGCCGCTGGAGGCGACCGAACTGGCCGTGCTCGTCGATCAGCGCACCGGCCCGGCGAACCTGCTGGAGCGCGACGAGCCGCCGCCGGACCTGGCGGCATTGCCCCGACTCCGCGAGGTCTGGACCATGCTGCACCGCTGGTGGCCGCGCGTGCGGGCAGCGCTCGCGGTCGGCTCGCCGCGCCTCGTGCACGGCGACTTCTGGCCTGGAAACACCCTCTGGCGCTATGGTCGACTGACCGGCGTGGTGGACTGGGAGCAGGTGCGGCGGGGCGACCCAACCCAGGATGTCGGCTGTTGCCGCGTTGACCTGACGATGCTATTCGGGCTAGACGTGGCCGCAACGTTCCTCAGCACCTATGAGGCGACCTCCGGCCTGACGGTGTCGCACCTCTTCTTCTGGGATCTCTACACGACCACCTGGGCCATCGAGAGCCTGGACCAGTGGGTGCAGGGGTATCACGACCTCGGGCGGACCGACCTGTCGGTCGACGAGGCCCGCGCCCGCCTCGGCCTCTTCATTGATGACGCGCTGGCCCGCGCCGCCGTCGCCCTGACGGCGGTCATGGACGCCGCCGGCCCAGTCATCGAACAAACAGAGGAGTAGCCTGCACGGTGAGCCAGGACATGCCCGATCAGGACATCGTCTACTTCGCGTCGCCGGCCGATTTCCGGGCGTGGCTGGCGGCGAACCACGAGACGGCGACGGAACTGCTGGCCGGGTTCTACAAGAAGGGCACCGGCCGGCCGAGCATTACCTGGCCGGAGGCAGTCGATCAGGCGCTCTGCTTCGGCTGGATCGACAGCGTCCGCCGGCGCATCGACGCTGAGAGCTACGTGAACCGCTTCACGCCGCGAAAACCGACGAGCAACTGGAGCAACGTCAATATCGCGCGGGTGGCCGAGCTGACGGCGGCCGGCCTGATGCAGCCAGCTGGCCTCCTCGCCCTCGCGGCCCGCCAGCAGGCGAGGTCTGGCGTCTACTCCTTTGAGCAGGGGCAGCCCCAGACGCTCCCACCGGACCTGGAGGCATCGTTTCGGGAGCACGCTACCGCCTGGGCGTTCTGGGAGGCGCAGCAGCCGGGTTACCGCCGCACGGCAGCGTGGTGGGTTGTCAGCGCGAAGCAGGAGGCGACGCGACTCCGGCGGCTGGCGACGCTGATTGAGGACTCGGCGGCGGGCCGGCGCATCGCGCAACTGGCGCGTCCGGCCCGCAAGCCCGCGCCCTGAGTGGCCCGACGTGAGCGAATTACCCCACCCCGAAACTCATCAGACTGACGCGCCAAGGTCCTGATGCGGAGTATGTGCAAAACATAGACAAATAGCCTGCAAATGCGTATACTCTGGCTGCGGCTCGTCTCTCTCGCTCGTCGCGTGCATTCCTCCTCGCACTCTGCTGATTGTTGAAATCTCCAGATACTCGCTCAAGCGTCCCGAGTGCGACCTTGCATTCCTACTCCGGCCATCGCCGCCTGCTCGTGCCGCGACTGGTTGGGCGCTTGACCATGTCGGTGGCAGGGCCATAGACTATTGCCGAAATGTCACCCGCGCACTGTTCAGAGGATGGATTCATGCGTCTCATGGTCTCTCAGTCGTCCAGCGCCAGTATCCACTCCGGTCCATCTGCGGCGGTCATTGCGAAGGACTACGCACAATCATCACAGCCTGCACCGGCATCGGTGACTCGAAGCAGGGTGGCTGCCGGCGAGACAGCCGCTGAACGTGCGCCACGCGGCAATGATGAGCAGATCTGGTACGCGATCTTTCTCAGCGCATTCCTCATTGGCCTGCTCGTTCTCGGCGGCTTCTGGATCTGGTTCAACATTCGCTTTGCATAAGTGGGAGATTCCTATGCGTTTCGGCATGCGCGAACTCTTTTTCGGTCTCTATCTGGTCGCGAATCTTGCCATCATCACGTTCTCGATCTGGATCTGGTCGCGCGGCCAGACCAGCGAAGCGATTTTCGTCGGCCTCTGGGCTCCGACCCTCAATCTGCTCTACGTCATGTTCTTCATCACCTTTAAGCCGTTTGAACAGCGTACTTCAGCATCGTTGCACGTCACCGAAGACGCCCGCGAGGCACAACGAACAGCCGCGCTCGGCTAGCGGGCGGCAGGCGGGCGCATCGCTGGCGGCATAGGCGGGCTGCTCCCACATGCGGCGCTGGCGTGGCAACGGCACACGCGACCGGTGGTTGCGGCTGATGCGCCTGTCGTGGCCAACTCGTGACCATCCTTTAAGGCGGACGGCGTTCGGTTTCGACACATCGTCCGGTACACTTCTGTAGCATCGGCGCAACAATCGGGGTGCGAGCCTCCGGTTGGCGCGTGTGGTGCCTGGCCCATTGCCCGCATGCCTGCGGGCCGCTTCCTGGTCATCCCTCCTCTGTTCCCCGCTCGTAGACCTTTCCTCGGAGGACCGGTCCTGCACGCGAGCCGCTTCGCCGCTGTCCTGATCGGCCTGCTGCTGGTCATCTTGAGCCTCGGCACGGTCCGGGCTCTTGACCAATCGGCCATGCCCGGCGGCGCGCCCGGCCCGAAGCCCGGCCCCTTCCAGCCGAACGGCTTTGCCCGCGTCATTGACGGCGACACGTTCGAGACGAACATCGACGGGCGGCGGGCGATTGTCGGTGTGCTTGGGATTGACGCCGCCATCATCGACACGGCCTGTGGCAACGCCGCCCGCGCCGAGCTGCAAAGCCTCATCGGGCGCGGCGTGACGCTGCAAGATGACCCATCCAACCTGTTCGATGCCCGCCAGCGCCGGCTGTACCGCGTCAGCACGCCAGACGGCCGCTCGGTGGCTGCGGCGTTGGTGACGGCGGGATTGGCGAAGGCGAACGGCCTCGGGCCGGAGGTAGCGGCGCTCGCCGTGGCCGACGCCCGCGCGCGCCAGGAGAAGACCGGCTGCGTCTGGGGCGGGCCGGTGCCGGCAGCCCGCACGCGTGGGCAGGTGTCGGTGATGGCGGCGGCGAACGTTCTGCCGAACTTCGCTGATGAGATCGTCGCCAGCAACCTGAACTCGCCGACCGGCTTCGCGTTCCTGCCGGACGGGCGCGCACTGGTCGCGGAGAAGGCCGGGCGGGTGCGCCTTGTGACCAGTACCGGCGTGCAGCCGGGCAACGTCCTCGACATCTCATCGCGCGTCAACAGCTACCACGACCGTGGCTTGCTCGGCATCGCCGTCGATTCGAACTTTGCCACCAATGGCGACTTCTACCTGTTCTACACCCTCGAAACGGCCCCCAACTTCTCGGCCAGTCAGAAGCGCGCCCAGGTGGCGCGGTTCGCCATGAGCGGCAACACGGCCACCGACACTGGACCAGCCGGCGTGATCCTCGGCAAGGAGGTCGGCGCGGCCTGCCCGGCTCCAGCCGCCACCGTGGACTGCATCCCCGGTGACGACATCTCCCACGGCGGCGGGTCGCTCCAGTTCGGCGCGGACGGCTACCTGTATATCTCGACCGGTGACGCGGCCAGCTTCCAACTCGTGGACACGCTGGCCCTGCGCGCCCAGAACCTGAACAGCCTGGCCGGCAAGCTTCTGCGGGTCACGAAGGACGGCAAGGGGATCAACTCGAATCCGTTCTGGAGCCAGAACCAGAACGTGGACGCCGTGAGCGCGAAGATCTGGGCGTACGGCTTCCGCAACCCGTTCCGCATGTCGTTGCGGCTCGCCGGCGCGACGCCGCTGTACGTCGGTGATGTCGGCTGGAGCGAGTGGGAAGAGATCACCGTGGTGCCGGCTGGGACCAACGCCGGCTGGCCCTGCTACGAGGGTGCCCACGTCCAGGCCGGCTACGAAGATTACCCGGTCTGCGTGAGCCTGTACGCCAGCCCGCCGGCCGGCCTCCGCACCCCGCTCATCGAGTGGAGCCACGACGGCGGCGGCGCGTCGGCGTTGGGCGGCACCTTCTACGGCGGCTCCGCCTTCCCGCCAAACTTCCAGGGGGCGTTCTTCTACGGCGACTATGCGAACGGCTGGATCAAGAGCGTGCGCGTGGACGCGAACAACCAGCTTGTCGAGTCGCCGCAGGATTTCGCGACCGGCATCGGCGGACTAGTGCAGCTTGAGAGCGGCCCGGACGGCGCGATCTGGTACCTGAACTACGCGACGGCCGAACTGCGGCGCATCCGCTACGTCGGCGGCTACACGCCGATCCAGTGCCCTGACGGCCAATGGCGGGCCGACTATTTCCAGAATCAGACCGTCTTCGGCACTCCAGTCGTGCAACGCTGCGAGACGAGCATCGACTACAACTGGGGCGAAGTGGACCCGGTCCCCGGCATCGTCCGCGACAATTACTCGGTGCGCTGGACCGGGCGCTTCACGTTCGGCGACGACACCTACGAGTTCAAGGCCGTCAGCGACGACGGCGCGCGCATCTTCGTAGACGGCGTGCTGATCCTGAACGACTGGCAGTCGGGCGCGGTCAATACCGTCACAGCCAACAAGGTGATGACGGCTGGCGCGCACACCATCGTGGCCGAGTACTTCGACGATTGCTGCCCGGCCGAGATGCGCGTGAGTTGGCGCGGCCTGACCCCGAACGCGCCGCCGGTCCCGACGATCACGTCACCGGCGGTCGGAACGACGTTCAAGGTGGGCGACACCATCCAGCTGGCCGGCTCGGCCACGGACACGGGCGACGGCACGATCACCGGCACCGGCCTGCAATGGAAGGTCATCCTCAAGCATTGTCCCGGCTTCGGCGCGGAGTGCCACGACCACGAGCTTGTGGCGCTGAGCGGCACGACCGGGCAGTTCGTGGTGCCGAACCACGGTGACGGCAGCTACTTCGAGATTCGGCTGACGGCGACCGACTCCGGCGGCCTTGCGGCAACGGCGACCCGGCAGGTGGACCCAAAGACGCTGCAAGTGACGGTGGCGACGGCCCCAACTGGCGGCGCCGTGACCTACGACGGTGTGTCGTACACTGCGCCGCACAGCGCCACGACCATTGCCGGCTCGACGCACACCATCGCGGTGCAGCCGGGGCCGGGGCAGGCGTTCGTCAACTGGCTGCACGGCGGCATGCAACAGCAGAACGTGACGGTTGGCGAGCAGAATGTCACGTACACGGCGAATCTGTCCACCCCCTGCTCGCCGCGCCCCCGCGTGGTGTTGGGCAGCGGCATCATCGGCACGGGCCGCCTGCAAGTGTCACTCGAAGCCACGACGACGCCGAACCATCCCACGAACCTGATCCGCTCGATTCAGTTCAACGAGTTGACCCATGCCAGCGTCGAGGTGCCGGGCAAGCCGGTCAGCGCGGTGCCGTTCACCGTGCAGTACCCCAACGCGGCGGCCCAGGCGGGCTTTGTGGTGCAGCGGACGGCCCCCGGCCCGGTGATGGTGCGCTTCACGGTAACGGACGACTGCGGCACCTGGCCGACGTTCATCGGGACCGGGCCAAGCGGCGGCTGGTAGACATGGCACATGGCGAGACGGCGGCGGCGACACCGGTCACGCTCCACGCCGCATGACGTGAGCTGACTCAGCCGTCAGGCAGTCACGCCGAGCGTGAGCGTGCCGGAGTAGCCGGCCGGTGTCGGTGTGAGCGGCACCAGTCCCTGCCCCTGCGGGTTCCCGTCACGTTTCTGCGTCAGCCTGACCGGGTGACATGGGCAGAACTCCGCGTCTGCGCTCGGCGGTCGCCCTGCGACCGGGGCCGGGGTTCCAGGCAAGCGCTCCGCTCCGGCGCGTACCCCTGGCTAGCGGCGGCCTCGCCGGGCCTGTCGCGTCAGCAGGAACGCCTCGACCTCGGGGAGGGTGGGCAGCGACGACTGCGCGCCCATCTTCGTCGTCGCCAGTGCGCCCGCCGCCGATGCCATCGCCAGCGCGAGCGCGAGTCCGCGCTCGGCGTACGTGGCGGCCAGCGCCCCCAGGAAGGCGTCGCCGGCCGCCGTCGTGTCCACGCTCGGCACGCGGTAGGGGGCCACGTTCTGGGCACCGTCCGCGTCGATGAGCCGCGCGCCCTGCTCCCCCAACGTCAACACGATCCGCTGCACGCCTTTCGCCAGCAGTTGCGACGGGTCGCCGGTGCCGTCCGTCAGCATGGCAAGCTCGGTTTCGTTCACCACCAGGAAGGCAAGATCGTCAAGGAGGGCGTCGGGGAGGGGCTGCATCGGGCTGGGGTTCAGAAAGAAGGGCACGCCGGCCGCGCGGGCGCTGATCGCCGCCGCGATGACCGTCTCCATCGGCACCTCTAGCTGCGCCAGGGCGGCCGTGCTGCCGGCGATGACCTCCTGCGCGGCCTCCACGTCGGCGGGCGTGAGCAGGGCGTTCGCGGCGGCGACGACGACGATGGTGTTCGTGCCGCCAGCGTCCACGGTGATGATGGCGGTACCGGTTGGGCCGTCGGCTCGGCCGATGTGGCCGATCTCGACGCCGGCCCGCAACAGGTCGCCCACCAGTGCCCGACCGGCCTCATCCGTGCCCACCTTGCCGATCAGCGTCACGGCCGCGCCCATGCGCGCGGCTGCCAGCGCCTGGTTCGCGCCTTTGCCACCGCCGAAGCGCTGGAAGTCCGTCCCGAGGATCGTCTCGCCCGGCTGCGGCAGCCGCGGGGCCGAGACGACAAGGTCCATATTGATGCTGCCGACGACGGCGACGCGCGCTGTCATAGTGCGACCTTCCAATTCTTCCGGTTGGGCGGGCGGCACGATGGTCGCCGCCGCGTATCATCGGTCATGCACGAGGCGAGCCGCCGGCGTGTCGGGCGATTGTAACGTGCCCGTCGAACGACCGAAACGGGCGATTCTTCGGTTGCACGGCGGCAGGGCCACGGCGCTTTCGCGCCTCCAGCCGGCGGAATGATAGATTCTGTCTGGATCAGTGCACACGAGATGCAAATATCGGCAGATGTCAAGCAAATCGGCCGTCTGCCCCTTCCGTTCGCCGCGCATACCGGCTAGAGTAGGCGGCGTGCCGTGTGATGTCGTCGAGTGGGGCTGGGCGAAGTCGGACGGTCGTGTCACGGAGCGTTTCGGCTGGAGATACTCCGCAAGCTGGGTCGTGACGCGGATGGCTGGAGGACGGCGTGGCAGCGGGACAGTACGGTAGGGCAGAGTCGCGAGGGGTAGCGGATGCGGTAACGACGGCAGCGATCCCCAGCCGCATGCGGTGGCCTGCCGAAAGCAGCGCCCGGCGGACGCCAGCAGGCGGCCCGGCATTCATCAACGACGAGGCCGAGGAACAGCATTACCTCGACCTGATCCATGATCCGAAGATTGAGCCGGAGGCGAAGGCGGCAGCACGCCAGGACCTCGCGCGGCTCTACGAGCGGGCCGGGCAGTTTGCGGAAGCGGCCGAAGTGTACGAGCGGAGCATCTGGGCTGGCGTGCGAACCCCGGCGACGTACGCGGGGCTGGCCGCAGCGTATCGCGAGCTTGGGCGCGACGACCTTGCCGAATCGACGCTCGAGCAGGTGCGTCGGCAGAGCGGCGCATCATCCTACCGGGCCGCGCCCAACGGCGACACCGAACCGTCACCTCGCGGAGCAGCGGCACCGAGCGCACAGGCGACCCGGATGTCGGCACCAAGTGCGCCGCCAGCCGCGTCACGCCCGACTGAGACGGCCCCGCTCCCGCGCATGGAACGCCCGGCCCCGCCAGCGCGGCACGACCGTAGCCCGGTCCCGTCCCGTGCCGCGCGCACGGCATCGCTTCGCAGCCGGCTGGAGGCCGCCCCGCGAGGTGCCGCCGCTCACCGCGCAACTGAGCGCCCGGCAGACAACGGCAAAGCCTCGTCGGCTGCGCTGACCGGGTTGGCCGGGCTGCTTGGCAATGCCCGCACGGCCGGTGCCGGCGCGTCGCAGACGGCCGGCGATGCGCTGGGCCAGATCCAGCGATCGGTCGCGCCGTTTCTGGCGGCACAGGCGGGCCGCAGGACACTGATCCTCTCGACGGTCGGCCTGCCGATTATCCTGGGGCTGGTGATCTTCGGCGTCGTCGTGTTCACGTCGGCGCGCGGGCGGTCCGCCGAGACGGCCGCCGCCCCGACACCGGCCCCGGTCGCGACCATCGCGCCGACCGTTGCCCCCACTTCCGCGATCCCGGCCGTCCTGGCCGACCCAGGTATCAGCACGCGGATGCTGGTCAACAACGTGGGCACGGACGGCCTGTCGCTGCGGCGGTCGCCGGGCATCGGACAGCGGATCAAGGTCTGGCCGGACGGCACCGCGCTGACGGACCTGGGCGAGTCAGCCGAGCAGGGTGGCAAGACCTGGAAGCGCGTGCGCGACCCCGAGGGCAACGAGGGGTGGGTGGCTGCGGACTTCCTGGTGTCGGCGAACCCGCCGGCCGGTGCGGCCGGCAGCGAGGCTGGTACCGGGACCGGCACGCGCGGCGCGCCAGTAGCCCCGCCGTTCGCGTCTGGCGGCCTGGGCCTGAGCCGCACCGAGTGGGAGAAGGCGAACGGCCAGCCGACGCGCACCAGCATCTTCCTGGAGTATGCGGGGGGGCGGCTGGTCATCGGCCTGCTTGAGAACAACGTGTGGCACCTGGAGCGCGTCTGGAAGCGTGACGACGCGGTGGCGCTGGACGCGGCCCGCGACGATGCCCGCGCCTACCTGCCGTCCGACGCCGCGCTGATGCAGTCGGTGGATCGTGGCGACGGCCGCATCATCGACGTGTACAGCAGCGCGATCCTCACGAACCGGTTCGGCTCGACGGCCTGGAACGGCGGGCGGGCCGGCACCTTCTCAATCCAGTACCGCTTCCGCACCCCGGCCGACCGCATGGTGACATCGGCCATGTTCCGGCTGGGCGACGCGCTGTTCTAGGCCGGATCGGGCCGCACGTGCCCTCACCCCCCGACCCCGCACGTGCCCGCACCTCCCGGCCCCGCACGTGCCCTCACCCCCTAGCCCCAATACCAGTAAGTTAGCGTCAATCCAGGGTCGAATCCGTGCTCACACGGCACTTTCGGCCACGACGTTTCCAGCACACTCTTCCTAGTCAGTGCGCGAGGACGATCTCATCCGAC
>Ga0105048_10007813_pt1 | contig 17166 bp, 17 predicted proteins | sample MAT05_FD_78382 | JGI IMG/M metagenome (GOLD analysis project Ga0105048, IMG submission 78382) | Freshwater microbial communities from Lake Fryxell liftoff mats and glacier meltwater in Antarctica - MAT-05 | ecosystem: Environmental > Aquatic > Freshwater > Ice > Liftoff microbial mat | place...
GCAGTTTGCACCACACTCGCGCCGATGTGCTGGGTGATGCCGCCGCTTTCGCCGGCCGCGACTTTGGTCTTGCGAATGGCGTCGAGCAGCGAAGTTTTGCCGTGATCGACGTGCCCCATAAACGTGACGACCGGCGGACGGAAGTCCAAGTCTTCCTGTTTTTCGCCCGGCTCAGCAACTTCAATTACTTTGGGCGGATGAATCGCGCCGCCGCCGCGTTCGCGTTTTTCCAACTCAAACTTGAAACCGTGGCGCTCGCAGATTTTGCGCGCAACATCTTCGACGATGGTTTCGTTGAGGTTGGCGAACACGTTCAACTCCATCAACTCCATCAACAACAAATGCGGCTTCTTGCCAATCCGGTGCGCCAGATCGCGCACCACGACTGGCGGCTTCATGTGAATGACTTTGTTGCCTTGCGCATCCACTACAAACGGCGGCTCGTTCACCACCACCGGCACCGGGAGCGGCGCTTTAAGGGGTGGGGGACGCGGAATCGGGATCACCGGTTTTACCACCGGAGCAACAGCCGCCGGCGGAGCAACCACCACCGGTGCCGGCGGCGGGGGAGGGGGAGGCAACGTAACTTTGGCGATGGGCGCCACGGGTGGTGGCGGCGCCACAACGACCGGCAACGGCGGAGCCACCGGCGCGGCCGGAGCCGGTGCGGCGACGACAACAGGTTCGGGCGGGGGTGGTGGCGGGGCTACCGGCGCCGGCGGCGGTTCGGGGGCCGGGGGCACGTAACCATATTCTTTTTCGAGCGCCTCGGCGGTGATGTTATCCACCGTGCTCGAGTGGCTCTTGATCGGATAATTGATGGCGTGCAGCTTCTCGATCATCTCCTTGTTGGAGAGACCGCACCGCTTCGCCAGATCGTGGACACGAATACTCATGGGGCTGGTTGCTCTTCTCCGGGTAAGCGTTTCTCCGCTTCCGCCTGAATGGCTTGCTGAACGCCCGCGGCCTTTTCTTCACCGACAATTTCCACCAAGTCCGGCAAGTCCGCGGCCAACAGACCTTCGAGCGAGTGGAAGCCGCTCTTGACCAAAATTTCCGCCGCGGCGCGCTCGATACCGGGGATCAGTGACAATTCCGCAATGGCGCGCGCGACCTTTTCCTCGAACCCGAGTGCTGCCGATTCTTCTTTCTCAATCTCAATTCCCCAGCCGGTCAGCTTGGAGGTGAGCCGGGCGTTCTGGCCCTTCTTGCCGATTGCGAGCGAAAGCTGATCGGTATCCACGATGATTTTCACGGAATGCCGGGCTTCGTCAATGATCAGATTTTTCAGCTTGGCCGGCGCGAGGGCATTCGACACGAATTGGCGGACGTTGGCATCCCACCGGGTGATATCAATTTTTTCACCGGCCAACTCGCGCACGATGTTCTTCACGCGCATCCCGCGCATGCCCACACAAGCACCGACCGGGTCCACCTTGTCGTCGCGCGAAATGACGGCAATCTTCGTGCGATAGCCGGCTTCGCGGGCGATGGCTTTGATCTCGACGGTCTTGTCGGCGATTTCCGTTACTTCCAATTCGAACAACCGCTTCACAAATTCTGGATGGCTGCGGGACAACACAATCTCGGGGCCATGGGACGCGTTGTTGACGCTGAGGATCAACGCGCGAATCCGGTCACCGGCTTGGTACTCTTCCGTCGGTACCCGTTCGCGGCTCGGCATGACTGCTTCAATTTTGCCGAGGTCCACCACCACGTCACTGCGCTCGAACCGGCGGACGGTGCCGGAAATAATATCACCGGACCGGTCTTTGAATTCGTTGAACACCATGTCTTTTTCGAGTTGGCGAATGCGTTGCAACATCGCCTGCTTCGCGGTCTGCGCCGCGATGCGGCCAAAATTCTGCGGCGTGACTTCCACTTCGATGGATTCACCGATTTGGATCTGCGGATGATTGCGCCGCGCGTCGGTGAGACTGACTTCGTCGTGTTGGTTCTGCACCTGTTCGACGACCACCAATTTGGCGAGCGCGCGAATGTCGCCGCTCTTGCGATCAATCTCCACACGAACATCCCGGGCTGGGCCGACGCTTTTCTTCGAGGCTTGTAACAAAGCCTGTTCCACGGCTTGGAGTAGCACCTCGCGGTCAATCCCCTTTTCCCGCTGCAGATAATCTAACACTGCAATCAGTTCGCCGTTCATTTCACCTCCCAGTTTTAGCTGCCACACCCGTTTCGGGGAACAAAAAAGTGGGTTTTTGACCCACTTCATCGCGCACGCCCCGCATTTCTACGGGCGCGACTATATGAGAACCGGTAAAGTCGGTCAAGCCCTACGTCAGGTTTGTTTTTCAGTCGTAAAAAAGGTTCACGGTCCTCAGTTGGGCTGGTACTATCGGCCACGATGAACCTGCCGAACAAATTGACGGTCGCCCGGATTGGCATGACGGCCTTCTTTGTTTCGGCCTTGCTGCTCGCCAAGTTTCCCTACGGAAAAACGCTCGCCTTGGCGATCTTTATCGTGGCTAGTTTAACCGACTGGCTCGATGGGTGGTTGGCGCGTCGCAGCGGTCAGGAGACAACATTCGGCGCGTTGCTCGACCCGTTGGCGGACAAGGTATTGGTCGCGGCGGCGTTTATCTGCTTCATCGAACAGCACGACTTTCACGGTCATCCCTTGGTGAAGTCATGGATGGTGTTGCTGATTGTCTCGCGGGAATTTTTGGTGACGGGTCTGCGATTGGTGGCGCGCGAACAGGGAGCGGTGTTGAAAGCGGAGCGCCTCGGCAAACACAAAACGATTTCCCAGATGGTGACGATCATCGTCGTCTTGATTGGGTTGGCAATTCGCGATGACTGGCACAGCTTGGGAATGGATGCCAGCCGCTACGACGTGGTCTTCTCACAAACCGTGTTTGTGTTGATGCTGCTCACCATCCTTCTCACCGTCTGGTCCGGCGCGGCCTACCTTGTAAAAAACCGGCGGCTTTTCCTCGAACATGCGTAGAACCATCATCAAGTTGTTTGCGACCGGCTTCGGCATTGGCCGCACCCCTGTGGCGCCCGGCTTGGCGGGGTCCTTGGTGGGATTGGGTTGGTGGTGGTTGCTGCTGCGCGCGACCGACTGGTGGGCCTACTGGGGCTTACTGCTGTTGGGGGTGATCTTTGCGGTCTGGTGCGCCGGCGAAGCGGCGTTGATCCTGCGTCATGAAGATCCGCCCAGCGTGGTGATTGACGAGATCGTGGCTGTGCCGGTGGCGCTCTTGTGGCTGCCCATGATCGGGTGGCAGATCGGCTTGGCGTTTGTGCTCTTCCGGGTCTTCGATGTCTGGAAACCGTTCCCCATTCGCCAATCACAAGACCTCAGCGGCGGTCTGGGGATCGTGGTGGACGATATATTGGCGGCGCTGGCGGCATGCGGCGTCACGCACGCGGTCGTGTGGGCGATCAGCCGATTTTCTTGAGGAACTCCACCAACTGGTCCGTATCGAAGTTGGCCAGAACATGTCCGTCCACCACAATCGTCGGGACATATTTCTGGCCGCTGAGCCGGATCATCTCCGCATTTGCGGCGGCATCTACGCCCACATCTACTTCCTTGTACGGGAGTTGATGGGCTTTCAGGTATTCCTTGGCGTCAATGCACCAACCGCAGAAGTTCCGGCTGTAGAGAGTTATCTGTTTCATTGTCTTTCGTAAGTGATGGGCTATAACATCCCTCCCCATATGGAAAAAGCAAAGATTTTGGTGGCTGATCCGATTTCCGATCGGGGTGTGGAGATTCTGCGGGCGAACCCGAATTTCAGTGTGGACGTGAAAACGGGTCTGAAAGAAGACGCGTTGTTGCCGATCATCGGGGAGTACGCCGCGCTTGTCGTCCGCAGCCAGACGAAAGTCAACGCCAAGGTCATCGCCGCCGCCAAACAACTCCGCGTCGTCGGCCGTGCCGGCGTGGGAGTGGACAATGTGGACGTGGATGCCGCCACCAAACGCGGCATCATCGTGATGAACACGCCGGGTGGCAACACGATCTCCACGGCGGAACATACCTTTTCCATGATGATGGCGTTGTCGCGCAACATTCCCCAAGCGCACGCCACCATGAAAGCCGGCAAATGGGATCGTAAATCGTTTGAAGGCGTCGAGTTGTTCAACAAGACCCTCGGCATCGTGGGCATGGGGCGCATCGGCGGTGAAGTGGCCCGGCGCGCGATTGCGTTTGGCATGCGCGTGCTCGCCTACGATCCGTTCCTGAGCGTCAGCCGGGCCAAAGCGTTGCAGGTGGAAGTGGTGGAACTGGATGAGATCTACGCGAAATCCGATTACATCACCGTCCACGTTCCCATGACCGAGCAGACCAAAGGGATGATCAACACCGCCACCATCGCCAAAATGAAAACCGGCGTCCGCCTCATCAATTGCGCGCGCGGTGGCATCATCAACGAGGCCGATCTCGCCACCGCAATTCAAGCCGGCAAAGTCGCCGGCGCGGCGTTGGATGTGTACGAGGTGGAACCGCTGCCGGCCGACTCGCCGCTGCGCGGTTTGGCGCAAGTCATCATGACGCCGCATCTCGGCGCTTCCACGCAGGAAGCGCAAGAGTCCGTCGGCATCGAAGTCGCCGAACAAATCGCCGACGCCCTCGCCGGCGGCACCATTCGCAACGCCGTCAACATGCCATCGCTCGATGCAAAAACTTTGGCGTTCCTGCAACCGTTCCTCACCTTTGGTGAAACACTGGGCCGGCTCGTGGCGCAACTCAGCCCGCGCCGGGTCGAGCGGCTCGCGGTGGAATTCTGCGGCAAAGCGGCGGAGCTGGAAACCAATCCCATCACCCGGTCAGTGCTGAAAGGCTTCCTCGAAGGCGCGGAAGGCGGCGACGTGAATTACGTCAACGCGCTCGTCATCGCCGAACAACTCGGCGTCCACGTGGACGAAGTGAAAAGTACCGAACCGATTGACTACACCGAACTGATCAACGTCCGCACGTTCGTGAACGGCCAAACCGCCAGCGTGTCCGGCACGTTCTACGGCGGCTTCAGCATTCCGCGCATCGTGCGCATCAACGAAATGCCCGTCGAAGTCGTCCCCACCGGCGTCCTGCTCATCCTGACAAACAAAGACCGCCCCGGCATCGTCGGCTGGATTGGCACCGTCATGGGCGAGAATGGCGTCAACATCGCCAGCATGTCGCTCGGCCGGGATACACCGGGTGGGAAGGCGTTGACGGTGTTGAATCTCGACAGCGTGCCGAGCGAACAGATCGTTGCCGCAATCAAGGGTGATAAAGACATCTTCGACGTGAAGGTTGTCAAACTGTGAGACTCAACCCGGACCAAAAACTGGCCGGCATCCTATGCCCGGTCTTCTCGATTCGCACGGAGACCGATCTCGGCATCGGCGACACCGAAGGCGTCCGGCAACTCATTGATTGGTGTCACCGGCACGGCCTGAACATCCTGCAAATCCTGCCCATCAACGAAACCAGCGACGACAATTCCCCCTACAACGCCATCAGCTCACTGGCGTTGGAGCCGACGACAATTGCGATCTCGCCCAAACTGATTCCCGATCTCTCGAAAGAGAAATTCAACGACATCGCCACGCCGGCCGTGTTGACGGAACTCCGTACCGGCGCCGTCAAGTATAGCAAGGTGAAGGCGCTCAAACGCGAACTCCTCTGGGAAGCCTTCCGTTCCTTCCGTAGCCGGCACTGGCAGAAAGACACCGAGCGGAGCCGGACGTTTCGCAAGTTCCAACACGAGAACATTGAGTGGCTCGCGAGCTACGCGTTGTTCCGTGTGTTGATGGAAGATTATCACAACTGGCCGACGTGGGATGAATGGTCGCCCGACCGGCAAACGCCGCAACGCGCGTGGGGTTGGTTCATGTCGCTGACGCCGGACCTGCATGAGCAGTACGCCGAGCGGATCCAGTTTTGCATGTACGTTCAATGGATCGCCTTCGATCAGTGGACGAAGCTCAAGGAATATGGCACGGCCAAAAATGTATTTCTCATGGGCGACATTCCGTTCGGCGTGAACCGGTACAGCGCGGATGTCTGGGGCAATCGCACCATCTTTAATCTCGACTGGAGCGGCGGCTGTCCGCCCGAGAAGGCGTTTCAAGTGGATCCCTTCACGGAGAAGTGGGGCCAGAACTGGGGCATCCCGCTCTACGATTGGGACGAGTGCCGGCACCGGAACTTTGACTGGTGGCGCATCCGCGTTGACAACATCCACAAAGTTTTCCATCTCTTCCGCATTGATCACGTGCTCGGTTTCTTCCGCATCTACAGCTTTCCGTGGCAGCCCAAACAGAACGCCGCGTTCCTCCCGCTCACCGAGGCGCAAGCGGCCGAGCGGACGGGCGGCCGGCTCCCACAATTTCAGACATACCCGGACGACACGCCGGAGCACTGCCAATTCAACCGCCAACAAGGCGCGGAATTGCTCGCGATGGTGCAAGCCGCCGCCGGCGACACCACGGTCGTCGCCGAAGACCTCGGCGTCGTTCCCAGCTACGTCCCGCCGGCGCTGGCGGAGTTGGGCATTCCCGGTTTCAAAATCCCGAACTTCCTCCGCGAACACGACCACTCGTTTGTGGACGGTAAAAAATATCCCCGGCTCTCGCTCGCCACGCCGGCGACGCATGACCATCATCCGCTTGCGGCGGTGTGGCGCGAATTGTGGGCGAACGCGGATCGCGGCGATGACGGCGCGCGCTGGGAATTGCGCCGGTGGCTCAAATTCGGCGGGGTCGAGAATCACGAACCGCCGCGCGAGTTCAACGACTTCGTCCACGAAACGATCACGCGCGGCGTGCTCGATTCCAATTCCTGGCTCGCCGTGTTCATGATCACCGACGTGTTTGGCACCGACGGGCGTTTCAACGTGCCCGGCGCGGTTGCCGAAACGAATTGGTCGTACCGGCTCGAACACACCGTCAAGGAACTCGATCACACGCCGGCGATTCTGCACAAGACGGAGCTGTTCGCCAAAATCGTGAACGAAACCGGGCGGCAACCGGTTACGCGATAATCGCGCCGACGTTCACCAGCACGTGGTGGGGCCGGTAAGCGAATCGTTTCAGATCGGCTTCGGCCGTCACGCCGCTGAGGACGAGGACGGTTTCGATTTCGCTCTCGATACCGGCAATGATGTCGGTGTCCATCCGGTCGCCGATGATCGCTGTCTCTTCGCGGGTGCAACCCAATTTCTTGAGCGCGTGGCGCATGATCAGCGGATTGGGTTTGCCGACGTAATACGCTTTGCTGCCGGTCGCCAACTCAATCGGCGCCATCAACGCCCCCGTGGCCGGCACCAAACCGCCCTCGGTTGGCCCGGTCACATCGGGATTCGTGCCGACGAGTCGCGCCCCGCCGAGCACCAACCGCACGGCCCGGGTGATGCGGTCGTACGTGTAATTGTTCGATTCCCCAACCACGACGTAATCGGGGTTGATCTCATTGTTGGTGAAGCCGGCATTGTAGAGCGCGTTGGTGAGCGCGGCGTCGCCAATCACGTACGCGCTCCCACCCGGTTTCTGGCTGGCCAGAAACGCCGCCGTGGCCAGCGCGCTCGTGTAAAAATGTTCCTCGCCGACTTCCAAGCCAAGCCGGGCGAGTTTCTGTTGCAACTCGCGCGGCGACCGCTCGCTACTGTTCGTCAAAAAGAGAAATCGTTTCCCCTCCGCGCGCAACCAGTGCAGAAACTCCGGCACCCCCGGCATCAGCCGGTTGCCGTGGTAAATCACGCCGTCCATATCAATGATGAACGCGCGTTTGGCGCGGATGGGAGCAAGATCGTTCATGTGAATGCGCCGTTTATCGGGGATGATTTCTGTGCTGTCAACTGCGCCGGCGGATTGGTATATGTGCGCCCCATGCAAAAACGCACGTTTGTTGGATTCGGATTTGGCGCGATTCAAGGCGGGCTCTTTTTCTTGGAGGCGTATCAGGCGCGGAACTTTGACCGGCTCGTCGTGGCGGAAGTGGTGCCGGACGTCGTCGCCGCCTTGCGTCGTGCCCAAGGCACCTACGCGGTCAATGTCGCCACCCGCACCGGCGTCCAAACCCACAAAGTCAGCGGCGTCGAAATTTTCAATCCGAACGTGCCGGCCGACCGCGCCGCCTTGGTTGCCGCCGTGATCGAAGCCGGTGAACTGGCCACCGCATTGCCGAGCGTCGAGTTTTTCGACCGGGGCGATGCCTCCGTGGCCGCAATTCTGGCCGAGGGTCTCGCGCAGAAAACGTCACCGAGCGTCCTCTACGCCGGCGAGAACCACAATCACGCCGCGGAAATTCTCGAAGCCGCCGTGCGCGCCCGGCTCAGTTCAGAAGACGCCGCCCGGCTCCCCGAGCGCTGTCAGTTCCTCAACACCGTCATCGGCAAGATGAGCAAAGTGGTCACCGACGCCGCCGAGATCAACAGCCAACGTCTGGCGCCGCTGACTGCGGATTTGAACCGCGCCTTGTTGGTGGAGGAGTTCAATCGGATTTTGATTACGCGCATTGCCGACGCCAGTTTTCAGCGCGGCATCCGCGTCTTCGAGGAGAAACGGGATTTGCTGCCATTCGAGGAAGCCAAACTCTACGGCCACAACGCCACGCACGCGCTGATCGGATACCTCGCGCATCGCCGCGGCTACCAATTCATGTCGGACGCCGGCCAGGATGAAGCCTTGATGAAGTGGGCGCGGGCGGCGTTCCTCGAAGAATCTGGCGGCGCGATGATTGCCCGCCGTGCCGGGGTGGATGCGTTGTTCACCCTCAAAGGGTACACGGACTATGTGGACGATTTGCTGGTCCGCATGGTCAATCCATACCTGCGCGACGCGGTGGACCGGATCATCCGCGATCCCCGGCGCAAACTGGCGTGGGAAGACCGGCTTCTAGGAACAATGCGCATCGCGCTCGATGCCGGCATCCAGCCGCAGCGCTACGCGACCGGCGCGGCGGCGGCGTTGGCGTTGGTCGCCAAGGAAGAGCCGCACAAAAGCCGGGTGCAGTTGCTCGATGAAATCGTGGCGAGCGCCGACGATACGCCGGCGCGCAAGGATCTGGTCCAAAAGTTGATCCTCGGAGCTGATCTTGAGCGATTGGCGTGAAATCGCCGCCAGCGGCAGCTTCGGCCTGACACGATTGTGTTGTTGATCGGGAAGTGGTCATCGTGTCCGGGGGTTGTCGGCATTGCTGATCAACGACCCGGTTTGTTTGCTGGCCGGTTGGGGTTGACCCGCGCGTCAGGTTTTCTTCTGCCACCACAGCAGCAACTCTTCGCTGGTTCGATTGGGAAATGAACGCGGCACCAGCTCTTCGCGCAGGTCAAAATGCGGCGCGAATCGGTTCCACAATTCCGTGCGCGTCGCGCCGAACGGGGGGCCTTCCGCGGCGTGAATGTTGAAGAAGATCCCCAGCAAATACCCGTGCGGTTTGAGATTCCGCACGGCGGCTTGCACGTACTCGTCGCGCAGACCGGGGTGGATGGCGCAAAAACAAGTGTGCTCGAAAATCCAATCGTACTGGCCGGCATGGGTGAGAAAGTCGCCCACTTCGTAGCGCACCGTTGGGCCGGCAGGAATGGCACGCGCGAGCGCTTGTGGGGAAACGTCCAGCCCCGTCACGTGAAATCCCAGATCGGCCAACGCCCGGCAATCATGCCCGCGGCCACAGCCGGGTACGAGCACGGTGCCGGGTTGGGGTTTTGCCCGCGCCAAAAAATCCACCAGCCCGGGTGAGGGTTCGCCCCGATCCCACGGCGTGTCACCGGCGCGGTAGCGCTCGTCCCACGAGGTCGCGTCCAGCGGGCCACGCGGTTGGCCGATGTGGTGGTAGCGGTCGTCAAGCATCAGGTTTTACTGTAGGATACGGACGTGGAACGGACAATCTTTTTGGTGGGGCCGACGGCGGTGGGGAAGACAGCAGTGGCGTTGGAGTTGGCGCCGCGGTTGAATGCGGAAATCGTGTCGGCCGATTCGATGCAGGTTTACCGGGGACTGGATATTGGGACGGCGAAACCGACCGCGGCGGAGCGGGCGGCGGTGCGGCATCATTTGGTTGATGTGTGCGAGCCGGGGGAAGTGTTCGATGTGAAACGCTTTGTGGAACTGGCAGAGCAGGCTATCGCGGAGATCCGGTCGCGGGGAAAAGTGGCGTTGGTGGTAGGCGGCTCGGGGTTGTATGTGCGGGCGTTGCGGCAGGGGATGTTCACGGGGCCGGGCCGCGACGAGGCGTTGCGCGAGCGGTTGGAGGCGATGCCGGTGGAGGCGTTATTCGCGGAGTTGCAGCAGGTGGATGCGGCAACGGCGGAGCGGATTGATGGACAGAATCCGCGCCGGCTGGTGCGGGCGTTGGAGGTGTTTTATGCGGGGGGGAAGGGGATGCGGGAATTGCAGCGGGAGTGGAATCACGGAGAGCCGGTGGGGCGGCTGTTTGGATTGCGCCGCAGCCGGGCGGAATTGGTGGCGCGGATCGAGGCGCGGATTGATGAGCAGATGGCCGCCGGGTGGTTGGACGAAGCACGCGGCGTGATGGCGGGGGTAACGGCGATGCAGGCAGCGGGGTATCGGGAATTGGCGGCGCATTTGCGGGGGGAGTCGGCGTTGCCGACGGCGGTGAATTTGATCAAGATTCGCACACGGCAGTTGGCGAAGCGACAAATGACTTGGTTCCGCCGGGAGGCTGGACTAACGTGGGCGGACGTGCGGGAGAATGAATCACCATGCGACATAGCCGGAAGGATTTTTAGCCAGCTTGAAGATGTATGACACGCAAGCGGAGTTGGGCGAGCGCGCTCTGCTGGTCGGTCTCGAGCGACCGGGCCACGATAAGTGGGCGGTGCAAGATTCATTGCTCGAACTCCGCGAACTCGCCGAATCCGCCGGCGCGGAAGTGGTGGACACGATCACCCAGAAACGCGATGCGCCATCGGCACCGACGTTTATCGGGACCGGCAAAGCGGGTGAACTCGCCGCGCAATGTCGAACCGCCGAAGCCAACCTCGTGATTTTTGACGATGACTTGTCGCCGGCGCAGGGGCGCAATCTCGGCGAGATCATCGGCAAGGATGTGAAGGTGTTGGATCGCACGGAGTTGATCCTCGATATTTTCGCGCAGCGCGCGCGGACACGGGAAGGTAAAATCCAGGTCGAGTTGGCGCAGATGCAATACATGTTGCCGCGCTTGACCGGCTTGTGGACGCACTTGTCGCGGCAACGCGGCGGCATGGGCTGTCGGGGGCCGGGCGAAACGCAGTTGGAAGTGGACCGGCGGCGCGTGCAGGAGAAGATCGCACGGTTGGGCCGGGAGTTGGCGGAGGTGCGGCAGAACCGGCGCACGGAACGGAGCGGCCGGCAACGGTTGCATTGGCCGCTGGTGTCGCTGGTGGGGTACACGAACTCCGGCAAGAGCACGTTGATGAACGCGCTGACCGGCGCGAACGTGTTCGCCGAGGATAAATTGTTCGCAACGCTCGACCCCACCACGCGCAAACTGCGGTTGCCGAACAGTCAGAATATTTTGCTCTCGGACACGGTGGGTTTTCTCCGCAAGCTGCCGCATCATCTGATCGAATCCTTCAAGGCGACGCTCGAAGAGGTGGCGGAGGCCGATCTGTTGTTGCATGTGGTGGACGTCAGTCACCCGCAGGCGGCGGATCAGATCAAGGCGGTCGAGGTGGTCTTGCAGGAAATCAATGCGTGGGGCAAACCCACGATCGTCGCGTTGAACAAGACCGACCGGCTGAGCGGTGATGGAACCACCTTGAACAAGTTTCTCCGCGAATTTCCGCGCGCGGTCCCGATTGCCGCCAAACTGAATGAGAACCTGCCGGCGTTGTTGGATGAAGTCGTGAACCGGCTGGGCGATTGGCGGTTGGATGTGCATTTGCGGATTCCGCACGACCGGGCGCGGACGATTGCGTTGGTGTATCAGAGCGGCCAGGTGACGGAACGAACGCACGAAGGGGATGATGTTTTGTTGCGGGCGCAGATTCCAAAAATGTTGGCGGGTGAACTGGCGCCCTTTATCGTGGCGGACGAATGAACGGGCGCAGGTGGTTTTTCATTTTGTTCCTCACGGGCCTGGGGTGGGCGGCGGAAGGGCGGACGCAAGACGTGCCGGCCCCACTGCGCGCCTGGCAATACATCGTCATTCATCACAGCGCCACCGCGACCGGCACCGCTGGCACGTTCGAGGCGCATCATCGCGCCCGGGGGATGGCCAACGGGTTGGCGTATCATTTCGTGGTGGATAACGGTTCGATGGGAACGCAGGACGGCCACATCGAGACCGGCCAGCGCTGGGTGAAACAAATCCAAGGCGGTCATTGCCGGCAGCCAGACATCAACGAGAAAGGTATCGGCATCTGTCTGGTCGGCGACTTTACGGACCGGCAACCGACGCAACGGCAATTGGATTCGGTGGCGCTGCTGATTCGCGGGCTGCAGGACCAATTCAACATCACGGACGACAACGTCGTCGGTCACGGCGCGGTGCTGGGAGAATCCAGCGAGTGCCCCGGAGTGAATTTTCCATGGGACGAATTACGACAGCGGCTGAAAGCGCTGCCCCGGTAGCGACGTATTTGATCCGGGACATGTCGCCGGACGAGCGCCCACGCGAACGATTGCAGCGGCTGGGGCCAGAAGCGGTGTCGGAAGCCGAGTTGATCGCCATCCTGCTGCGAACCGGCATGAAAGGGAAATCGGCGGTACAGATCGCCCAGGAACTCCTCCGCACGCACCAATCGCTCGATGATCTTTCGCGCGTGCCGCGCGAAATTCTAGCGCGCACCAAGGGTATCGGCCCCACCAAAGCGACGCATTTGAAAGCGGCGTTTGAACTGGCCCGGCGCTTGCCCCACGCCAAAGCAAATCGCAAATCACCGATCACCACCCCGGCGGAGGCCGCGGAGTATCTGCGGGAGGAATTTCGCGATGCCGACCGCGAGGAGTTTCGCGCGCTGCTGCTGAACGTGAAACACGGGCTGATCGGTTGCGTGCGCGTTTCGGAGGGCAGCGTGAGCGCCAGCATTGTGGAGCCGCGCGAGTTGTTCAAACAAGCCATCCTCGCCTCCGCCAGCGCCGTGCTGGTGGCGCACAATCATCCGAGCGGCGACCCCACACCGAGCAGCGAAGACATCGCCGTGACCAAACGGTTGATCAAGGCCGGGGAGATTTTGGGGATCGCCGTGGTGGATCACCTCATCCTCGGCCAACGGACCGACAGCCGGCCAGAGGATTACGTCAGCCTCAAAGAGCTGGGGTTGATGTAGCCGCTATTCTGATGGTCAATTCGCGCCGGGCAATTGACAAGGTTTCAGATTGTTGTTAGAAAGCTTGTGAAATTTGTAACTTGGTTGCCCATGGTGGGCGGGGTCGCGCAGTGGGAGGAGTACGCAACTTTTCGTGAACGATTCATACAACACGCAATATTTGTTTGTGGCGGTTTTTTTGATCGTGGCGGTGGCGTTCCCGTTGTTGCCGCTGGTCATTGCGCGCTTGCTGGCGCCGCGCCGGCCGTCAGAGTCGAAGAATGACATCTACGAATGCGGCATGGAGGCCAAAGGGGATGCGTGGGTGCAGTTCCGGGTGGGGTATTACATCTATGCGTTGATCTATGTGATTTTTGCGGTGGAAGCGGTGTTCTTGTATCCGTGGGCGGTGGCGTTTGCCGGGCTGAGCGGCGGGGCGTTTGTGGCGATGATGATTTTTATTTTGTTGTTGGTGGAAGGGTTGGCATACGCGTGGGCAAAAGGCGCGTTGGATTGGAAATAGACCATGGCAGTTGACGAAGGCTTAAAAAACGAAATGCAGAAACACGGGGTGTTCATTCTCCCGTTCGAGCAGCTTTATAACTGGAGCCGCAAATCCTCCATTTGGCCGCTGCAATTCGGGTTGGCCTGTTGCGCGATTGAGATGATTGCCAGCGCGGCGTCCCGTTATGATCTCGCCCGGTTCGGCGCCGAAGTATTTCGCGCGACACCCCGGCAGGCTGATTTGATGATCGTGGCCGGCACGGTGACGAAGAAGATGGCGCCGCAGGTGGTGCGGTTGTTCAATCAGATGCCAGAACCCAAGTATGTGATCTCGATGGGCGCGTGCGCGATCTCGGGCGGACCGTTCAAGGACGGCTACAATGTGTTGAAGGGGGTTGACCGCTTTATTCCCGTGGACGTTCACATCCCCGGCTGTCCGCCGCGACCGGAAGCGCTGATTCATGCGATCATGACGTTGCAGCAGAAGATTGCCGGTCAGCATTTGGAGGCCGATGTCCGGCCGCGCTGGTATCACCGCGATGGCCCAGCCGAATATCCCATCCCGGCCTTTGGCGAACATGATTTGGAACCGGCTGTGAACCGGGAAGTGTGGCAACCGCCGCGCAATTACACCGACGTGACGAACGAGGGAATTTACAAGAAAGCGTAATGGAGGCGATCGAGACAATTCGCGACGCCGTCGTCGAAGCGGTGAGCGGGGCGCAAGTGGAGATTATTCCCTCCACGCCGGCCGCCGCGCAGCCGGCGTTGTTGGTGGATCGCGAGCATGTGTTTGCGGTCGCGCAGTTGTTCAAGGAAGACGCTCGCTGGCAGATGGATTTTTGTTCGTGCGTGACCGCGGTGGATTATTTGCCGAAGGACGACAAACCGGGTCACATCGAAGTTGTTTATCATTTATATAGCGTCGCGCGGAAACAGGGGCCGGTGGTGTTGAAGGTTCGGGCGCCACGCGAATTGGAGCAGTGCCGGGTACCGTCACTGACGCCGTTGTGGCGGGGTTGTGAATTTCAGGAGCGCGAGGCGTACGATTTGTATGGGGTGACGTTTGCTGGTCATCCGGATCTGCGGCGGATTTTGATGTGGGACGAGTTCACGGATTTCCCGATGCGCAAGGATTACGAACCGCCGGCGGATTATGAGTGGGAGCCGACGCCGCACGACTCGACCTTGGATCGCGCGAAAGTGGCCGGCGGGGTGGTTCCGCCCACGGCGCTGGAGGAGAAGAAAAAGTGATCCAGCCCGTCGCCGATACCCGGCCCAAAGGCCTCATCGAGACCGAGACACTGGAAGTCTCGATCGGACCGCAACACCCGAGCACGCACGGCGTGTTTCGGATGAACGCCACACTGGATGGCGAAACGGTGGTCGCGTTGAAACCGGTCATGGGCTACCTGCACCGCAATCACGAGCAGTTGGCGGAGCAGATGACGTGGCTCGGTTCGATGCCGTACACGGACCGGCTCGACTATTTCAATTCGATGGCCAACAACTGGGCGTACGCGTTGAGCGTCGAGAAGCTGGCCGGCATCAAGGTGCCGGAGCGGGCGGAATACATTCGCGTCATCATGACGGAGCTGACCCGGCTGTTGAACCATATCTGTCTCGTCGGCTTCCTGCTGCAAGACTTGGGCGCGTGGGGCACGCCGCTGTTGTATGCGTTTCGCGAACGGGAAAAGATTCTCGATTTGTTCGAAACGGTCAGCGGTTCGCGGATGATGTGTAATTATTTCCGGTTTGGCGGCGTGCGGGTGGATCTCGATGACAAATCGTTGGCGTTGGCGCGGGAGATCACCAGCAAGTTTCCGAAGTTCCTCGATGAGTTTGAGAAACTACTGTCCGGCAATGAGGTCTTGCTGGCGCGAACGCAGCGCGTGGGGATTTTGCCGAAGGAACTCGCCATCAACGCCAGCATCACCGGCCCGATGGCGCGCGCGAGTGGCGTGGAGTACGACATTCGTAAAGTGGACAAATACGGTTTGTACGGGACACTCGATTTCCGCGTGCCGCTCGGCGAAGTCGGCGATGTGTATGACCGGTACTACGTGCGCGTGCTGGAGATGCGTGAGAGCGTGAAGATTTTGAACCAAGTGTTGCGCGATGTGCCGGCGGGGCCGTTTGTGGCGCCCGAGGTGAAGTTGCGGAATTTCAAGGTGCCGGCCGGCGATGGTTATGGCCGGATTGAGACGCCTAAAGGCGAGTTGGGTTTCTATCTCGTGTCCGATACGCAAGGCAAACTGCCGTACCGGTATCACGTGCGACCGCCGAGCTTTATCAATTTGACGATTCTCGAAGATATGTGTCTCGGTCACAAAGTGGCCGATGTCGTGGTCATTCTCGGTAGTGTGGACATCGTGTTGGGGGAGGTGGATCGCTAATGGGATTCCTCGGCAAAGGTCTATTTCAGGGCATGGCGGTGACGGCCCGCAACTTCGTCGGCAGCTATTTCGACAAAGAACGGATGGTCACGGTGCAGTACCCTGAAGAACGCGTGCAGGTGCCGGAGAATTCCCGCACGTTCCCGTTCCTCGTGTTCGATAACACCGCCGATCACATGCGCTGCGTGGGGTGCAAAATTTGCGAGGAGGAATGTCCGCCGCAATGCATTTACATCGTCATGGATCGCGATGAAAATGGCAAACCGCTGCAACGCCCGAAGGTGTTCGACATTGATATCAGTGTCTGTATGCAGTGCCAGATTTGCGTGGAAGTCTGTCCGTTTGAAGCAATCAAGATGGACAACAACTACGAGAAATCGCAGTACGACCGGTTCGATGATTTGGTGGAGCGCCTGCCGGACCTGTTGAAGTCCAACGAGTATTACAATCACATCAAGCCGGCGGAAGCCAGCGCGGTGGATGCCAAGCTGAAAGCGGAAGCCGATAAGAAAGCCAAGAAGGCGGCCCCGGCATCGGCGAAAGCCGCTCCGAAGCCGGCGGCTCCCAAACCCGCGGCTGCACCGGCACCGGTAGCCGGCAGGCTTGTCATTCCAGAAGATGCGCCGTTCACGCCGGAACAGCGTGCGTGGCTGGCTGGTTTCTTGAGTTCGGCGGGGGCTGTTGCCGGGCCTGCGACTGCGCCTGTGGAGAGTGCGGCGGTGGAGTTGCCGGCAGTAGAAGAAGCCGCGCCCGATACCGAAGTTGCACCGGCGGGGGATACGCCGTGGCATGATCCGGGTCTGGCGATGCCGCAGCGGATGGATTTGGCGAAAGAACGGCCACTCGCGGACAAGTTGATGGCTGCGATGGCGCAGACGGATTGTCATGCGTGCGGTTACGACTGTCGCGGGTATGCCGACGCGATTGCTGGCGGGGCGGAAAGTGATTTGTCGTTGTGTCTACCGGGTGAGGGGGAGACGGCGGGCATGCTGGAGCAGTTGATGAAAGAGGCCGGCAAGGTGTAGACCGGGGACGATGGAAACGATTTATCA
>Ga0105048_10007814_pt1 | contig 17158 bp, 16 predicted proteins | sample MAT05_FD_78382 | JGI IMG/M metagenome (GOLD analysis project Ga0105048, IMG submission 78382) | Freshwater microbial communities from Lake Fryxell liftoff mats and glacier meltwater in Antarctica - MAT-05 | ecosystem: Environmental > Aquatic > Freshwater > Ice > Liftoff microbial mat | place...
CAGACCTACGAGAAGATCGCCGCCGACATGGAGCGTGATTACTACATGTCGCCCGAAGAGGCCAAGGCCTACGGCCTGATCGACCAGGTGATCGCCAAGCGCGGCTGATCACTTGCCTGCGGCGCCAAGCATGCCGCTGCGGGCGATCGATCCACCATCAAAATTCCTGTTTACCGCCTGAGCAAAGCACACTTTCACACATGGCCGACAAGAAGGGCGCCTCCGGCGAAAAAGTCCTGTACTGCAGCTTTTGCGGCAAGAGCCAGCACGAGGTCAAGAAGCTCATCGCCGGCCCGTCGGTGTTCATCTGCGACGAGTGCATCGAACTGTGCAACGACATCATCCGTGACGAGACGCCCACCGAGGTCGGCGGCGCCAAGGCGGCCAAGTCGGACCTGCCTGCGCCGCTGGAGATCAAGACCACGCTGGACCAGTACGTGATCGGCCAGGATTCGGCCAAGCGCACCTTGGCAGTGGCGGTCTACAACCACTACAAGCGCCTGAAGTTCATCGCGGCCAATGCCAAGGAAGATGTGGAGCTCACCAAGAGCAACATTCTCCTGATCGGCCCCACCGGGTCGGGCAAGACCCTGCTGGCGCAGACCCTGGCCAAGCTGCTGAACGTGCCCTTCGTGATTGCCGATGCCACCACGCTGACCGAAGCCGGCTACGTGGGCGAGGACGTCGAGAACATCATCCAGAAGCTGCTGCAGAACTGCAACTACGACGTCGAGCGTGCGCAGCGCGGCATCGTCTACATGGACGAGATCGACAAGATCAGCCGCAAGGCCGACAACCCCAGCATCACCCGCGATGTGTCGGGCGAGGGCGTGCAGCAGGCCTTGCTGAAACTGGTGGAAGGCACGATGGCCAGCGTGCCGCCGCAGGGTGGGCGCAAGCACCCGAACCAGGACTTCCTGCAGATCGACACGACCAACATCCTGTTCATCTGCGGTGGTGCGTTCGACGGCCTGGAGAAGGTGATCCAGAACCGCACCGAAAAGTCCGGCATCGGCTTCGGCGCCAGCGTGCACAGCAAGACCGAGAAGCGTGCGGCCGACCTGTTCCGCGAGGCAGAGCCCGAAGACCTGATCAAGTTCGGCCTGATCCCCGAGCTGGTGGGCCGCCTGCCGGTGGTGGCCACGCTGGGCGAGCTGACCGAGTCGGCCATGATCCAGATCCTCACCGAGCCGCGCAACGCGCTGGTCAAGCAGTATCAGAAGTTGTTCGGCATGGACGGTGTCGAGCTGGAGGTTCGGCCGTCGGCGCTGTTGGCCATCGCCCGCAAGGCGCTCAAGCGCAAGACCGGCGCGCGCGGGCTGCGCTCGATCATGGAGAACGCCCTGATCGACACCATGTTCGACCTGCCCACGATGGACGGCGTGGCGAAGGTGGTGATCGACGAGCACATCGTCGAAGAAGGCGCCAAGCCCTTGCTCGTCTACCGCGAAAAGAAGGCCAGCGCCTGATCTCTGCTGTTGCCCCCTGGGTTGTGTTCCAGGCCACCGGGGACGCCTGCCACGCTGGCGTCCCTGTCCTTGCATTCGCCCGCTCAGGCCCCATGTCGGCTTGAGAAAGAGAGGTTTCCCTCATGTCTGGACATCCGATTCTTCCGCCTGACCCCATCACCCTGCCGCTGTTGCCGCTGCGCGATGTGGTCGTGTTCCCGCACATGGTGATCCCGCTGTTCGTGGGCCGGCCCAAATCCATCAAGGCCCTGGAGGCCGCGATGGAAGCCGGCCGCCAGATCATGCTGGTGGCGCAGAAGGCCGCCGGCAAAGACGAGCCCAAGCCCGACGACATGTTCGAGGTCGGCTGCGTCTCCAGCATCCTGCAGATGCTGAAGCTGCCCGATGGCACGGTGAAGGTGCTGGTCGAAGGCGTGCAGCGCGCCGAGACCAAGGCCATCCACGACACTGCCGAACACTTCACCGCCGAGGTGGTGCCGGTGCAACCCGCCGGTGAGCCGTCGCCCGAGGTGGAGGCACTGCGCCGCGCGGTGACGCAGCAGTTCGACCAGTACGTCAAGCTGAACAAGAAGATCCCGCCCGAGATCCTCACCAGCATTGCCGGCATCGACGACCCGGGCCGCCTGGCCGACACCATCGCCGCGCACCTGCCGCTCAAGCTCGAAGCCAAGCAGAGCGTGCTCGACTTGTTCGTGGTGGCCAAGCGGCTGGAGAAGCTGCTGGAGTTGCTGGAGCATGAAGTCGACATCCTGCAGGTGGAAAAGCGCATCCGCGGCCGCGTCAAGCGGCAGATGGAAAAGAGCCAGCGCGAGTACTACCTGAACGAGCAGGTCAAGGCCATCCAGAAGGAACTGGGTGACGGTGAAGAGGGTGCCGACCTCGAGGAACTCGAGAAGAAGATCGAAGCCGCCAAGATGAGCAAGGAGGCCCGCAAGAAGGCCGACTCCGAGTTGAAGAAGCTCAAGCTCATGTCGCCGATGAGCGCCGAAGCCACGGTGGTGCGCAACTTCATCGACACGCTGATCGGCCTGCCCTGGGCCAAGAAGAGCAAGGTCAAGCACGACCTGCCGCTGGCCGAGGAAGTGCTGAACGAAGACCACTTCGGCCTCGACAAGGTCAAGGAGCGCATCCTCGAATACCTCGCGGTGCAGCAGCGTGTCGACAAGGTCAAGGCGCCGATCCTGTGCCTGGTGGGCCCCCCGGGTGTTGGCAAGACCAGCCTGGGCCAGAGCGTGGCGCGCGCCACCGGCCGCAAGTTCGTGCGCATGGCCCTGGGCGGCGTCCGTGACGAAGCCGAGATCCGCGGCCACCGCCGCACCTACATCGGCAGCATGCCGGGCAAGGTGCTGCAGAGCCTGACCAAGGTGGGCGTGCGCAACCCGCTGTTCCTGCTCGACGAGATCGACAAGCTGGGCATGGACTTCCGCGGTGACCCGTCTTCGGCGCTGCTGGAAGTGCTCGACCCGGAGCAGAACCACACCTTCAGCGACCACTATGTCGAGGTCGATTTCGACCTGTCGGACGTGATGTTCATCGCCACGTCCAACAGCATGAACATCCCGCCGGCGCTGCTCGACCGGATGGAGGTGATCCGCCTGTCGGGTTACACCGAGGACGAGAAGGTCTCGATCGCCCAGCGCTACCTGCTGCCCAAGCAGGCCAAGAACAATGGCGTCAAGGATGAGGAGATGGAAGTCACCGAATCGGCGGTGCGCGGCATCATCCGCTACTACACCCGCGAGGCCGGCGTGCGCTCGCTGGAGCGCGAGATCTCCAAGATCTGCCGCAAGACGGTCAAGAGCATCCAGCTGAAGAAGGCCGTCGGCAAGGTGGTCGTCACCGATGAGAACCTGAACGACTTTCTCGGCGTGCGCAAGTTCGACTATGGCCGCGCCGAGAAGAAGAACCAGGTGGGGCAGGTGGTCGGTCTGGCCTGGACCGAAGTGGGTGGTGACCTGCTCACCATCGAGGCGGCGGTGATGCCCGGCAAGGGCAACATCATCCGCACCGGTTCGCTGGGCGACGTGATGAAAGAGTCGGTGGAAGCCGCCCGCTCGGTCATCCGCAGCCGTTCACGCCGCCTGGGTGTGAAGGACGAGATGTTCGAGAAGCGCGACATCCACATCCACGTGCCCGACGGCGCCACGCCCAAGGATGGCCCGAGCGCTGGTGCCGCCATGGCAACGGCCTTCGTTTCGGCGCTGACCAATATCCCGGTGCGGGCCGATGTGGCGATGACCGGTGAGATCACGCTGCGCGGTGAGATCACTGCGATCGGCGGCTTGAAGGAAAAGCTCTTGGCGGCGCACCGTGGCGGCATCAAGACGGTGCTGATCCCGGAAGAGAACGTCAAGGACCTGCAGGACATCCCCGAGAACGTGAAGAATCACCTGGAGATCGTGCCGGTGCGCTGGATCGAGCGGGTGCTGGAGATCGCGCTCGAGACCATGCCGCCGGCGCTGCCAGAAGACGAGCCTGTACCGGCCAAGGTGGACGCACCCAAGCCCGACGTGGCGAAGGCGGCGGGCTCGTCTGACGCCTTGCCGCACTGAAAAGTGCGGCTCAGGGGGCTTGCAAGGGAGTACCCAGGGCCACTAGAATGCCAGCTTCGCTCAAGACAACCGACGGTTTGAATTGTTCGAAGCAGTTGATTGAAGCAGTCGATAGAAGAAGACAAGGGTTCAGGCAACTGGACTCCCTGCGGGAGTAGCTCAGTTGGTAGAGCGCAACCTTGCCAAGGTTGAGGTCGAGAGTTCGAGACTCTTCTCCCGCTCCAGATTCGAAACAGGAAGCTCTGGCTTCCTGCAGAGTGACGAAACAGGAAGCTCTGGCCTCCTGTGGAGCAACGAAACGGGAAGCCAAGGCTTCCCGTTTTCGTCTGCGCATTCGGTTTTTTCTGGACGGCGGCGCGATAGCAAAGCGGTTATGCAACGGATTGCAAATCCGTCTAGCCGGGTTCGACTCCCGGTCGCGCCTCCAGCCTCTTGTGCTCCGTGAGCGCAGCACTGAGATACGCATCGCAGGCCCGGTCAGCCCGGGCTTTTTTTCGGCCGCTTTTGCGCTGTCGTGGCGCCTGCAGCCGCAACGGCTGCCCGGTGTCTCATGGCCGGCCTGCACATGAGGCGCCTATCATGACCGGCAACGTCCTCGGGAAGCCATGCCCATGAACACGATGCCGACCTGTGATCTCTGTGACTTGCACAAGCACGACACCAGTGGCGCCTTCCGCGTGCTGCCACCCGTGTTTCAGGCTTACGGCGGCCGGGCTGCCTTCGCCGGGCCGGTGGCCACGGTGAAGTGCCACGAGGACAACACGTCGGTGAAGGCCCTGGTCGAATCGCCAGGCCATGGCCGGGTGCTCGTGGTCGATGGCGGTGGCTCGTTGCGCCATGCGCTGGTCGGCGGCAACCTGGCCGCCGCAGCAGCCCGCAATGGCTGGGTGGGTGTGGTGGTCGACGGTTGTGTGCGCGATGCGAGCGAACTCGCCGCCACGGATCTGGGCGTCCGTGCACTGGGCCTGATGCCACTGCCGACCGATCGCCGTCACCCGGGCTTGGTGGATGTGCCGGTACGACTGCAGGGCGTGGTGGTGCGCCCGGGCGAATGGCTGGTGGCCGATGCCGACGGCATCGTGGTGCTGGCCGAACTACCTGCCGCATGAGCGGCCTGCCCGGTTCGGACGACGCGCTGGCCGCAGTCGCCAAGCGCTGTCGTCAGCGGGTGCGGCAGCGGGCCCTGCTGGCCGCCGGCGTGTCCATGGTGCCTGTGCCAGGCATCGACTGGGTGACTGACGTGGGCGTGCTGGTCAAGGTGCTGCCCGAGATCAGTGCTGCATTCGGGCTGAGCCCGCAACAGGTGGAGCGTCTGGCGCCCGACCGCCGCGTGGTGGTCTACAAGGCGATCTCGGCCGGTGGCAGCCTGGTGCTGGGCCGCATGGTCACGCGTGAGCTGGTGCTGCTGCTGCTGAAGACGGTGGGTGTGCGCCTGAGTGCGCAACAGGCAGCCAAGTACCTGCCGATTGCCGGCCAGCTGGTGTCGGCGGCGCTCACCTACTCGGCGTTGCAGTTCGTGTGCGAACAGCACATTCGCCAGTGCGAGGCAGTGGCGCGGCAGTTGCTGTTGCCGGCGCCGGCACCCGCAGCCGGCTAGAATCGGCTGCTTCGGGGTGTAGCGCAGTCTGGTAGCGCATCTGCTTTGGGAGCAGAGGGTCGTAGGTTCGAATCCTATCGCCCCGACCAGGAATCCAAGCTTGTCCGAAACCAGGGCCGTGCAGCATGCACGGCCCTGGTCGTTTCGGGGCTCTCGCCAGTCAGGCGCGGCGCCGCGTCAGCCACAGCAGGCCCAGCGCCAGCGCCGCCAGGCCATAGCCGGCGGGTTCAGGAACGCCCTGCGGGGGGCGTGGGGTGAAGACCACGAAGTCCTGCGCCACGCTGCTGAACAGCCGCTGTGCATCGAACGACCTGCTGGCGCCCGGGTCCAGCACGGTGGTCAGCCAGGCATTGGCGCGGTTGCGCTGCTCGTTGGTGGCACCGCTGAGCAGGTGGAAGTCACCCGAGGTCACGTCGCCCGGTAGGCCTTCATACAGCAGCTCCCAGACCGCCAGCTGGAACGCGACGCTGTCAGTGGTGTTGGTGGCCGAACCTGCGGCCACCGTGTAGAGCTTGCCCAGGCGGTCGGCCTGGGTGCCAGTGAAGCCCCTCGCCGAGTCGTTGTCCACCAGGACGTAGGTGTAGGTCCGGCCCCAGCTGAAGCTCTGGAACAGGTCGGTGCAATAGGTCAGAAACGAGCTGCCGTTGTACGTGCCCTGGAGCTGCCCGGCGCCGATGGTGCCGAAACTGTCGATGGTGACGTCGACGTTGGCATGGCCGCTGGAGAAGCGATCGATGCGCACCGTGACATCGGTACCGGTCATCAGGCCCGCAGAGGCCTGGAGCGAGAACGCGGCAAGTGCCGCTGCGATTGCAGTGCGAAGCATGGAGTTGGGGCCGTCGGCATCCGTGGTGTGCAGGCGCCTTGGCCCGCGATGCCGGCACCTTATCGAAGCCGGGCCTGCCGTGGGGCCCGCAACGCCCGTCCAGGCCCACGCAGCGGCGGTCAGCGTGAAGTGCTGCCGCAGGCTGTGGCGATGGCGCCGCGTCTGGCCTGCCCGGAGGGAATCGAACCCCCGGCCTGCTGCTTAGAAGGCAGCTGCTCTATCCAGCTGAGCTACGGGCAGAAGCCACGATTCTAGGAGGCCGGCTCCCTGGGACCGGGCGCGGGTGCCGGTGCCGATGTCGGTGAATTAGGATCAACCGCTGCACGCAGTGACCCGACCGCAACCGCCCATGGCCATCCAACCCGCACCCCGTCGCGCGCCTGCGGCATGCCGTTGAACCCGCAGCGCTTCGACCGGCTGGACGCGCTGCGCGGCCTGGCCATCGTCTGGATGGTGGCGTTCCACTTCGCGTTCGACCTGAACCACTTCGGCTGGCTTCAGCCGCCCCAGCGCTTCACCCAGGACGCGCTGTGGACTACCCAGCGCACGCTGATCGTCAGCCTGTTTCTGCTGTGCGCCGGTGCCGGACAGGCGGTGGCCCTGCATGCCGGCATGGGCTGGCCGCGCTTCTGGCGGCGCTGGGCCCAGGTGGCGGGCTGCGCGCTGTTGGTGTCGGCCGGCTCGGCGCTGATGTTTCCCCACAGCTGGATCAGCTTCGGCGTGCTGCACGGCATGGCGCTGATGCTGGTCCTGGCCCGCCTGCTGGCGCCGTTGCGCGCCTGGCTGTGGTCGTTGGGGGCGCTGCTGGTGGCGCTGCCGCTGTGGCTGCAGCATCCGCTGTTCGACAGCCGCCTGACCAACTGGGTGGGCCTGGCGACACGCAAGCCGGTCACCGAGGACTACGTGCCCCTGCTGCCCTGGCTGGGCGTGATGCTGTGGGGGCTGGCTGCGGGCCAGTGGTTGCTGGCGCACCGCCGCGCGGCGCTGGCCGGGCCGCTGCCCTGGCCGGCGCTGGGGCGGCGCCTGGCCTGGCTGGGGCGTTGGCCGCTGCTGGTCTACATGCTGCACCAGCCGCTGCTGATCGGCGCCCTCACTGCGGTGCAGGCGTTGCGCTGAGCGGCCTGCGCCGGGCTGCAAACCCAGCGCCGCGAGGCCCAGGGGCTACAGTGCGCCATGAGCGCCAAGATACTGTTCGGCTTCCACGCCGTCACCGTGCGGTTGAAGACCGCGCCCGCCTCGGTCATCGAGGTGCATGTCGATGCCACCCGGCGTGATGCCCGCATGCGGCAGTTCATCGAGCGCGCCAAGGAGGCCGGCGCCAAGCTGGTCGACAGCGACGACCAGCGCCTGATCCGCCTGTCTGGCAGCCCGCGCCACCAGGGGGTGGTGGCCAGGGTCGAAGCGCTGGCCGCTGTGCATTCGCTGGACGACGTGCTCGACGGCGTCGACGGCCCGCCGCTGGTGCTGGTGCTCGACGGCGTGACCGACCCGCACAACCTGGGCGCCTGCCTGCGTGTGGCCGACGGCGCGGGCGTGCATGCGGTGGTGGCGCCCAAGGACCATGCCGTGGGCCTGAACGCCACCGTGGCCAAGGTGGCCAGCGGCGCGGCCGAGACCGTGCCTTACCTGATGGTGACCAACCTGGCGCGCACGCTCAATGAACTGAAGGACCGGGGCATCCAGGTGGTGGGCACGGCCGAAGACGCCGGGCAGACCCTCTACGACCTCGACTTCACCGGCCCGGTGGCGCTGGTGCTGGGCGCCGAGGGGCCCGGCATGCGTGCCTTGACCAAGAAGACCTGCGATACCTTGGTGCGCATTCCCATGGCTGGCGCGGTGGAGAGCCTGAATGTCTCGGTGGCCGCCGGCGTGTGCCTGTTCGAGGCGCTGCGCCAGCGCCGCGCTGCGGCAATCTGACGCACCTGCGTGCGCTCCGGTAGCGCGGGTCAAGCCCTGGGTCACGCCGGCAGCGCTGGCTACACTGCTGTGCATCCTGCCCGAGGCCGCCCACCATGCCCGTCATCGCCGTCGCCCACCCGCTGGTCCGCCACAAGATCGGCCTGCTGCGCGAAGACCAGATCTCGACCAAGAAATTCCGCGAGCTGACGCACGAGCTGGCGCGCCTGCTGGCCTACGAGGCAACGGCCGACTTTCCGCTGGAGAAGACCACCATCCAGTGCTGGAGCGGGCCGGTGGAGATCGACCAGATCGCCGGCCGCAAGGTGACCATCGTGCCGATCCTGCGTGCGGGCCTGGGCATGCTCGACGGCGTGCTCGACCTGGTGCCCAATGCCAAGATCAGCGTCGTGGGCCTGGCGCGCGACCACGAGACATTGCAGCCGGTGCACTACTTCGAGAAGTTCGTCGGGCACCTGAACGAGCGCACTGCGATCATCGTCGACCCGATGCTGGCCACCGCCGGCTCGATGATCGCCACCGTCGACCTGCTGAAGGCGCGCGGCTGCAAGGACATCCGCGCGCTGGTGCTGGTGGCCGCGCCCGAAGGCATGGCCGCGCTGGACCGGGCCCACCCCGACGTGCGCTGCTGGACGGCGGCGGTGGACAGCCATCTCAACGAGATCGGCTACATCATCCCCGGCCTGGGCGACGCCGGCGACAAGATCTTCGGCACCAAGGACGACGACACCCGCTGACCGGCCGCCCGTGCTGCCAGACTGGCCGCCGCTGCCGCTCGGCCCACACCAGCGGCACACCGAGCGCCACACACCCAGCGGCACCCATCCAGCGGCACACACCCAGCCGCACGCAGCCAGCGGCAGGCCGATTGGGTACCATCGCGCCGGTTCTCGACCCGGCTTGCGCAAGCCACCAACCGACAGGAGCGGCACCCATGGCGATGGACGTGGTCGACTATGAAATCAAAGGCTCGGAGATGCAGTTCGTCGAGATCGAACTCGACCCCGGCGAGGCCGCAGTGGGCGAAGCCGGCAGCCTGTTTTTCATGGACGCCGGCATCGGCATGGACACCGTCTTCGGCGACGGCTCCGGCGGCGGCGGTGGCGGCTTCTTCGGCAAGCTGCTCGGCGCCGGCAAGCGGTTGGTGACGGGTGAATCGCTGTTCACCACCGTCTACACCAACAACGCCGGGCAGAAGCAGCAGGTGGCCTTCGGCGCGCCGTACCCGGGCAAGATCCTGCCGATGGACCTGCGCCAGCTCGGCGGCATGCTGGTGTGCCAGAAGGACAGCTTCCTGTGCGCCGCACGCGGCGTCTCGCTGGGCATCTACTTCCAGCAGAAGCTGTCGGTGGGCTTCTTCGGCGGCGAGGGCTTCATCATGCAGAAGCTCGAAGGCGACGGCCTGGCCTTCGTGCACGCCGGCGGCACGGTGGTCCGGCGCGAGCTGCGCCCCGGCGAGACGCTGATGGTCGACACCGGCTGCGTGGTGGCCTTCACCCCGAACGTGAACTTCGAGATCCAGTACGTCGGCAAGATCAAGACCGCGCTGTTCGGCGGTGAAGGCCTGTTCTTCGCCAGGCTGTCCGGCCCGGGCACGGTGTGGCTGCAGAGCCTGCCGTTCAGCCGCCTGGCCAGCCGGGTGTTTGCCGCAGCGCCGCAGCGCGGTGGCTCGCGGGAGGAGGGCTCGGTGCTGGGCGCCGTGGCGGGCGGCGGCCTGCTGGGCGGCATTCTGGGGCGTGGTGACGACGATTGAGCCCGCGCCGGCGCGCCGAGACAGGCGGGCCGGTCCAGGGGGCCAAGGTGTTCGCCCGCCTACACTAGCGGGTTAGCCCCGACCCCTGCCGGCTCACTTGCCGAGCCGCCATCCATGCCGTTGCCCCTGTCCCGCCGTGCCGCGATCGGCTGCCTTGCCGCGCTGCGCAGCGTCTTGCCAGCGGCGCTGTCTGCTGGACTGGTGTCCGCCAGCCTGCTGCCCGCTGCAACGCAGGCCACCGCCGGCCCGCAGCCGATCTTCGTGCTCAACTCGCTGGACGCCACTGTCAGCGTGATCGATCCGGTCAGCTTCGCGGAGACCAAGCGCATCCCCACCGGCAAGGAGCCGCACCATCTCTACCTGACGCCGGACGAAAAGAGCCTGTTGGTGGCCAATGCGCTGGGCAACTCGCTGACCTTCATCGACCCGATCACCGCCGAGGTGCAGCGCGTCCTGCCCGACATCGTCGACCCCTACCACCTGCGCTTCTCTCCCGACATGAAGTGGTTCGTCACCGCTGCCAACCGGCTGGACCATGTCGACCTGTACCACTGGCAGCCCAAGGACACGGTCCAGCCGCTGAAGCTGGTCAAGCGCATCGCCGCACCCAGGACGCCCAGCCACCTGTTCATCGACAGCCGCAGCACCACGGTCTATGTGTCGCTGCAGGACAGCGACGAGCTGATGGCCATCGACCTGGCCAGCCAGGCGCCGCGCTGGAAGATCAAGACCGGCAAGATGCCGTCCGACGTGTTCCTCAGCCGCGACGACCGGCGCCTGTTCGTCTGCCTGACCGGCGACCGCTTCGTCGAGGTGTACGACGTCAGCGCTGCCACGCCGCAGCTGCTGCAGCGCATCGCCACCGGCGAGGGCGCGCATGCCTTTCGCGCGCGTGGCGACGGCCGGCACCTGTTCGTCAGCAACCGGGTGGCCAACAGCATCAGCATGATCGACATGCAGACCCTGACGGTGGTGGCGCAACTGCCCGGCCCCAGCGGGCCGGACTGCATGGAAGTGCTGGCCGACGGCAAGACCCTGCTGGTCAGCTCACGCTGGGCGCGCAAGCTGAGCTTCATCGACATCGACAGCCGCAAGCTGCTGCGACAGGTGCCAGTGGGCCGCTCGCCGCACGGGGTGTGGACGCTGGACCATGCGCCACGCTGAGCGCGCGCGACGCCGCTGCCTGGCCGCACTGCTGCTGGTGGCGGCGACCACCCAGGTGGCCGCCGCCACCGCAGGCTGCAGCCGGCCGGTCTATCTCACCTTCGACACCGGCCACATGGGCGTGGCCCCGCTGGTGGCCCAGGTGCTGCGCGATCACCAGGTGCGTGCCACCTTCTTCCTGGCCAACGAGCGCACCCGCACCGGCGGCTGGAGCCTCGACGACAGCTGGGCACCCTGGTGGCGCGAGATGGTCGCCGCCGGCCATGCCTTCGGCTCGCACACCTGGGACCACCACAGCTGGCTGGCCGACCGGCCCGATGGCGGTTTCGACACCCGCCCGTCGATGGGTTCGAACGCCGGCCAGCGGCAAGTGCTCAGCGCCGCGCAGTACTGCGCCGAGCTGCAGCGCCCGGCCGACCGCTTCCAGGCCATGACCGGCCAGGCCATGCTGCCCTTGTTCCGCGCGCCCGGCGGCAAGACATCGCCGGCCCTGCTGCGGGCCGCGCAGGCCTGCGGCTGGCAGCATGTCGGCTGGGCGCCGGCCGGTTTCCTGGGTGACGAGCTGCCCAGCGACCGCTACCCCAACGGCCTGCTGCTGAAGCAGGCGCTGGCTGGCATCCGGCCCGGCGACATCCTGGTGGCGCACCTGGGCATCTGGTCGCGTCAGCAGCCCTGGGCGCCGGCGGTGCTGGCGCCGCTGGTCAGCGGCCTGCAGGCGCGCGGCCTGTGTTTTGCCACGCTGCGCGAGCACCCGGCTTACCGGGCTGCGCTGGCCGGCCGGTGAGGTGTTGCCGATGGACACGTTGATCAACATCCTGACCGACGCCTTCGGCCTGGCCCAGCAGTGGCTGTTCGAAGGGGTGCTGCAGCCGCTGATGTTCCACCTGGGCCTGGGCAACCTGCTGGCCGAGGGCTACCGCGCCACCGGCTGGCTGCTGGTGGGTCTGGTGCAGATCGCGCTGATGCTCACGGTGATGCGGGCGCTGGAGCGCTGGCGGCCGGTGGAGCCGGTCACCGACCGTGCTGCGGTGCGCACCGACATCGTCTACACCCTGGTCCACCGGCTGGGTCTGTTCCGGGTGGTGCTGTTCCTCAGCATCGACCCGCTGTGGGACGCCTTGACCGGCCAGCTGCGGCTGGCGGGGCTGCAGGGCTTCCAGCTCGACGGGCTGTGGCCCGGGGTGACCGACCTGGCCTGGGTGAGCTTCGTGCTGTACCTGCTGCTGTTCGATCTGTTCGACTACGGCCACCACCGGCTGCAGCACAGCGTGGGCTGGTGGTGGCAGCTGCATGCGGTGCACCACAGCCAGCGGCAGATGACGCTGTGGAGCGACAACCGCAACCACCTGCTCGATGACCTGCTGCGCGACAGCGCATTCGTGCTGCTGGCGCTGGCCGTGGGCGTGGCGCCGGGGCAGTTCGTCGCCATCGTCGCCATCACCCAGCTGGTGGAAAGCCTGTCGCATGCCAATGTGCGGCTGGGCTTCGGGCCGCTGCGCTGGCTGCTGGTGAGCCCGCAGTTCCATCGCCTGCACCATGCGGTGGGCATGGGCCATGAATCGGCCGGGCAGGGCAGCCTGGGCGGGCACAACTTCGCTGTGCTGTTTCCTGTGTGGGACCTGTTGTTCGGCAGCGCCCGCTTCGACAGTGCAACGCAAGCCACCGGCATCCGCGACCAGCTGGCAGGCCGCGACTACGGCCGCGGCTTCTGGGCCCAGCAGTGGTTGGGGCTCAAGCGTCTGACAGGGCGCGCGTGACTGCGCCCACCGGCGGTGATCCGCCCTCGGCTATCCTCGCCGCCTGATGCGACAACTGCTCGACTCCTTCTGGCGCGCCGGCGCCTACTGCCTGCACCCCAAGGTGATCGCGCTGTCGCTGCTGCCGCTGCTGATCGGCGTCGCGCTCGCACTCGGCCTGGGCTGGTTCTACTGGGAGGCGGCGGTGGCCGGCGTGCGCACCACGCTGGAGACCTGGCTGCTGGTGGATGCGGCGCTGAAGTGGGTGGAGTCGCTGGTGGGCAGCAGCTTCCGCACGGTGCTGGCGCCGCTGATCGTGGTGGCCCTGGCCGCACCGGTGATCGTGGTGCTGTCGGTGCTGCTGGTGGCCTGGCTGATGACGCCGGCACTCGTCAACCTGGTGGCCAACCGGCGCTTTCCGGCCCTGCAGCGCAGGCACGGCGCGGGCATGGTCATCAGCATCGCCTGGTCGCTGGGCTGCACCGTGCTGGCGCTGCTGGCGCTGGTCATCAGCGTGCCGCTGTGGTTCATCCCGCCGCTGGTGCTGGTGGTGCCGCCGCTGATCTGGGGCTGGCTCAACTACCGGGTGATGAGCTTCGACGTGCTGGCCGACCATGCCAGCGCCGACGAACGGCGCCAGATCATGCGCGCGCAGCGCATGCAGCTGCTGGGCATCGGCGTAGTCTCTGGCTTCCTGGGCGCGGCACCGTCGCTGCTGTGGGCGGCCAGCGCGCTCACCCTGGTGTTCGCGCCGCTGCTGATCGTGGTGTCGGTCTGGCTCTACACCCTGGTGTTCGGCTTCTCGGCGCTGTGGTTCACCCACTTCGCGCTGACGGCGCTGGCGCAGCTGCGCGGTCAGGCTGCCAGCATCGACCGCGAGCAAGCGCCGCCTGGCGAGGTCATCGACCTGATCCCCGCCGTCCCGGCGACGGCCAAGCCCGTCGCGGCGCTGCCGCCGCCAGCGCCCTGAACCCCCCACAACCCCCAACCCGCGTTCCCTGAGCACCCGCACCATGCGCAACTTCGGCCTCATCATCGTCGGCGACGAAATCCTCTCCGGCAAGCGGCAGGACAAGCACATGGCCAAGGTCATCGCGCTGCTGGGCGCACGCGGCCTGGGCCTGGCCTGGGCCCGCTACGCCGCCGACGACCGGCAGCAGATCACCAGCACGCTGCAGCAGGCCATCGCCAGCGGCGACATCGTGTTCTGCTGCGGTGGCATCGGCGCCACGCCCGACGACCACACCCGCCAGAGCGCCGCTGCCGCGCTGGGCCGGCCGCTGGTGCTGCACCCGGAGGCCGAGCTGCTGATCCGCGCACGCATGCAGGACGTGGCGCGCGAGCAGGGCATGCCCTACGAGCCCGACCGGCCCGACAACCTGCACCGGCTGAACATGGGCACCTTCCCCGCCGGTGCGGCCATCATCGCCAACCCGTACAACAAGATCCCGGGCTTCAGCATCGGCGATCTGCACTTCGTGCCCGGCTTTCCGGTGATGGCCCATCCGATGATCGAAGCGCTGCTCGACGGCCCTTACCGCCCTTTGCACGGCAGCCATGTGCAGACCGAACGCTCGGTGATCGTGATGGGCGCGATGGAGGCGGCGCTGACGCCGCTGATGGAAGCCATCGAGGCGCGCTTTGCCGGCATCAAGGTGTTCAGCCTGCCCAGCGTCGACCACCCGAGCTGGGGCCGCCACATCGAGCTGGGCGTCAAGGGCCGCCCGGACGACACCGTGCCGGCTTACGCCGCGCTGCTCGACGGCCTGCGTGCATTCGACGCACAACTCGGCCCTGAATTGGTGCGCTGAAGAGGCCCCGAACGGGTGCATGGCCACGCACTGAAGTTGTGCACTCCTGCGCCTGCGCTGCGACTTCTTCCTCTGATTCGGCGCTGCCGTTGCGGCCGGTTTGCCGCCCGGTCCGTGGCATGCTTTCTGCTACATTCTTGTGCGCCCGGCTGGCTCGCCACGCCGGTTGCGGCCTGCACGACACCCCTCATCCCCCCTCTGCAACAAGCGTCCCGCTAGGAGATTCCTGATGGCAAAGACCGTCGCCGATGTGATGGCCATGGTGAAGGAAAACGAAATCAAGTTCGTCGATTTCCGTTTCACCGACACCCGCGGCAAAGAGCAGCACGTTTCCGTGCCTGTCTCGCATTTCGATGAAGAGAAGTTCACCGCTGGCCACGCCTTCGACGGCTCCTCGATTGCTGGCTGGAAGGGCATCGAGGCGTCGGACATGCAATTGATGCCCGACCCGAACACCGCCAACATCGACCCGTTCTTCGAAGAGCCGACGCTGATCCTCAGCTGCGACGTGGTCGACCCGGCCGACGGCAAGCCCTACGAGCGTGACCCGCGCAGCCTGGCCAAGCGCGCCGAGGCCTACATGAAGAGCACCGGCCTGGGCGACGCCGCCTACTTCGGCCCCGAGCCAGAGTTCTTCGTGTTCGACAGCGTGCGCTGGGGCATCGACATGTCGGGCTGCTTCTCGAAGATCGAGAGCGAAGAAGCCGCCTGGAACACCGGCAAAGAGTACGAGCACGGCAACTCCGGCTTCCGGCCGTCGGTCAAGGGTGGCTACTTTCCGGTGCCGCCGGTCGATTCCGGCCAGGACCTGCGTTCGGAGATGTGCCTGATCCTCGAAAGCCTGGGCATCCCGGTCGAAGTGCACCACCACGAGGTGGCCAACGCCGGCCAGATGGAGATCGGCACCCGCTTCAGCACGCTGGTCCAGCGCGCCGACTGGGTGCAGCTGCAGAAGTACGTCATCCACAACGTGGCTGCGGCCTACGGCAAGACCGCCACCTTCATGCCCAAGCCCATCGTCGGCGACAACGGCAGCGGCATGCATGTGCACCAGTCGGTCTGGAAGGACGGCAAGAACCTGTTCGCTGGTGATGGTTACGCCGGCCTGAGCGAGTTCGCGCTGTACTACATCGGCGGCATCATCAAGCATGCCCGCGCGCTGAATGCCATCACCAACCCCGGCACCAACAGCTACAAGCGCCTGGTGCCCGGCTTCGAGGCCCCGGTGAAGCTGGCGTATTCGGCCAAGAACCGCTCGGCGTCGATCCGCATCCCCTATGTGGCCAACCCCAAGGGCCGGCGCGTGGAAGCCCGCTTCCCCGACCCGTTGATGAACCCCTACCTGGGCTTTGCCGCGCTGCTGATGGCCGGCCTGGACGGTGTGGAGAACAAGATCCACCCGGGCGAGGCGGCCACCAAGGACCTGTACCACCTGCCGCCGGAAGAGGACGCGAAGATCCCGACCGTCTGCGCCAGCCTCGAACAGGCGCTCGAATACCTGGACAAGGGCCGTGCCTTCCTGACCAAGGGTGGCGTGTTCACCGACAGCTACATCGACGCCTACATCGACCTGAAGATGCAGGAGGTCACCCGCTTCCGCATGGCCACCCACCCGGTGGAGTTCGACATGTACTACACCCTGTAACGGGGTGGCGTGGCCCGGTGCCACGCAGCAGCAAGGGCGGCGCGAGCCGCCCTTTTTCGTGGTTGGCCCTGCGCCACAATGCCCGATCCTGGCCTGGTGCCGCCGCCCGAGACCCGATGTCGCGCTTCTACAGTCACCTGTTCATCGCCTGTGCCGCGCTGCCGGGCCTGCTGGCGCCGCTGGCCGGCTGGGCCCAGGCCGGTACCGTCTACCGCTGCCCGGGCCCGCCGGTGCTCTACACCGACGCGCTGACAGCCGACGAGGCCCGTGAGCGCGGCTGCCGCACCATCGAAGGCGCGCCGATCACCATCGTGCAGACGGCGCGGCCGCGGCCGGCAGCCAACAGTGCTTCCGCACCCGCTGCCGGGACGTCTCCCGCCACAGCCGCCGGTCGGCCCGGCGACCCGAAAGTGGACCCCACCGCCCAGCGCCAGCGCGACAGCGACGCCCGCCGCATCCTGGAGGCCGAACTGCGCCGAGAAGAAGATCGGCTGGCGGCGCTGAAGCGCGACTACAACAACGGTGAACCCGAGCGGCGTGGCGACGAGCGCAACTTCCAGAACTACCTCGACCGTGTCGCCCAGATGAAGGCTGGCGTCACCCGCAGCGAGAGCGACGTTGCCGCGCTCAAGCGGGAGCTCGCCAAGCTGGCGCCCTGACAGCCGACCCGATCCGACCCGACCCGACC
>Ga0105048_10007815_pt1 | contig 17158 bp, 12 predicted proteins | sample MAT05_FD_78382 | JGI IMG/M metagenome (GOLD analysis project Ga0105048, IMG submission 78382) | Freshwater microbial communities from Lake Fryxell liftoff mats and glacier meltwater in Antarctica - MAT-05 | ecosystem: Environmental > Aquatic > Freshwater > Ice > Liftoff microbial mat | place...
GCCCTTGTCCCCCACCGCCACGATGGACGCCAAGGACTGGGAAACATCACTGGCCACCAACGCCCGCGCCACCGGCATCCTGATCCCGATGGTCGAGCCGCTGCTGCGCGCGGGCACGGGCACGGCGATGTTTCTGGACGACCCGCGCACCGGCGCCAAGTTCTTCGGGGCCTATGCCGCGAGCAAGGCGGCGCAGATCGCGCTGGCACGGTCCTGGGCCGCCGAGACCGTCAGGATCGGCCCCCGCGTGCTGATCGCCACTCCGCAGCCGATAGCCACCGCCACCCGCGCGCGGTTCTTTCCGGGCGAGGACCGCAGCAAGCTTGCCGATCCGCGGGCGGAAGCGGTGCGATTGATCGGGCTTTTGCAATCCTGACGTCGTGATTGCGGAGAGCGGCGGGGGACTTCACGTCCCCCGCACCCCCTGTGGGATATTTCAGCAGAGAGGAAAGGTCAGGCGTTCAGCGCGGCGTCGATGGCCGACCAGAGGCTTTCGACCGGTTCCAGGCCCACCGACAGCCGGATAAACCCCGGCGCCACCGCATCGCCCCAGCGGATGCGGCGTTCGCCCGACGAATGGGTGGAGCCGAAGCTGGTGGCCTGCGCGATCAGCGGACAGTCCGTGAGAAAGCGTTCGGCGCGGGCCGCGTCGGGCAGTTCGAACCCGATGAGAAAGCCGAACCCGGTCATCTGTCGTTTGGCAATCGCATGCGACGGGTCCTGGCTGAGCCCCGGGTAGCGGACATTGGCCACCCCCGGGTGGTCGGCGAGGCGGCTGGCCACGGTCATCGCCGAGCGGCACATCCGGTCAAGCCGCACCTCGAGCGTTTCGATGCCGCGATGCACCAGCCAGGCCTCGAACGACCCCGGCACGCTGCCCGACAGCCGCCGCCAGTCGCGCACCCGTTGCAGGAAGGCCGCGTCCCGGCTGGCGACATGGCCGAACAGCACATCGGAATGGCCCGCCGGCGCCTTGGTGTCGGCCGCCACCACCACATCGGCGCCCAGGTCGAGCGGGCGCTGCAGCAGCGGGGTCATGGTGGTGTTGTCGACCACAACGATGGCCCCCGCCGCATGGGCGCGGGTGCTGACGAGGGCGATGTCGCACACGTCCAGCCCCGGATTCGACGGGGTTTCCAGATAGACCACCGCCGCGCCCGTCAGATCATGGGTGGCAATGTCGCGCGTCGCGACTTCGACCACCTCGACGCCGTAGGCCGCCAGAACCTGTTGCGACAACAGCCGTGTCACGTAGTAGCCATCGGCGGGGATGATCACGCGCTTGCCGGCCGCGAGCCCTGCGAACAGCGCGGCCGAGATCGCCCCCATGCCGCTGGGGAAGGTCACACAGTCGGCATCCTCGAGAATCGCAAGCTGCGCCTCCAGCGCCTCCCAGGTCGGCATGCCGGAGCGGCCATAGACATGGCTCAGGTCGGGCACGTCCGGGGTGTGGTAGGTGGCGGAACTGATGATGCCGGCCACCAGCGGATCGCCCGGTTGCAGGCTTTTGCTGCGGTGATGCAGCATCGCCGCTACCCGGTCTTGCGTTGCCTTGTCCATGCTAGTCAAGCCCGTTGGAGGGATCGCGCCAGGCGTCCAGCGTCATCAGTTGTGCGTGCCACCGCTGCACCTCGGCCAATCCGTCAAGCGGCAGACCGGCGGGTTCGGCAAAGGGCAGCGCGGTTGCAACCCGAAAATCGGCATCGGACAGGCGGTTGCCGACCAACCCGTCGCGCCCGCGCAACCCGGCATCGAGGATCTCGGCGAATTTGCGGAACCCGCGAAGGCCCTTGGCGATCACGGCCGGATCAAGCAGCGGGGTGGGCGAGACTGTCGGCACCGGCACGCGTTCGAAACAGGCCGGATCCGCGCCGCGCGTCAGATGGTGGGTGGCACAGCTCATCCACATGATCATCTGCGCCTGACAGCCCCCCTCGCGCCAGAAATCCCAGCGCATGACCTGCGACAGCCGGCAGGCAATCGCATCGGTCTGCCACCGGCGGGTGTTGCCCTCGACCGGCACCGGCACCAGCGTGTTGGGGTTGATCGAGCCGAACTCAGCCTCGTGTGCCGGGTCGCGCGGGCTGGCGCGGACGAAGGTGACCGGCGCGTTCAGGTGGCGGGCCACCGCCACGGCCACGCCCGGGTTGAGGTTTTGCGCGACATAATGCTTCATTCCAGTCTCGCGGGAAAGCCGTCGGCGCGCAGATCGGTGTCCAGCACGTCTTCGAGCAGCTTGACGATCTGCGTCGACTGCGCCCCGCCGCCATAAGCCGCCCGGCCGCGCAGAAAGGTCTGCTGCACCATCGAAGCCAGGTCCAGAGGCACACCGAACTCGCGCCCGAAGCCCATGGCAAAGCCGAGATCCTTGAGCGCCAGGTCCATCGAGAACGCGATGTCGTAGCTGCCGTTCAGAATCAGTTGCCCCTCGGTTTCATGCACGAAACTTGACCCCGACGAGGCCGCAATCGCCTCCCACGCGGTTTTCAGATCCAGCCCGCCGCGCTTTGCCAGCATCAGCGCCTCGCCGTCGGCCACCAGATGGATGAAGGCCAGCATGTTGGTGATGACCTTGATCACCGCCGCAGACCCCAAGGGCCCCATGTGGAAAATCCGGTTGCCGAGGGCCTGCAGGGCCGGTTTGTGCAGCGCGAACAGATCGTCATCGCCGCCGACCAGCACCGTGATCTCGCCCCGCGCCGCAAGATGCACGCCGCCCGTCACCGGCGCCTCCAGCAGCCGCACGTCGACCGACCGCGCCAGACCGCCAAGCCGCAGCACATCATCGCGACCCAGTGTCGAATTCTCGATCCAGCTCGCCCCGGGTTTCAGGGCGGTCAGCATTTCGGCCAGCACCGCCTCGGACACCGCAGGCGCGGGCAGGCAGGTAAGGACATGGTCCACCTGCGCCGCCAGATCGGCCACCGACCCGGCCACCACCGCCCCCATCGCCGCATGCCGCGCCGCGTTGCCGGGGTTGCGGTCATACACCACCACCTGAAAACCGCGGCGGATCAGGCTCGCCGCCAGATGCCCGCCGAGGTTGCCCAGGCCGATGTAGCCGTAGATCACGCGCCATACCCCACGATGCCCTTGACCTCGCAGAAGTCATGGATGCCCCAGTCGGCATATTCGCGCCCGTTGCCCGACTGCTTGTAGCCGCCGAAGGGGGCCGAGGTATCCCAGGCGGGATAGTTCAGGTTGACGGTGCCCGCCCGCAGCCGGCGCGCCACCGGCCGGGCATCCTCGACCGGGCCCGAAACGTAGGCCGCCAGACCATAGACCGTATCGTTGGCCATCCGCACCGCATCATCGACCGTATCGTAAGGCAGGATCGACAGCACGGGGCCAAAGATCTCGTCCTTCGACACTGTCATGTCGTTGGTGACCCCGCCAAACACCGTGGGCCTGACGAACCAGCCGCGGTTCAGCCCCGCAGGCCGCCCGACGCCCCCGGTAACCAGCGTGGCGCCCTCGTCGATCCCGGCCTGGATCAACCGCTGCACCTTGTCGAACTGCAGCTTGCTGATCAGCGGGCCCATCGTTGTGCCCTCGGCCAGGGGATCGCCGGGCACCACAGCCTCGGCAGTTTCCTTGGCAATCGCCAGCGCCTCGTCATGCCGGTCGCGCGGCACGAACATCCGGGTCGGCGCGTCGCAGGACTGTCCGGCGTTGCCAAAGCAGCCCTCGACCCCGCCCGCCACGGCGGCGGCGAAATCGGCCGTTGGCAGAATGATGTTGGCCGACTTGCCACCCAATTCCTGCGCCACCCGCTTGACGGTCGGGGCGGCATTGGCGGCCACCGCCGTGCCGGCCCGCGTCGAGCCGGTGAACGAGACCATGTCGACCTCGGGGTGCGACGACAGCCGTGCGCCCACCTCGGGCCCGGTGCCGTTGACCAGATTGAACACGCCCGCAGGCACACCCGCCTCGTGACAGACCTCGGCAAACAGCACGCCCGACAGCGGCGCAATCTCGGACGGCTTCAGCACCATCGTGCAGCCCGCCAGCAGTGCCGGAGCCACCTTGCAGGCAATCTGGTTCATCGGCCAGTTCCACGGCGTGATCAGCCCACAAACCCCGATGCCCTCGTAGACGATCCGCGTGGTGCCGCGCGAATATTCCCAGGTCATCTCTTCGGCAGCCTTGATCGCGGCCTCGATATGCACCTGCCCGGCCCAGGCCTGCGCGCCCCGCGCCCATTCGACAGGCGCACCCATCTCGGTCGACATCGCCATCGCCAAGTCCTCGTAGCGGGCGTTGTAGACCTCGAGGATGCGCTTGACCAAGGCGATGCGCTCGGCCACCGGCCAGACCGTATAGGCATCGAACGCCGCGCGCGCCGCGAGGATGGCCCGGTCGGCATCCGCCTCGTTGCCCAGGGCCACCTCGCAGACGATCTCCTCGGTCGCCGGATTCTCGACCCCGATCCGGTTTGCGGACAGCGGCGCCACCCATTCGCCGTTGATGTAGAACTTGGACATGTTGGCAGAGATCATGGCATCCTCACTGGAAATAGATGTTGTATCGCGCCCGGATCGCCGCATCCACGGCTGGGTCGATCACGCAGTTCGCCTTTGCCAGAATACTATTCTTCCGCGCAATCGCCGCGTCAAGCAGCAGCGGCTTGCCGGCCTCGTTCCACTCCTTGGGCGACATCCGGTTGGCGGTGGCCGGATAGATGTATTCGGTCTGCATCAGCTTCAGCGTCTGGTCGCTGCCAAGGTAGTGCCCCGGGCCGCCAAGGCAGACCTCTTTCATCGCCTCGATGCTGGTCGACTCCGGCGTCACGTCGATGCCGCGCACCAGCCGCATCGCCTGCCCCAGCAGATCGTCGCCAAGAACCAGGCTTTCCAGACAGAACCCCAGCAGGCTGGCATGCATTCCCACCGCCTCGTAGCACATGTTCAGGCCTGCAAGCCCCGCCAGCGAATTGGTGATCCCCTGCTCCCACCCCGCCTGCATGTCCGGCAATTTGCTGTCGGAAATCCCCGACGCAGCCCCCCCCGGCAGGTCATAGAACCGGTGCATCTGGGCACAACCGGCGGTCAGCAGCGCCTGTTCCGCAGACCCGCCACTCATTGCCCCGGTCCGCAGATCGCTGACGAACGGCCAGGTGCCGAAAATGCAGGGCGCGCCCTTCCTGATCGCATTGGCATAGACCACCCCGGCCAGACATTCCGCCACCGCCTGCACGATGGTCAGCGCAATCGGCGCAGGGCTGGTCGCCCCCGCCTGCCCCGCCGACAGCAGCAGCATCGGCATGCCGCGCCGGATGCAATCCTCCATCGTAAGACAGCTTTCCTCGGCAAATTTCATCGGCGGCACGACAAAGCAGTTGGAATTGCTGACAAACGGCCGCTCCAGCCATTTCTCCTCGCCCCCCGCCACGGTATAGATCATGTCAAAACAATCCGCGACATGCGACGGATCGGAAAACGAGGTGCCGACATGCTTGGTCGTCCCCGCCAGACAGCCATACAGCGTGTTCAGGTCCATCTCGCGGTTGTCCATCACATCGCGGCACACCATGGTGCGCTGGTAGAAATGGATGTTGTCAAGGTTGTCGACCAGCCGCGCCGCGTCATACAGATCCTGCGCCGTGCTTTCCCGATACGCCAGCGTGATCGGGTCCACGATATGCACCGCCGCCCCCGCCGTGCCGTAATGCACGTTGGTCCCCGACAGATGCAGATCGTGCCGCGGGTCGCGCGCATGCAGCGTGATGTTGCGCGCCGCCACCGCCAGCATGTCCTCCACCAGCGCGCGCGGAAACCGCAGCCGCCCGTCGTCGCCCTGGATCGCCCCGGCGGCGGTCATGATCTCGACCCCCGATTTCGGCGCCTGGCTCAGCCCGATCACCTCCAGCGCCTCCAGCGCCGACTGGTGAATCTGCGCCACACCCGCCTCGCTCAGCGGTTTGTAGCGCCCCCCCGGCATCCCCCCCCGCACGGGGCGCACGTCGTCGGACAGCGGCGCCGACCGCAACGCCACCCGCGCCGACCGCCCCCCGGCGCGCCCCGCCCGTGTCCGCGCCGGTTCGCAAACCTCACCAGTATCGCTCATGCCGCCCTGCTTTCTTCTGTTCCCAAATATCCCACGGGGGGTGCGGGGGGTGTGAAACCCCCCGTTCCATCCTCCGTCACATGCGCACCCGCTCGGATTTCGGGTCATACATCGCCGCCAGCGACGCCACCGCCCGGTGCCGCACCCCAGCCACCTCGATCTCGTAGCGCGCGCCCAGAACCTCCGCCTCGGTCTCGCCCGCGCAGGGCACATAGCCCAGTCCCACCGCCCCCCCCAGGGCATGCCCGTAGGCCCCGCTCGTGATCGGCCCGACGATCCGCCCGTCCCGCACGATCCCCTCGTTGTGAAACAGCAACGGCTCGGGGTCCTCCAGCCGAAACTGCACCAGCCGCCGCGTCAGCCCGGCCTCGCGCTTGGCAAGCACCGCATCTCGCCCGATGAAATCGGGCTTCTGCGTGCGTACGGCAAAGCCGAGCCCCGCCTCCAACACATGATCCTCGTCGGTGATGTCATGCCCGAAATGCCGATAGGCCTTCTCGATCCGGCAGGAATCCAGCGTGTGCAACCCGCACAGCGTCATGCCCCCGGCGTCCATCAACGCTTCGAACACATGCGCCGCCTGATCCGCGCCGACATACAACTCCCACCCCAGTTCGCCGACATACGTCACCCGGTGCGCGCGGGCCAACCCCATGCCCACCTCGATCTCGCGCGCCGTCCCGAACGGGTGCGCGGCGTTGCTCAGGTCGGCAGGCGACACCCGCCCCAACACCTCGCGCGCCCTCGGCCCCATCACGCACAGCACCGCCTCCCCCGCCGTCACATCGGTGATGACCGCAAACGCCTCGCCGACATGCCGCCGCAGCCAGGCCAGATCGCGCTGCAGCGTCGCCCCCGGCACCACCAGCAGGAACGCCGTTTCCGACAGCCGCGTCACGGTCAGATCGCTTTCGATCCCGCCGCGGCCGTTCAGCATCTGGGTATAGACAATGCGCCCCACGGCCACATCCACTTCATTGGCGCACACCCGGTTCAAAAAGGCACAAGCCTCCCGCCCCTCCACCCGGATCTTCCCGAAACTCGTCATGTCGAACAGCCCGCAGCCGGTCCGCACCGCCATATGCTCGGCGCGGGCGTTTTCGAACCAGTTCTGCCGCTTCCAGGAATAACGGTATTCCGCTGCCTGCCCCGGTGCGGCAAACCAGTTCGCCCGCTCCCACCCCGCCACTTCGCCAAACACCGCGCCCCGCGCCTTCAGGTGCTCGTGGATCGGACTGCGCCGCACCCCGCGCGACGTGGCCATCTGCCGATAGGGAAAATGGTCGGCATAAAGCAGCCCCAGGGTTTCGCTGACCCGCTCCTTCAGATAGGCCTTGTTGCGCTGAAACGGCTGCGCGCGGCGGATATCCACCTCCCACAGATCGAACGGCGCTTCGCCTTCGGTGATCCAGTGCGCCAGCGCCATGCCCGCGCCACCCGACCCCGCGATGCCGACCGAGTTATACCCCGCCGCCACCCAATACCCGCCCAGTTCCGGCGCCTCGCCCAGATAATACCGGTCGTCGGGCGTAAAACTCTCGGGCCCGTTGAAGAACGTGTGAATCCCCGCCGTCTGGAACAACGGCAACCGGTGCATCGCGTGTTCCAGGATCGGCTGGAAATGATCCCAATCCTCGGGCAGCGTGTCAAAACAGAAATCCTCGCGGATGCCGGTCATCCCCCAGGGCTTGGCCTTCGGCTCGAACGCCCCGACCATCATTTTCCCTGCGTCCGATTTGTAATAGGCGCATTCATCCGGCACCCGCAGAACGGGCAGATGGCCCAATCCCTCGATCGGCTCCGTGATCAGATAGAAATGCTCGCAGGCATGCAAAGGCAGCGTAACGCCGCTCGCTTCGGCCAGATCGCGCCCCCACATGCCGCCGCAGTTGATGACCACCTCACACCCGATCGCCCCCCGCGCACCGCCCGCCTCATACTCGACCCCCGTCACCCGACCATGCGCCTGCGTCACGGCCACCACCTTCACCCCCTCGAATATCTGCGCCCCCCGCATCCGCGCACCCTTGGCCAGCGCCATCGCGATATTCGCCGGGTCGCACTGCCCGTCCAATGGCAGATGCACCGCCCCCACCACATCGCCGATCTCCAGATGCGGATACATCGCGCGTGCCTCGCCCGGCGAAATCTCGGCCACGTCCACCCCGAAGATCCGCGCCACCGTCGCCTGTCGCAGCAACTCCTCGTGCCGCTCGCCCGTCAGCGCCACCGAGATCGACCCGACCTGCCGCATCCCCGTGGCCACTCCCGTCTCGGCCTCCAGCTTCACATACAGATCGGCCGAATACTTCGCCAACCGCGTCATGTTCGCGCTGCCCCGCAACTGCCCGATCAAGCCCGCCGCATGCCACGTCGTCCCCGAGGTCAGCTTCTGCCGCTCCAGCAACACGATGTCCGTCCACCCGGCCTTGGCCAGATGATAGGCCACCGAACACCCCGAGACGCCGCCCCCGATGATCACCGCCCGCGCGTGTTTCGGAACATCCACCATCGACCTGCCCATTCTTCTGTTCACAAATATCCCACGGGGGTCCGGGGGTGTGAAACCCCCGGTGCGCCCGCCGTCACGCGCGAAGGCGCTCGTTCCTTGGGTCCCACGCCGCGCCGAACCCGATCACCTCGGCCGCCAGCCATTCGCCGAACACCTCGACCTCCAGCACCGTCCCCGGCACCGCGACCTCCGCCTGCAGCATCGCCAATGCCACCACATGCCCCACCCGGTGCCCGAACGCCGCCGACGTCACTTCGCCCACAATTCGCCCGTCCGCCCACAGGTTCGACATGTAGGGCGGGTCGCACGGCCCCGTCGCCACCTTCAGGCTGACGAACCGCCTGGTCACCCCCGCCTGCTTTTGCACCGCAAGGGCTGCCTTGCCCGGAAAGTCCTTGGTCCAGTCGATGAACCGCTCCAACCCGCCCTCCAGCAGCGTATAGTCGGTCGAAAGATCGGCTTTCCACGCACGATAGCCCTTTTCGATCCGCAAGCTGTTCAGTGCCCGCATCCCGAAGGGCACGGCGCCCCCGGCCAGCAGGGCGTCATGGATCGCCGGGGCATCGGCGCGGTCGCAATGCACCTCCCATCCCAACTCGCCGGCAAAGCTGACGCGGATCAGCGACACCTCGCGCCCCGCCACCTTGGCGAAGACCTGCACCGACAGCCACGGCAGGCTCAGGTCGGCCTCGGCGATCCCGGCCAGCAGGTCGCGCGATGTCGGCCCGGTGACAATGAAACAGTGGGTGCGGTCCGACCAATCCTCGATTTCCACGCCGTCGGGCAGCCCCTGCCGCAGCACGTCGGCATCATGGCCCTGCGCCACGGCGGCGGTGATCACGCCGATATCCTCGTCGCTCGACGGCAGCACGGTCATTTCGGTCACGATCCGCCCGCGGGCATCGGCGAAATAGGCCAGCCCGATCTTGCCCGGTGCGGGCAACCGCGAACAGCTCAGCCGGTCCAGATGTGCCCGTGCCCCCGGGCCCGTCAGCCGCAGGCGGGTGAATCCGGGCAGGTCCAGCACGCCCACGCCATCGCGCACGGCGCCGCATTCCGCCGCGATACGCGCCTCCCATGGCCCCGCGCGGCCCCAGGTCTGCGCCGCCTCCCACCGCGTATCGTCGCCGGGATGTGCGAACCACTCGGCCCGCTCCCAGCCGTTATAGGGGGCCATGACCCCCCCAAGGCCCCTGATCCGGTCGTGCACCGGCGACAGCTTCATGTCCGCACCGGCGGGCCAGCGGGCCATCGGAAACTGCATGCCGTATTCGTGGCCATAGACCTCGCGGCCCTTGGCGATGCAGTAGGCCGCCGCCTCGTGCCCGGTAAAGCGGCGGGGATCGCAAGACCACATGTCCCACTCGGTCGCGCCTTCCGTCACCCATTCCGCCAGCACCTTGCCTGCGCCGCCGGCCTGACAGATGCCAAAGGTGAACACGCAGGCCTCATACGCATTCGGCACGCCCGGCATCGGCCCGATCAGCGGGTTGCCGTCTGGCGTGTAGGGAATTGGTCCGTTGATGACCTTGGTCAGACTGGCCGTTTCCAGCAGGGGCACACGGGCCATCGCGTCGTTGATATACCATTCCAGCCGCTCAAGATCGTCGGGGAACAACTGAAAACTGAAGTCCTGCGGAAACGGATCGTCGGGCGTGATCCAGTGCGCGCGGCAGTTCCGCTCATAGGGGCCAAGGTTGAAGCCCATCTTTTCCTGCCGCAGGTAATAGGACGAATCCACGTCGCGCAGCAGCGGCAGCTTGTGGCCGACCTCGGCGGTCCAGGCGGCAACCTCGGGCACGGTGTCAAACAGCAGATACTGGTGCGACATCACCACCATCGGCAGATCGCGGCCAAACATCCGGGCCACCTCGCGGGCATGGTATCCGGCGGCGTTGACCACCTTTTCACAGCGGATATCGCCCTTGGGCGTGGTCACCAGCCAATCATCGCCGTCGCGCCGCACCGCCGTCACCGGGCAGAACCGCTCGACATGCGCGCCCAGCATCCGCGCGCCCTTGGCCAGCGCTTGGGTCAATTGCGCCGGGTCGATGTCGCCGTCATGGGGGTCATACAGCGCGCCCGTCAGGTCATGCGTCCGCAGGAACGGATATTTCGCGGTGATCTGGTCGGGCGACAGGATGTCCAGGTCCATCCCCTGATACCGCCCCATCCCGACAACCCGCTGAAACTCCTGCAGCCGTTCGCGTGAATGTCCCAGCCGCACCGACCCGGTGATGTTGTAGGTCATCGGATAGTCGACCCCGGCCCCGAGGCCGCGATACAATTCCGCCGAATAGCGCTGCATGTTCATGATCGACCAGCTGGACGAGAACGTCGGCACGTTGCCGGCGGCATGCCAGGTCGAACCGGCGGTCAGTTCGTTCTTTTCCAGCAGCACCGCATCGGTCCATCCCGCCTTGGCCAGATGATACAGGCACGACACCCCGACAGCCCCGCCACCAATCACCACCACCCGCGCCTGTGTCGGCAATCCGGCCATGTCCCGCTCCCTGTGCTGCGTGCAGTATCGCCGCCGCAGCCGCCGCTTTCAATTCGGCAAATGACGGGTTATTGATCGGAAAATCCGATCAGGGCCGCCATGCAGACCGACTTTCTGGAAACCTTTCTCGACCTGATCGACAGCCGCAGCTTTCACCGCACGGCCGACCGGCTGGGGCTGACCCAGTCCACCGTCTCGGCCCGCGTGCGGGCGCTGGAAACGGCGCTTGGCGCGCGGCTGTTCACCCGGTCGCGCGCGGGCACCGATCTGACAACCGAAGGCCTGCGGTTCGAGCCGCACGCCCGCGCCCTGCGCCATGCCTGGACCGAGGCGACGCGCGCCGTCTCTCCCTCGGGCACCTCGGCGGTGACGCTGCGCATCGGCATCCAGTCGGACCTTGCGGCGGGTCAGATCGGCGACTGGGTCTCGGCGTTTCGCCGTGCGCTGCCCGAGTTCGCGTTCTACATCGAGCCCGACTATTCGATCCAGATGTGCAAGGACCTTGACCGCGGCGCGCTGGATTTTGCCGTGCTCTACTCGCCCCAGGCGCTGCCCGACCTGCATGTCGTGTCGCTGGGCGAGGTGCGCTATCGGCTGATCAGCACCCACGCCGCCACCCGCGCCGACCTTGCGCCCGAGCGCTACGTGCGTGGCGCCTATTCGCCCGCCTTTGATCAGGCCCATCGTCAGGCCCTGCCGGGCATGTCCGAAGCGGTGCTTGCCTCGGGCCAGAACGGCGCTGTCGCGGGGTTGCTCGCGGCCCTTGGCGGATCGGGCTATGTGCTGGACGACACCGCGACGGCGATGCTGGCCGCCGGGTTTCACGATGTGGCCGACGCGCCGCCGATCCGCCAGCCGGTCTATGCCGTGATGCATCAGCGCCACCGCACGCAGCCCTTGCACCGCCAGTTGACCCGAATCGTCACACGCCGGTTCGGCGCGCGGTGATCCTGAAAATTCTCGATGACTCGTCGCGCGGGCAGACGTCGATGCGGGCCAGATCGGTGCAAGGGCAACGGATGGCCCTGCCGCCGCCGCCTAGACCAGCGTCTGCAACCGGTATCCGGGCGCATGGGCCAACCGCACCAGCGTGATGGCTTGTGTCGCGGTCCACGTCGTGCGTTCGGTCACGAACAGCGCGACCCCCGGCAAAACACCCAGAACCTCGGCTTCGCGCGCCGTCGCCCCTTCGGCGGAAAAGGCAATGTCACCCGTGGTATAGCCGACATGCGTCACCAGCCATTCGTTGACGCTGACCGCGCTGAAATCCGGCGCATCTACGGGCAGCACCTGCGGGTCAAGCCAGCGCTGTTCGTGCAGCCACGGCCGCCCGTCGGCCAGATGCAGCGTCTCGATCCACACCAGCGCCCCCCCCGGCCCCAGCCCCAGACGCGAGGCCACCGGGACCGGCGGCACCTCGCGCCGCTCGGCCAGCAGGTGGAAGGTGTGCACCTGCCCGCGCGCCTCGACCTCTTGCCGGATCACCGGGATGGCCAGCGTGGCGCGGCGCACCGGCAGCACCGTCACCCGCGTCCCGGCCTTGCGCCGCCGTTCGATCACGCCGGCAACCGACAGGTCCCGCATCGCCCGGTTCACCGTGGCGCGGGCACAGCCGAACTCGATGGCAAGGCTTTCTTCAGACGGGATCAGCGCGCCCGGCGGCCAGTCGCGCACCTGAATGCGGCGCAGGATCTCGGCCTTGATCTGCTCCCAGCCCTGCGGTGTCACAGCGCACCCCGCAAGCGCCGCATCGTGGCCCTGTAGCGTGCCGAGATCGCCTCGCGCGCCCGGTGGCGTCCGCCCTGCACGATGTGCCGCCCCGCCGACCACAGATCGGTCACCGACCGGTCATCGCCAGCGAATATAGGAGTGTCGAGAATGGCATCGCCGGTGCGCCCGTCGAAATCCGCCGTGTCAGTGTCGAGCGCGAGCAAATCGGCCCACATTCCCACCGCGATCCCCCCCGCCCCCCGGCCCGCCGCCTGCGCCCCCCCGGCACAGGCCCCGTCAAGCAGAACCCGCCCGGTCGAGCGGCCGTCGGTCGCCAGCACTGCCCGGCCCCGCAGCGCCAGCCGCTGCGAATACTCCAGCAGCCGCAACTCCTCGGTCAGCGATATCCGCACATTGCTGTCGGACCCCACGCCAAACCGCCCGCCCGCCGCCAGATACCGCGCGCCGTCAAAGATGCCGTCGCCAAGGTTCGCCTCGGTGATCGGGCACAGCCCCGCCACCGCGCCCGACCGCGCCATCGCCACGGTTTCCGCAGGCTGCATCTGCGTCGCGTGGATCAGGCACCACCGCGCATCCACCGGGGCATGGTCGAGGAGCCAGGCAACCGGGCGCGCCCCAAGCGCCGCCTCGACCTCGGCCACCTCGGCCACCTGTTCGGCCACATGGATATGCACCGGCCCCGGCATCCCCGCCGCCATTGCCAGACCCCCGGCCGACACCGCCCGCAGCGAATGCGGCGCGACGCCGATCCCGCTGTCGGCAGGCAGCCCCGCCACCGCCCGCGCCGAAGCCTGCCACAGCCGCCCGAACCGCTCGGGGTCATTGCCAAAGCGCATCTGCCCCGCCGACAGCGCCCGCCCGTCACAGCCGCCGCGTTCATAAAGCACCGGCAGCAGCGTCAGACCCAGCCCGGCCGCATCGGCGGCAGCCACCACCTGCGCGGCCATTTCCGCAACGGCATCATAGACGTGCCCGCCCGGTGCGTGGTGAAGATAGTGAAACTCGGCCACCCCGGCATAGCCCGCCTCGGCCATTTCCATCATCACCTGCGCGGCGATGGCCTGCACATCATCGGGCGAAAGCTGGTCGAGAAACCGATACATCAGACTGCGCCATGTCCAGAAACTGTCCTGCCCGGCCGTGCGGCCCTCGGTCAGTCCGGCCATCGCCCGCTGGAACATGTGCGAATGCAGGTTGACCGGCGCCGGCAGGATGCAGCGGCGGATATCTCCGGCCGCCAGCGCCCCCGCTGTCACTTCGGCAATCCGGCCCGCGTCGATCCTGATCCGCACATCCCGCGCCCAGCCATCGGGCAGCAAAGCCGTTGCAGCGTGCAGAATGGTCATGGCGTCCTCGCTTGACAGGGGGCATTATGTGCAGACATAATAACGCCAAGCGCAGACATAAGGCAAGCTCGATGGCGATTCTGCTGACCAATGCGGTGGTGGCGACGATGACCGGCGGCTATGGGCTGACCGACGACGCCATCCTGCTGGAGGGCGACCGGATTGTGTGGACCGGCCCGCGCAGCGCCGCCCCGACGGCCACGATCCACGATTGCGGCGGCCGGCTGCTGACCCCTGGGCTGATCGACTGTCACACTCACATCGTGTTCGCAGGCACCCGCGCCGCCGAATTCGAACAGCGCCTGAACGGTGCCAGCTATGCCGAAATCGCCCGTTCGGGGGGTGGCATCCTGTCCACCGTGGCGGCAACCCGGGCGGCGTCCGAAGATGATCTGGTGGGCCTCGCGCTTGCCCGCGTCGACCAGATGATCGCCACCGGAACCACGACGGTCGAGGTGAAGTCGGGCTATGGCCTGACCATCGCGGACGAGATCAAGATGCTCCGCGCCGCCCGCCGCATCGCCGACCTGCGCCCGGTCACGATCCGCACCACCCACCTTGCCGCCCACGCCATTCCGGCGGACTACGCCGGCCGCGCCGACGCCTATATCGACGAGATTGCCATCCCGTCGCTGCAGGCGGCCCGGGCCGAAGGGCTGATCGACGCGGTCGACGCCTTTTGCGAAACCATCGCCTTCAGCCCCGCGCAGGTCGACCGCCTGTTCACCGCCGCCGCAGCACTCGGCCTGCCGGTCAAGCTGCATGCCGAGCAGTTGTCGAACCTGGAAGGTGCAGCCCTTGCCGCCCGTCATGCTGCCCTGTCGGCAGATCATCTGGAATACCTGTCCCTGACCGGGATCGCCGCGATGGCCGCCGCGGGCACCGTCGCCACCATCCTGCCCGGGGCGTTCTACACCTTGCGCGAAACACAGCTGCCGCCAATCGCCGCTCTGCGCGCCGCCGGCGTGCCGATGGCCGTCGCCACCGACTGCAACCCGGGCTCGTCCCCGATGACCTCGCTGCTTCTGGCGATGAACATGGCCTGCACGCTGTTCCGCCTGACCCCGCTGGAGGCCCTGCAAGGCACCACGATCCACGCCGCCCGCGCCCTTGGCCTGACCGACCGTGGCACCATCGCCGCCGGTCAGCGCGCCGACCTCGTCCTGTGGGACGCAGCGCACCCGGCCGAACTTGGCTACCGCATCGGGGCCACGCCCCTGCACACACGCATCTTCGGAGGCCGCCTTGACGCCTGAAATCCTGATCCCCGGCGCAATTCCCCTCGCCCGGCTTGAACGTCTCTACCACAGTTCCGCTCCGGCCGAGCTTCACCCCTCGGCCCGCGCCGGGGTCGAGGCCGCCGCCGCCCGCATCGCCGAAGCCGCCGCCGGAACCGCGCCGGTCTACGGTGTCAACACCGGGTTCGGCAAACTCGCCAGCCTCAAGATTGACGCCCGCGACACCGCCACCCTGCAGCGCAACCTGATCCTGTCGCATTGCTGCGGCGTCGGCGATGCGATGCCAGAGCGGATCGTCCGCCTGATGATGGTGCTGAAACTGCTGTCGCTCGGGCGCGGCGCATCGGGCGTCCGCTGGACGATCATCGACCAGATGCAGGCCATGCTGGCCCATGGCGTCATCCCCGTCATCCCTGCCCAGGGCTCGGTCGGGGCCTCGGGCGACCTCGCCCCGCTGGCGCATATGGCGGCCGCGATGATCGGCGAAGGCACGGCGACGTTTCAGGGCGAAACCCTTCCCGCAGCGCACGCCCTGTCGCGCGCCGGGCTGGCCCCGGTCGTCCTCGGTCCGAAAGAGGGGCTGGCCCTGATCAACGGCACCCAGTTCTCCACCGCCTACGCCCTCGTCGGCCTTTGGGGGGCGTGGAACGCCGCGCAATCCGCCCTCGTCACCTCGGCGCTCTCGACCGACGCCATCATGGGCTCCACCGCCCCCCTGCACCCCGAAATCCATGCGCTTCGCGGCCACGCCGGCCAGATCGAGGCCGCAGCCATCCTGCGCGCGCTTCTGGCAGGCTCGGTGATCCGCGAAAGCCACCGCACCGGCGACAGCCGCGTGCAGGACCCCTACTGCATCCGCTGCCAGCCGCAGGTCACCGGCGCGGCCATGGACGTCCTCAGGATGGCGGCCAAGACGCTCGAAATCGAGGCGAACGCCGCCACTGACAATCCGCTGGTCCTGTCCGATGGCCAGATCGTCTCGGGCGGCAACTTCCACGCCGAACCCGTGGGCTTTGCCGCCGACATGACGGCGCTCGCCATCTCGGAAATCGGCGCCATCGCCCAACGCCGCGTGGCGCTGATGGTGGACCCGACGCTGTCGTTCGACCTGCCCGCCTTCCTGACCCCCAACCCCGGCCTGAACTCGGGCTACATGATCGCCGAGGTGACCACCGCCGCGCTGATGAGCGAAAACAAGCACGCGGCCCACCCGACGGTGATCGACAGCACCCCCACCTCCGCCAACCAGGAGGATCACGTCTCGATGGCCGCCCACGGCGCGCGCCGCCTGATCCGCATGACCGACAACCTCGACGTGATCCTCGGCATCGAGGCGCTCTGCGCCACGCAAGGCATCGACTTCCGCGCCCCCATGCCCACCAGCCCGCCGCTGCAGCGCGTCATCGCCCGCCTGCGCGCCGAAATCCCCGCCCTTGGCGACGACCGCTATCTCGCCCCCGACCTCGCCGCCGCCGCCGCCCTGATCGCCTCGGGCGAGCTTGCGCGCGCCGCCCGTCTGCCGCTCCCCATTCTCCTGTGAACAAATATCCCACGGGGGTGCGGGGGTGTGAAACCCCCGCCCTTCGCCAGCAAGAGGCACGCCATGACCAACTCCCGCCACAACACCCGCGACATCTATCCCGCCACAGGCTCCACGATCACCGCCAAATCCTGGCTGACCGAAGCCCCGATGCGGATGCTGATGAACAACCTGCACCCCGACGTGGCCGAGAACCCGCACGAACTCGTGGTCTACGGCGGC
>Ga0105048_10007816_pt1 | contig 17157 bp, 18 predicted proteins | sample MAT05_FD_78382 | JGI IMG/M metagenome (GOLD analysis project Ga0105048, IMG submission 78382) | Freshwater microbial communities from Lake Fryxell liftoff mats and glacier meltwater in Antarctica - MAT-05 | ecosystem: Environmental > Aquatic > Freshwater > Ice > Liftoff microbial mat | place...
CTCGTCCAGCGTCCTTGGTGCCGCGCTGAAGCGAAGGGCCGAGCTCCACGAGACCGCGAAGGCATTGACCCGCTCACTCGAGGAACCAAGTCCGGGCCGAGAACGCGCGTGGCTCGCGCAGGTGAACGAGCATCTGCAACGTCTGCGGCTCGATATCGAAGAGCACGTCGACACGACCGAAGGCCCCGACGGGATCCACGCGGAGATCATGCTCGCGCAGCCCCGGCTGGCCAACAAGGTGCGGCGCCTCGTCGCCGATCACGAGATTCTTCGCGATCGAATCAACGCGGTTGCCGCACTCTCCGAACGCAGCATCGAGATGAACGATCGCGCACTGGTCATGGTGGTTCGCGACGAAGCGACGTTGGTCGTCGGGCTGCTCGCACGTCATCGCCAGCGCAGCTCCGACCTTGTCTACGAGGCCTATGCCACCGACATCGGTGGAGACAACTGAACCCCAAAGCCGCACAGCCCTCCCCCTCAAGTCAAACGACCCGCATCCATGATGCGGGTCGTTTGATGTTCAGACGGCAGGTGTGAACTACACCGTGCGGCGCTTGCTCAGCTCGTGCACCACGATGCTGGTGGCCACGCTGGCGTTCAGCGATTCGACCTCGCGCGCCATCGGGATACGCACCAGTTGGTCGCACGTTTCGGTCACTAGCCGGGTCAGTCCCTTGCCCTCGGAACCCACGACCACCACGACCGACTGGCCCGGATCCAGATCGAGTTCATCGAGGTCGATGGCACCGTCCACCGCAAGCCCGACGATGAGGAAGCCCGCGTCCTGAAAGTCGTTCAGCGTCCGCGTGAGGTTCTTGGCACGCGCGACCGGCACGCGAACCGCTGCACCTGCCGATGCCTTCCACGCGCCCGCTGTCATACCGGCCGACCGTCGCTCAGGAACGATGATTCCGTGGCCGCCGAAGGCGGCGGTGGAGCGCACGATCGCGCCAAGGTTGCGCGGGTCGGTCACGCCGTCCAGCGCTACAACCAACCCTGCCTCGTCGGCCTGCGCCACCGCCTCGATCAGCTCGTCGGGGTGGGCGTACTCGTACGGGGGGATCTGCAGCAGCAGCCCCTGGTGCGGACCACCGTCGGCGAGTCGATCAAGTTCACCGCGCGGCGCTTCGAGCAAGGGCAGGCCGGTGCTCGTGGCGATCTTCAACGCCTCGCGCACCCGCTCGTCAGCATCAATCTTCGAAGCGACGTACAGGGCGGTGACGGGAACCTTGGCGCGCAGCGCCTCGACGACGGCATTGCGCCCAAAGACGATCTCGCTCGTGGTCTTTCGCGCGCCACCACCGGCACCCCGCGTTCGCGGACGTCGACCCGTTTCAGCGCGCTTGTCGGCCGCCTTCTTGGCCCGACTTTTGGCGTGACCCTTACGCTCGGCCGCCTTGGGCGTGGGGCCTTTGCCCTCAAGGCCGCGCCGACGCTGACCGCCCGAACCCGCGCTCGGACCCTTCTTCTTCGCTTCGTCGCGGCGTGCACCGCGTCGCTGACTGTTGCCGGCCATCTTCTACGCCGTCCTCATCCTTGGCTTTCGAGCGACCAGCGTGGCCCCTCGGGGGTGTCTTCGATCGCGATCCCTGCTGCGGTCAGTTGGTCGCGGATGGTGTCGGCGGCGGCGTAATCCTTACGTTCGCGCGCTGCCTGCCGCTGTTCGAGCGCCACCGCGACGAGCGCGTCGACGGCCTCGCGCATCCCCTCGTTCGACGCCACCGCCCGATTCCAGGGTGCGGACATCGGATCAACACCGAGGATCCCGAGCATGGCTCGAACCGAACCTGCGCATCCGCGCAGGGCAGGGGAATCCCCGCCGGCCAGCAGCTTGTTGCCGTCCGTGACCACGGCAAACAGTGCGGCCAGCGCCGACGGCACGCCCAGATCATTGTCGAGCGCCTCTAAGAAGTCGGAACACACAATAGTGGGCTCGATCGCGCCGCAGATTTCCACTGCACGCTGGAGGAACCCTTCAATGCGACGGAACCCGGCGCCGGCATCGAGCACCGATTCGTCCGAGTACTCCAGCATCGAGCGGTAGTGCGCCGAGACAAGGTAGTAGCGAAGCTCGATCGGACGGACGCGCTGAACGACCTCGCTCACCAGCAATGAGTTGCCGAGCGACTTACTCATCTTCTCGCCCGCCGTGGTGACCCACGCGTTGTGCAGCCAGTAGTTCGCGAAACCATCACCCGCGGCTTTGGACTGCGCGATCTCGTTCTCGTGGTGCGGGAAGATCAGGTCGAGCCCACCGGCATGGATATCGAACGAGGCTCCGAGGTACTTGCTCGCCATCGCCGAGCACTCGATGTGCCAACCCGGGCGGCCCGGTCCCCAGGGCGTGGCCCATGACGGCTCATCGGGCTTGGCGCCCTTCCACAGAGCGAAGTCGTGAGGGTCCTTCTTCGCGGAAGATTCAACATCCGGTGAGGCCAGCATGTCGTCAAGACGCTGACCCGAGAGGGCCCCGTAGCCGGCGTATGACCGCACGTCGAAGTAGACGTCGCCATCGACCGCGTACGCATGGCCGGCGTTGATCAGGCGTTGGATCAGCTCGACCATCTCGGGCACATGGCCCGTAGCCCGCGGCTCGATGGTGGGCGGCAGGCATCCCAGCACCTCGTACGCCCAGGTGAACGCGCGCTCTTCACGCTGAGCCAGCTGCCAGTACGGGATGCTCTCGTGACCGGCGTTGTGAATGATTTTGTCGTCGATGTCGGTGACGTTGCGGACGAACCACACCTGGGTGCCCTGGCTCTCGAGCCAACGACGAAGCACGTCGAAACACAGGCTGCTGCGCACGTGGCCCACATGCGGCGGGCCCTGCACGGTGGCACCGCACAGGTAGATGCCGACCTGGCCGGGAACGAGAGGGACGAACTCGCGAACCGAGCGGGTCGCGGTGTCGTAAAGGCGAAGACTCACCCGCGCACCCTACCCAGGGCCCTTATGAGTGCGGTCGGCCGTGAACTGGCCTAGCGTCGTGAGCATGAGCCATCACCCACTTCCCGATCAGGTCAAGACGTGGATCGACGACGGCCACGAGTTCGCCACCATCGCCACGATCGAGCCGGACGGGCGCCCTCAGCTCTCGGTGGTGTGGGTCGGATACGACGGCGACGATCTGCTCGTCTCGACCCTTGTGGGGCGTCGCAAGCACAAGAACCTGATGAACGACCCCCGGGCAACGGTCCTGATCTTCCCCAGAGACAGCCCGTACAACTACGTCGAAGTACGCGGGACGGTAACGATGACCACCGAAGGCGGCCGCGAACTGATCGACCACTTCAGCGAGGTCTACACCGGCAGCCGCCCGTACACCCGGGACGTGGTCGGCGATGAGCGCGTCGTCGTGCGCGTGCATACCGACAAGCTGGTCTTCCACGGCTGAGACCGAGCGCTCACGGCCTACCGGCGCAACTGCTCGATGAGAGCGCCGACGCGCAGCACTGTCGCCTCGTCGTAAGGCCTTCCTACAACCTGGACGCCGATCGGAACCCCGTTGTCGGCGGTACCCGCCGGAGTGCTGAGCACGGGACACCTTGAGGCGATGCTGAACGGCACGGTCATCGCGACATCCCACGGATCGACGTTCCGGCCCTCCACCACGACGCCGTGATCGACGTAGTCATCGCCTGCCAGCAATCCGGTGTGCGCCACGGTTGGGCACAGCAGGACGTCGTAGGTGGCGAACAATCGCGCCAAGGGGTCCCACAGCTCCATCTCGCGCACCAGCCCGTCGAAGAACGTGTACCGGCTCGCATAGTCGAGCCCCCGCTCGACGAAGTGGCGCGTGTAGCCCATGACCTCAGCCGGATACGCCTCGACGTCGATCGCCAGCTCAGCCGCGAAGATGTGGCCGTAGTGGATCCATGCGGTTTCGGCCACCGATTCCCATGACCACGGAAGTTCCGCGTGGTCGACCAGCGCTCCTGCCGCCTCAAGCAGTGCACCCGTCGCGACGATGGCGCGCTGCACCTGATCGTCAACGGGATAGTCGCCAAGACGCGTCACCACCGCCACGCGCAGCGGCGTTCCCTCACGGCGTTCAGTCAGCACCACCTCGGAGGGCAACGACGCAGGGTCGCTCAGATCGCTACCCGCGATCACATCCATCAACACAGCGATGTCGGCTGAGCTGCGAGCCATCGGACCGTCGTGGCAGTAGGCATCAAGGTTGAGCGATGGCATCGACGCGACTCGTCCGTAGGAGGGCTTGAGCCCCACCACCCCGCACATCGACGCGGGGACGCGAATCGATCCGGCAATGTCTGATCCGGTCGCCACCGTGGCCATGCCAGCGGCCAGCGCCGCTCCCGCACCGCCGGAGGAACCGCCCGGCGAGTACGCGAGGTTCGCTGGGTTGCGGGTGATCCCCCACAGGTCGGAGTGAGTGAAGAAGGCGCAAGAAAACTCCGGTGTGGTCGTGCGTCCGACGATCACCGCGCCTGCCGTCCGAAGTCGGTCGACCATGGGGTGCGAGACCTCACTGAACTTGCCCCGATGTGCGAGTGAGCCGTACTCCAACGTGCGTCCGGCGATCGGGTGCTCCTCCTTGATCGCCACGACGATGCCATCGAGCGGGAGTGCCGTCCCCCGGACCCACCGATCCGCCGAGGCTCGCGCCTGGTCGAGCGCCGCATCGAGCATGAGCTCGCTGAACGCGTTGACGTCCGGCTCCACGCGCTCGATGCGATCGGTGATGGCCTCCAGGAGTTCGACGGGTGAGAGCGAGCCGTCGCCAAAACGACGCAAGGCCTCGGAGGCCTCGAGCATGCACAGCTCATTGCGGTCCGGGAGGAGCGAGTCACTCACGGAACCCACCGGATCAGCCAGCAGTAAGCAGCAGCGCAGTGGCGATGGCAGCAATGCCCTCGCCGCGGCCCGTGAGACCAAGGCCGTCGGTAGTGGTGCCCGATACAGAGACCGCCGACCCTGCGAGCGCGGTAGACATCGCGGCCTGAGCCTCATCGCGGCGCGTGCCGATGCGCGGAACGTTGCCGATCACCTGCACCGCGACGTTGCCGACCATGAAGCCGGCATCCATCACCATCAGATGCACGTGGGCGAGCAGTTGGGCACCCGAGGCACCGGACCATCGTGCGTCGTCGATGCCGAACACCGCACCCAGATCGCCTAGGCCTGCGGCCGAAAGCAGCGCGTCGCACGCCGCGTGGGCAGCGACGTCGGCGTCGGAGTGACCCCCGAGCCCCATCGGGGCGTCAGGCCACTCCAAGCACGCCACATGCAACGGCAGCCCCGCAACGAGCCGATGGACATCGACGCCGATGCCAGTGCGCACCATGGGCGTCGTCACACGCTTTCCTTACGCATCTGATTCCCGACGTCGTCGCGCGATGATCGCTTCGGCCAACTCCAGATCCAGCGGTCGAGTCACTTTGAACGCCTCCTCTGAACCGGGCACCGCCACCACTGTGATGCCTAAGCGTTCCACGAGAGAGGCATCGTCAGTGGCCGCTTCGGATTCCTTGCGAGACTCAGCCTCGAAAGTGCGATGCGCCTGCTCCAACACTGAGCGGGCGAAGCCTTGCGGCGTCTGCACCACGCGCAATAGCGACCGATCGACGGCCCCCGCCACTTCACCATCGAAACCGACAGCTCGGATCGAATCGGTCACCGTCACGAGCGGTACCACCGCAGTAGCGCCCGCAAGGACCGCGTCGACGACGGCATCGACCACACTGACCGGAGTCAACGGCCGGGCGGCATCGTGCACCAAAACGCATGTCACATCGCTGGCAACAGCGGCAACACCCAGCGCCACCGACTCTTGCCGACTGCGCCCGCCTGCGACCACATCAACCACCACACCCGAAGCAGCCACCACGGAATCTTCACTGAGCAGCGCGCGCACTTCGCGCAGTGATTCGGGCGGCGCCACCACGATCACCCGAGTGACATCGCGCCCGGCCGCCATCGATCGCACGGCATGCACCAGAACAGGTTCGCCAGCCAGTAAAAGAAGGGCCTTGGGCGGGCCAGCACCCATCCGCTCCCCTCGTCCGGCAGCGGTGACGATCGCGGCGACGCTCACCGCATGCTTCGACCGCTGTCGCCAGCGTGCAGATGCACCGGACGGCCGAACACCATGCGGCCGTTCGCGGTCGTGAGAACACTGGTCACGCGCACGTGCTCCTCACGTCCGATCTGGTCTCGAGCCGACTCCACGACCACCATGGTGCCGTCATCGAGGTACCCCACGGCCTGTCCTTGCTCTTTTCCTGGCTTCAGGAGCAGAACCGATACCTCGTCACCGGCGACGACGAGGGGTCGTAGCGCCAGGGTCAGAGCATGCAGGTTGAGCACCTGCAAACCGGTCAGGTGGGCCGCACGGGCTAAATTCGTGTCGAGCGTGAGCAAGGCGGCGTCGTAGTTCTGGCAGAGGCGGATTAACTTGGCGTCCACCTCGGGAACATCGGGAACCTCGTCCTCGATGATCTCGAAGTCGATGCCTGACTCGGTCTTGAGCGTCTCCAGCACCTCAAGGCCACGGCGGCCTCGGGAGCGGCGCAGATCATCGCCTGCGTCAGCCAGTCCCTGCAGTTCGGCCACCACGACGGCCGGAACGAGCATCCGGCCATGCAGGAAGCCTGCACGCACCACGTCGAGTACGCGGCCATCAATGGCGACCGAGGAGTCGACGATGCGCGGAAGCGCGGAGGCGGCAGACTTGCGAGGCGCCAGGCCGGCCCGGGGGCCGACCAGTCCGAGAATCCCGCTGCCCCGCTCGATGCCGAGCTGGTGGCCGAGCAGGCCGGCGGTCAGGACGATGAAGCCGAAGAGGGGGACGGCGATGCCGACAGAACCGACCACCAGCAGGGGCCAGCCCATGGCCGCGCCGACGATGGCGCCCAGGGTGGAACCGATGGCACCGGCCAGCACGTCCTCGGCCGAGCGGCCCCGGAGCGTGGTGGAGGCCCGGTCGACGGCCGCCAGTGTCGTGCGGGCCAGCACGCCGCCGGCCACGTACCCAATGAATCCACCGAGCACTGCACCCAGCCACAACCCGTCAAAGGCGCCAAGGACGGGCACACCGGATTGGGCGTCGAACAACCGCGCCACGGCGTAGCCGATCTGGCCACCGATGACGACGACCAGCAGGCGAAGAAGCTCAGGGACGATCCCGGTGGGCCGGGCTCGACGGGACGCCATGACGGGCCTCCGGGGGGCAAGAGGCGCGGATCCGGGCGAATCCTCAAGAGCGGGGCGGGCTCGACGCCGCCCCGGCGTACTCAGGAAGCCAGGACCTCGTCGAGGATGGCCTCGGCCTTGTCCTCATTGGTCTTTTCGGCAAGTGCGAGCTCTGACACAAGGATTTGACGCGCCTTGGCCAGCATTCGCTTCTCGCCTGCGCTCAGACCACGATCCTGCTCGCGACGCCACAGGTCGCGGACGACCTCGGCCACCTTGATCACATCTCCGGAGGCCAGCTTCTCGAGGTTCGCCTTGTAGCGACGCGACCAGTTGGTCGGCTCCTCGGTGTAGGGCATACGGAGAACGTCGAAGACGCGGTCGAGGCCTTCCTGGCCCACGACATCGCGGACGCCGACCATGTCGACATTGTCAGAGGGAACCCGCACCGTCAGATCGCCCTGGGCGATCTTGAGGACCAGGTAGAGGCGTTCCTCACCCTTGACCATGCGTGTTTCGACGGCCTCGATGAGTGCTGCCCCGTGGTGCGGATAAACGACGGTGTCGCCGACCTTGAATGCCATGGAAGGTGGTACCCCTTTCGCGGACGCCCATTCTACCACCGGGTATCCACAGGCAATCGGGCCGACCGGAAAGCCGGATCACGGCCCAAGGCCCATACTGATTTCGTGCCCCCGCCCGAGGTCCCTGGCGAAGGCCCGGACGCCTCCGGGCCCGACGGCCCTGCTGTGCCTGACGCGGCCCGTGCGGGCAACCCGACCGGCTCCCACGACAACCTGCCGCCGGCCGAGTCCAGCCTCGAGGATCTCGGGGTGGTCATCCCCGATGACCCGTCGGCCTTGGAGCCCGAGCGCCAGACACTGCTCGACGAGCAGGCCCGAGGGATCGGCGCTGCTCACGGACCGGACTTCTCACGCCGCGAGCCACCGCCCGGGCTCCCCCGCTTCATGAGCGGGCGCTGGTCGAGGTTCGGCATCTCTGGCCCCTTGATCATCGCGATCCTGCTGACGGTGGCCGTGATCGGCAGCTTCCTGACGATCCTGACCCCCAACACGGTGCCGGGGCCGACGCCGGCTCCGCTGGCCCAGACTCCCTCGGGTCTGGTGGCCGGCGAGGTGGGCGCTCTGCTGCCCGACACCCAGGTGGAGCTCGACGGCATTCCCCTGAACGTGCAGCGCTTCCGGCCCGTCGTGCTGGCAATCGTCCCGCGCGACTGCCCACAGTGCGAGGCCACGCTGCGCAACGCCCAACGCCAGACCCGCGAGTTTGGGCTCCGGCTGGCCCTCGTCGGTGCGGCCGACCAAGCCGAGCAGATGGGGGCTCTCTCGCGGACAGCAACGAACCGATTGGCCGCCGTACTCGTCGACCCGCAGAGTGGGTTGACCGGTCTGTACCCGCCCAACTCGGTCACCCTCGTGCTTGTCCACTCCGACGGCATCATCGGATCGCTGGTGCGCGACCCCACGGCTACCCAGCCCCTTGAGCTCCAGCTTGCGCAGTTGGCTCAGCCGGCGCAGCGCGCTAAGGCCTGACCCACCTCAGCCACCTCAGCCACCTGAGCCGATTCAGCCGCCACCACCACAGCGTGGGTACGCCCACGACCGAGCACGGCCGCAGATAGTCTGTGCACTGCACCGACCCTGCGTCGGCGCAGTCCGTCTTCGCGGTGACCGATCGCCGCCATGTCCTGCTCGGAGCCCCCGTGACCCGCACAGCTCGCACCCTTGCCACCGCAGCCGTCGTGCTCCTGGCCGCCACTGGGTGCACGCAGTCCAACGTCGGCAACGCCTTCGAGCCGGGCGATGGCGCGGGCGCCGACAACGACAGCATCGGCCTACGCAACGTGCTGATCGTCGGCGATGAGGGCCCCTTCAGCGCTCTCGCCGGCACCGTGACCAACAAGACCGACTCAGCCGATGCCATCACCTCGATCGCCGTGAAGCCGCCAGATGGCCAGCCCATCGTCTTCACCAAGGGCCGGGTTGCAGTGAAGCCCAGGGGCGCCGTGTACATCGGCGCTCCGGCATCAATCGAGGGAGATGATCGCCGCGCGGCGATCCGACTCATCCAGTCGGCCAAGCCGGGCACGTTCGTGACGCTGGTGTTCTCGTTCGCGAAGTCCAGCGACATCACGATCGACACCCCGATCGTGGCCCCTAACGCCGAATACAGCCAGACGCTGCTCTCGGCCACTCCCACGCCGGGCAGGGACGCCGTACCTACGCCCTAGACCAGCGAAACGTCAGTCCCAACGCGTTCCCGCGGTCTACGGCTCGAACTTGTAACCCAGGCCCCGCACCGTAACGATGTGGCGCGGAGAAGCAGCGTCCTCTTCGACCTTTGCGCGCAGTCGTTTGACGTGTACATCGAGGGTTTTGGTGTCGCCCACGTAATCGCTGCCCCACACCCGGTCGATGAGCTGCCCACGGGTCAGCACTCGGCCGGCGTTTCGCAGCATGATCTCGAGCAGATCGAACTCCTTGAGCGGAAGCTTCACCTCGCCCGACCGCACGCTCACGACGTGGCGCTCCACGTCCATGCGCACCGGACCGACCTCGATCACATTCGGAGCGAGCTCCTCGGCCTCGCCGCCGCGCCGCAGCACGGCCCGTATACGGGCCAAAAGTTCGCGTGAGGAGAACGGCTTGGTGACGTAGTCGTCGGCCCCGATCTCGAGCCCCACCACCTTGTCGACCTCGGAGTCCTTGGCCGTCAGCATGATCACCGGCACCGCCGAACGCGTGCGCAACGCGCGGCATACCTCGGTGCCGTTCAAGCCCGGGAGCATCAAGTCGAGCAGCACCAGATCGGCACCGTTGCGATCGAACTCCTCAAGCCCCTCGGGTCCGGTGGAGGCCACCGCCACCTCGAAACCCTCCCTGCGCAGCATGTAGGAGAGCGCGTCGCTGAACGACTCCTCGTCCTCGACCACGAGTACACGCGTCACAACGCGTTCCTTCCAGCAGGTGCGGACGCCACAGTTGCATCTGCGCGGCCGGTTTCGGGTTCGGGGGTGGTGATGTCGCGATGCATGATCGGAGGGGCGGCGGTGGCAAGATCGGCAGCGTCCGCAGTGCGCGGCAGCTTCATGGTGAACGTGGAGCCTTCACCCAGCACGCTCCATACCGAGATCTCACCGCCGTGGTTGGCCACGACGTGCTTGACGATCGACAGCCCCAGACCGGTGCCTCCCGTGGCACGCGAACGGGCCGGATCCACACGGTAGAAGCGCTCGAAGACGCGATCGCGATCGGCCTCGGGGATCCCGATGCCCTGGTCGGTCACGCTGATCTCGACCTGGTCGTCGTCGGCGCGGCTCGCGATGGCCACGCGCGTGGCCTCAGGGCTGTAGGCGATGGCATTGGCCACCAGGTTGCTGAGCGCCGTGACGAGCTGCCCGCGGTCGCCGTAGGCCGTGAGCCCTTCGATACCGCCGACCGACACTTGGATGCGCCGGGCGTCGGCGGCCATCCTCGTGGTGTCAACGGCGTCAGCGATGACCGCGTCAATTGGCACCTCGTCAGGCTCGGCCAGCGGACCGGAATCCTGCACGCGAGTGAGATCAAGGAGTTCAGAGATCAGACCGCTCAGCCGCATAGCTTCGTGGTTCATGCGCTGCGCGAACCGACGCACGGATTCGGGATCATCGGCCGCCTCATTCACTGCTTCAGCCAACAGCGACAACGCCCCCGTCGGCGTCTTGAGCTCGTGACTGACGTTCGCGACGAAATCGCGACGAACTGTGTCGAGGCGACGCGCCTCCGTGACGTCGACCGCGAGCATCAGCACGAAGCCCCGGCTCAGAGGTGCGATGTGCACCTCGACGGTGCGGAGGCCCTTCTCATCCCGCACAGAGGGGTCGCGCACGATCTCGCGATCGCGGGGGCGAAGATCGCGGCGCACCTTGCGCACGGCCTCGACCAGCGTCACCGGCACCACGCGGTCAGATCGCACCAGGCCCATGACGTGAGCCGCACCGCTGGCGCGCACCACCACGTCGTTCGGACCGACCACCACTGAGGGGGCGTTGAGCGCGTCGAGAACCTCGATAAGCCCGGGCGCGAGCTGGCCGTCTTCGATCGGAATGTCTGGCGTAAGGCGGTTTCGCGAAGCCGCGAGGGCGATCGCCGTGGCCACTGCACCCACCGAGATACCGACCAAGGCGCCGATCACGGCTGCCACCGTTGCGTCCACGGGTTCAGGGTAGGTGTAGCGAGCGCTTCGTCCACCCACCGGAGCCGCTAATCGCCTGTGTTCGCCTGCTGTTCACGGATCGTCATCGCCCCGTTCACCTGACTGGGGGCGTTTCGCCGCCATTCACGGCAGAATGGGCCTTCAACGCATCCGATCTACGAGTGGAGCCTCACGTGCGCACCGCGTATCACGATCGCCTCGACACCATGGTCGAGCAGCTCGGTCACATGACGCGCATGGTGGCCTCGGCCATGTCGAAGTCCAACAATGCCCTGCTCGACGCCGATCTCGAGGTGGCCGAGCGCGTGATCGCCGCCGACCAGCAGATCGACTCAGTGCGCGAGGAACTCGACAACGAAGTGCTCAGCATTCTGGCCTTGGAGTCACCGGTGGCCGGCGAGCTGAGGCTCGTCGTGGCGGTGCTCCGGATCTCGGCCACGCTGGAACGGATGGGCGATCTCGCCGTGCATATCGCGAAGGTGGCGCGCATGCGCTATCCGGAGTCGGCCGTTCCGGCCGAGCTGCGCGGCATGATCCTTGAGATGGGCCAGATCGCCGAACTCGTCGTGCAGAAGGCCGGCAGCGGCTTAGTCGCGCGCGATGGTTCCCTGCTCGACGAGATCGAGCGCGACGACGACCGTATGGATGCACTGCATCGCAAACTCTTCACGTTGCTGCTCGACGACGACTGGGATCACGGCATCGAGGCCGCGATCGACATCACGTTGATCAGCCGCTACTACGAGCGCTTCGCCGATCATGCGGTCTCGCTCGCGCGCCGCGTCGCCGCCGATTTCTGATCCGCTCAGCGATCAGCGACCCTGATTCTTGACCGCTTCGATCGCGGTGGCCGCGGCGTCAGCGTCGAGGTACTCCCCGCCGGGCACGGTGGGCTTCAGGTTTGCATCGAGCCGGTAGACCAACGGGATCCCGGTGGGGATGTTTAGGCCGGTGATCGCATCGTCGCTCACATTGTCGAGGTGCTTCACCAACGCGCGTAGCGAGTTGCCGTGCGCGGCCACCATCGTCACCTTGCCGGCGCGCAGATCCGGAACGATGCCGTCCTCCCAGTAAGGGATGAGGCGTGTCACAACGTCGGCCAGGCACTCAGAGCGCGGCACCGCCTCGGCCGGCAGCCACGAGTAGCGCACGTCATGGGTTTGCGCCCACTCGTCATCGACGTCGATCGGGGGCGGCGGCACGCTGTAGGAGCGGCGCCACGTCATGTACTGCTCCTCACCGAACTCGGCGAGGGTCTGCTTCTTGTCCTTACCCTGCAGCGCTCCGTAGTGCCGCTCGTTGAGCCGCCAGTTGCGGATCACCGGGATCCACGCCCGCTCGCAGGTGTCGAGCGCCAGGTTGGCCGTGCGGATCGCGCGCTTGAGCAGCGAGGTGTGCAGCACGTCGGGCAGCACCCCGGAGTCGGCGAGCAGACGCCCGGCCCGCTCGCCCTCAGCGACCCCCTTCTCGGTGAGGTCGACGTCGACCCAGCCGGTGAACAGGTGCTTCTCGTTCCACTGGCTCTCGCCGTGGCGCAGCAGGACAAGGGTCGAGGTCGCATCGCTCATGGTCGGCATTCTCGCGAGGGCGCCGGTGCAGCGAACAACCGGGCCAGGAATCTCGCCCTGCAGCCGTGAACCCCAGGGACTCAGGCCTCGCGCTTCGAACCCTCATCGTCAGGGTCGAGATCGAGATGGAGCAGAGCCCGGAACGGTTCCAGGTTGTCGAGCGGCTGACCCTGCCGCTGCCGCCACTCCCACTCCTTGCGGATCGACGAGGCGAACCCGGTGGCCAGGATGCGATCGAACATCGAATCAGCGGCTTCGGTGACCGACCCCAGCAGTGCGTCGACATGCTCTTCGGTGATCGTCTCGGTCGGGACGCGTCCGACTAGGTAAATGTCGCCCAGCCGATCGAGCGCGAAGGCCACTCCCGAGAGCAGGGTGTTGCGCTGCAGCAAACGGCGATAGACCTCATCGTGGTTCTCGTCAGGGCGTCGTGCCACGAACGCGTTCACCGAAACTGTGTGGGGGCCCACCACGAAGGCGCACAGCGTCGACAACTTGTGTTCACCGGGCAGCGCAATCACGAAGGCGTTGAGTGCGGGCTGCTCGACGTCGACTCCCGCGTCGGCGAGGGCGGCAGCCACCACACCGATTGCGCGTTGCTGCGCGGGAGTCAGATCCACGAGGGCCAACCTAGTGCGGGCCGGACGCGCGCCCGAGCCATCAAGCTCGGCGGGCCGCGGTTCCCGCGTGCGACTCGTGGGCCATCGCCTTGGCATACACCTGTGTCATCCGCGCTGCTGTGGCCGACCAGCCGAATTGCTGCGCGTGACTCAATGCTCCTCGGCCAAGGGAGTGCCGAAGCAGCTCATCGTCGAGCAGGCGTCCGATCGCATCGGCATAGTCGACCGGATCGTGGCCTGGCACAAGAAGACCCGAGGTTCCATCGTCAACCGCCGTTCGCAGACCGCCCACCGATGCGGCCACCACGGGTGTGCCGCAGGCCTGTGCCTCGATGGCCACCAGACCGAACGACTCGTTGTAAGACGGCACCACCACCACATCGGCGGCGCGGTACCAATGCACCAGGTCGTCCTGACGGGCCGGCGGGGCGAAGCGCACGAGTTCGCTGATCCGCAGCGAACCAGCAAGCCCCTCGAGATGGTCGGGGTAGGCGGTGTCGGCGCCCGAGGGCCCGCCCACGATTGCCACGGTGAGGTCGCGACGCTTGTGCGGCGACTTCTGGAGAAGACGCGAGATCGCTCGCAGCAAGACATCGGGGGCCTTGAGCGGCTGGATGCGGCCCACGAAGAGCACGACATTGCCCGTGACTGGCAGGCCCAGCTTCACCCGGGCCGCCGCCTTGTCGCCGGGTCGAAAGCGTTCGAGGTCGACCCCCGGCGCAACGACAGCCACGTGCTGCGGATCGGCCCCATAGAGCTCGATGAGCTGATCGGCCTCGTCGTCGGTGTTGGCCACTAGCCGGTCGGCGGCCTCGACCACCTGTGACTCGCCGATCTCGCGGGCGGTGGGCTCAGGAACATCGCCCTCGGCCAACGACAGGTTCTTCACCTTCGCCATGGTGTGCATCGAGTGGACCAGCGGAACGCCCCACCTCTCCTTGGCCAGCCACCCCACCTGGCCGCTGAGCCAGTAATGCGAGTGGATGACGTCGTAGAAGCCACGATCGACGGCCGCCTCGGCGCGAAGAACTCCGGAGGTGAGCGCGCAAAGTTGCGAGGGCAGATCTTCCTTCGCCAGCCCCTCAAAGGGACCGGCGGTGACGTGTCGCACCATCACGCCCGGCGAGAGCTCGACCCGGGGAGGCAGATCGCTGGTAGCGGCACGCGTGAAAATCTCGACCTCGGTGCCCTGCGCAGCCAGCCGCTTCGAGAGTTCGACGACGTAGACGTTCAGGCCGCCGGCATCGCCCACACCGGGTTGGTCAAGAGGTGAGGTGTGTACCGAGAGCATCGCAACGCGGCGCGGACCAGAACGCATGGCGGAGAGGGTCACGTCAGGCTCTCCTGTCGCACTCCGGCGGCCTCACGGTGAGGCAGCGTCGTCGTCGCACGTGGCGCTCGATTCAGTGCGCCGTCTTTCCTGCGACACAGTGTGGCGCATTCGGCCCGAAGCCACCTGCCGAAAGCCGCCTCACCAGTCCGAGTTGGAGCGTCGGCCGCGGCCGCCGCCTCCTCCACCCAGGCTGCGCAGCGCAGGACGAACATCGACGATGTAGACAATCGCTGCCACCAGCCCGATCAGATTGATGATCCCGATGGGGTTCGGCCAGATTAAGTTCCACACCGTCGCGATGCCCAGAATGATCATCCAGAAGATCTTGGTCTGCTTGCTGGCCGCGACGAAAAGTTCGGTCCGACGGGTGGCGCAGTCGATGAGCGTGAATGCCTTGAGCACAAACAACGCCAGACCGACGAGGCCGAGCAACGAGTTCAACGACGAAAGGACCACCGGGCGACGCGGTTCAGAACACGACGTCAGCAGCGGCGGCCATCCGACGGCCGACCTCGCCTGAGAGCGAATCCACCACGGTCTGCACCTGGCGACGCAGATCGGACACCCGCTGCTCGTGCTGGCGCAGCACCCTGAGGGCTCCATCGAGTTGATCGTCGCTGAGCTCGGAAACATCGCTCATCCGCACGTCGGAGATGACGCGCTCGACCACGCGGCGGTGCTCGTCAACGCGCGAGGGCTCAGCGCTGAGGTGGCGACTGCTGCTCGCGGTGGCGGCACTTTCGTCCGAGAGGATCGAGGCCAGCTGGTCAATGATCGAGGGCGCGTTGCCTCCGGTCACGCGGCGGTGACGCTCTGCCTCGGCGATGTCGATGCGGCCCTGAATCAGCCGGCGCACGTAGGAGAGGTCGACCTCTTCTTGCTCGGCCTCGCCGCGAAGTTCGCGCAGGGTCTCGAGGTCGGCGTCATCAAGATCGGCGAGGAAGTCCGACGCCAGCACACGGTCGATGCGGCGACGGCCACCAGACATGGGCGCGGTCATCGGCGAACGGCTCCTCAGGACGTGCGACGCGGGGGTCGGAGGATGCCGACCCGCTCGGATGGACACCCGAACCTAGCGCGAGTGCGCGGACGGGCTCTGGTCATGGTGCCACGTCCGGGGGCCCGCCGTCGCGCACCGGCACGGCCGATCACCCAGGCGGCTGCCTGCCGGCGGGTTAGTGGCCGGTCGGTCGCCGGTCGGTGGCCGGGCAGCTGGCCGGGCAGCAGGCTGGGCAGCACGTCGCCCACCCGTGGGTTGACCTCCCCGCCACCTTCACGCTGCTGGACCCGACTGGACCGGACTGGACCGGCGGCTAACCAAGAAACGGACGCCGCAGGCTCAACGTGGCCGCCCTGCCTGCCGATGCGCCTACTACCGACGGTGGCCGACGCCCGACCCGGCGTCACCCCCTCGTGCCCGACGGAACCTCCGCCGGGCGATCGCCCCACGGCTGAGAGCGACCCTCGCGGCCGGCGGGCGAGCACCGCGCCGAGCCACCGCCCGGCACCGCACCGCACCAGGACAGGAGGTTCGTGTGAGTCAGTCCTCGAGCCTCAGCACCCTGCCTGGTCCCGTCGAGACCCTCTTGCTCGACCTTGCGACCCAGGACGCCACCGGCTCGCTCAGCATCACCGACCCCAATGGCGACGACGCCACCGTCTGGATGCGCGATGGCCGGATCTACTCGGTCTCGGTGCCGGGACGCCGCGCGCTGCTCGGAGCCCGCCTGATGTCGTCCGGCATCCTGGCGCCTGAAGCTCTGGGCGAGGCCCTGGAGATCCAGCGCACCGAGTTGCAGGGGTGGCGGCTCGGAGAGTTGCTCGTGCACCTCGGCTACGTCGAGCGCGCCGTCGTCGAGGCCTTCGTGGCCGAACAGCTGCGCGACATGCTCGACGACCTCATCGACTGGCAGATCGCCTCGTCGAAGTTCCGCAACGGCAAGCGCACCCGGCAGGACGTGGCACAGCCCAGCGAGGTTCCTGCCTTGCTCGGCGAGGTGCGAGATCGTCGCCGCCGCTGGTCGAACCTGATCGAAGTGATCGGCACGCCCGAGGCGATCCCCTCGCTCTCGGTGGGCGCCGTCAGCGACTCCATCGCGCTCGATCCCCACGACTGGGCGATGCTCTGCAAGATCGATGGTCAGCGCTCGGTGACTGATCTGGCCGACGCCTGCGGATTCACGCTGCTCGAGGCTGGAGAGTTCGTCGCTTCGCTCGTGACCGCCGGGCTGGTCGACGTCGACGACGAGCAGCGTCCGCACGA